>JYMV01015701.1_pt1 | contig 10125 bp, 10 predicted proteins | sample 338911 | NCBI WGS metagenome assembly JYMV01 (sample SAMN03354496, study PRJNA234377) | hydrothermal vent metagenome | biome: Deep sea; feature: Hydrothermal plumes at the Eastern Lau Spreading Center, Western Pacific Ocean; material: Seawater | place: Tonga | collected 2009 | depth 2000 m m
CAAAATCAGTGACAATTTTTAGGACGAACATAATTCGGAAAAATCGTTAAAAAACGTGTCATTATACCCGTCACTAGCTGATAATTACACCTTCAATTGGTGTGTGGTTGAAGCTTAGTAAGGCTTATTTAATCAACCGTTTCGATTGAAGCAACGTTTGTATAGCCTTTTGGCAATGTATTACCACGACGAGCGCGATTGCCAATATAGTTAGTCAGATCTTGAAACTTGAAAGTTTGGTGGTGCTTACCTGCATATACTTTAAGGTTTTGACTCTCAAGCAAGACACAAATTCCAACCACAAATTCCTGGCGTTCTTTGACATCCTTACTAGGAATCTGAATCAGTTTATTGCCCTTACCTTTTGATAAAATTGGCAACTCAGCAATTGGAAAAATCAACAAACGACCAATATTGGTCGCAACAGCAACAAATTGAGATTCAAGGTCGTCAACCTTCACCACTTTCATTACTTTAGAATCCATCGGCAATGACAAGGTATGTTTACCGGCTTTTTTCTTAGATAAAAGATCGCCAATTGTTGAAACAAAACCATAGCCTGCATCTGATGATAATAAGATTTTTTGCTCATTGTCACCCATCAACACATCGACAAATTCGGCGCCTGTTGGCGGGCTGAGTCTTCCTGTTAAAGGCTCACCTTGACCTCTAGCGCTTGATAAGATCGACCTGTTGAATCAATAAAGATAGCGCTCTTGTTGCTCCGGCCTTTAACACTCACAAAGTAACCATCACCAGATTTGTAATTAAGCGTAGTTGGATCAATATCATGGCCTTTGGCACTACGCACCCAGCCTTTATCACTAAGGACAATGGTGACATTCTCGGCCGGCATTAAATCATCTTCATTAAATGCTTGAGCAGAATCAACATTGGCAACAATCTTGCAACGACGCTCATCACCAAAGTCTTTGATAATAGCTTTTAGTTCTTTTTTAATGTAGGTTTTAAGGCGTGTATCACTAGACAACAATAATTCTAATTTTTCTTTCTCAGCGGCCAACTCTTTTTGCTCGCCTTGAATTTTAATCTCTTCTAATTTAGCAAGATGACGGAGTTTCAATTCCAAGATTGCCTCAGCCTGAATTTCACTCAGCTTAAAGCGAGCCATCAATACTGGTTTTGGCTTGTCTTCAGAACGAATAATGGCAATTACTTCATCAATATTTAAAAAAGCAATCAATAAGCCTTCTAAGATATGCAAACGCGCAAGAATCTTATCCAGTCGATGGGTAAGGCGATTGGTCACAACCTGTGTACGGTATACCAGCCATTCTTTCAACATTGGTATCAGTGGCTTAACTTGTGGCTTACCATCTAGGCCAATCACGTTCATGTTAACGCGATAATTTTTCTCAAGATCTGTAGTGGCAAATAAATGCAACATTAAGCCATCAGCATCTACTCGATTAGAACGCGGCACAATGACAATACGAGTTGGATTTTCATGGTCAGATTCATCACGAATATCATCAACCAATGGGAGTTTTTTCGCGCGCATTTGTGCAGCAATTTGCGTAATCACCTTAGAGCCTGATGTTTGGAAAGGTAGCGCCTCAATTACGATATTACCATCTTCTTTTTGATAAGTAGCACGCATTTTGACCGAACCATGACCAGTTTCATAAATTTGTCTTAAATCTGCATCAGATGAAACAATATTGGCATGAGTTGGGTAATCTGGCGCAGGCAACATTTGCATCAATGTTTCTAAATCGGTTGATGGCTTATCGAGTAATTGAACACAAGCCGATACCACTTCAGTAAGATTATGTGGCGGAACGTCAGTCGCCATACCGACCGCAATACCTGAAGTGCCATTGAGCAATAAATTCGGCACTTGTGCTGGCAAGTTTTCAGGTTCTTGCAAAGAGCCATCAAAATTATCCGTCCAACTAACTGTGCCTTGGTTAATCTCTGAGAGTAACAAGTCTGCATAACGAGATAACTTAGATTCAGTGTAACGCATCGCAGCGAATGACTTAGGATCGTCTGGTGCACCCCAATTACCTTGACCATCAATAAAGGGGTAACGGTAAGAAAATGGTTGTGCCATCAATACCATGGCTTCATAACAGGCGCTATCGCCATGCGGGTGGAATTTACCTAATACATCACCCACGGTACGGGCTGATTTTTTGAATTTAGCTGTGGATTTGAGACCCAACTCGCTCATCGCGTAGATGATACGCCTTTGTACTGGTTTGAGACCATCGCCAACAAAAGGTAATGCACGGTCAAGGATGACGTACATCGAGTAATCAAGATAAGCGCGTTCGCTAAACTCTGCTACGCTTTGCTGCTCAAGACCAATTTGGTTCATTCTCCCCCTGGAAATAACTCAACTTTTATGATAAAGTTTTGAGTTATTTTAATGCAACTTTTAGCCTAGGAAAACTAAATTAGGCAAAGTCTTCAGTGGGAATACACGAGCAGAATAAATTACGATCACCATACACATTGTCAATGCGTTTCACTGGCGGAAAATACTTGCTATGCTTTAACGATTCCACTGGGTATAACGCTTCTTCTCTTGAGTAAGGGTAGTTCCATTCTCCAGCCATTTCAAGTGCTGTATGAGGGGCATTCTTTAATGGATTATTATCTTTATCCCATTCGCTTGAAATTACTTTTTGAATTTCATCATGAATACTTACCATTGCCTTAATAAAACGATTCATTTCGTGTAATGATTCACTCTCAGTTGGCTCGATCATCAATGTGCCTGCTACTGGGAACGACATGGTTGGCGAATGAAAACCATAATCCATTAAACGTTTAGCAATATCCTCTTCAGAAATACCACTCACCTCTTTAAGTGGACGAATGTCAATAATGCACTCATGCGCAACAAAACCATTATCACCTTGGTATAGAATTGGAAAATAACTTTTAAGTTCATTGGCAATATAATTAGCACTAACAATGGCAACCTCAGTAGAACGCTGCATACCGTACTTGCCTAACAATTTAATATATGACCATGAAATTGGCAAAATTGAAGCTGAGCCATACATAGCTGCCGACACTGCGTTGGAATTTCTATCTAATGGGTTGCCTGGTAAAAATTCTGCTAAATGCGCTTTCACACCAATTGGACCCATGCCTGGACCAAAGGTTTTATGTAAGTTGATGTGTGATACATCTGCACCAAATTCACCCATACGCGTAATACCAACCATGGCATTCAAATTAGCACCATCTAAATAAACTTGACCACCATGAGTATGTGTAATGTCGCACACTTGTTTGATTTCCACTTCAAAAACACCATGGGTAGATGGGTATGTCACCATAATGGCTGAGAGCTTGTCAGCGTGTTTTTCTGCTTTGGATTTTAAATCGTCAATATCAATATTACCTGATTCATCACACTTCACAATCACCACTTTCATGCCGGCCATAATTGCACTCGCAGGATTAGTACCATGCGCTGATGATGGAATTAAGCAAATATTACGATCATGATCTCCACGAGACTGATGATAAGAATGAATCGCCAATAGGCCTGCAAACTCGCCTTGAGAACCCGCATTAGGTTGCAATGACACTGCGTCATAACCAGTAACTTCGGCCAACGCATGCTCTAAGTCTTTAAATAATTGCTGATAACCTTGAGTTTGATCTATTGGCGCATACGGATGAAGTCTTGAAAAACCTGGCAAACTAATAGGATACATCTGCACCGCAGCGTTTAATTTCATCGTACAAGAACCCAGAGCAATCATTGAATGATTTAGTGCAATATCTTTATTTTCTAAACGCTTCAAGTAACGCATCATTTCAGTTTCAGAATGATGACTACTAAACACAGGATGTGTTAAATACTCAGAGCTTCTCAAACAATTCGCTACAGCAGTATCATCACCTTGTGCCAACGACTCAATCGAAAAAATGCTTAAAAGTTCTATTAAGTCATTTTCAGTCGTCGTCTCATCAACGGCAATGCATAACTCAGAATCACTAATCAATCTTAAATTAATACCTTGTCTCTGTGCTTTATTAAATAAAGATGTTGCCTCATTCGTACGGATTGTCAGGGTATCAAAGAATTGTTGAGCGACCAGTTCAAAACCTGCGTCAGTCAAACTCTTGGCTAGGTTAATCGCCTTAGCATGCACTTTCTCACCAATCTTTTTCAAGCCTTTTGGGCCGTGGTATACGCCGTAAGCAGCTGCCAAAACAGCCAATAACACTTGTGCTGTACAAATATTACTCGTGGCTTTATCACGTCTAATATGCTGTTCACGCGTTTGCAGTGACATACGCATCGCTGGATTACCCAAAACATCTTGAGAGACGCCAATAATACGACCAGGAACCATGCGCTTAAACTCATCGCGTGTCGCTAAAAAGGCAGCGTGTGGTCCACCAAAACCCATTGGCACACCAAAACGTTGTGAATTTCCAATTGCAATATCTGCTCCCATTTCAGCTGGGGTTTTGAGTAGCGTTAATGCCAGCAGATCACAAGCTACAATCGTTAGCACGCCACTGTCTTTTGCTTTAGCAATATCCTGTGTTAAATCACGTACTTCTCCATTTGAGCCTGGTGATTGTATAAGCGCTGCAAAATAGTCATTAAAATCATTGTCTTGAATATCTTCAATCACCAATTCAATGTTTAATGGTGTCGCGCGTGTTTGTAAAATCGTAATGGTTTGTGGATGTGTATTGCTATCCACTAAAAAGCGATTAGATTTGTTCTTCTTATTGGCACGTTTCGCCATCATCATCGCCTCAGCGGCGGCAGTTGGTTCATCTAGTAAAGATGCGTTAGAAATATCCATACCAGTCAGATCGATAATCATTTGCTGGAAATTAAGTAGCATTTCTAATCGACCCTGAGAAATCTCTGCTTGATAAGGCGTATAAGCCGTATACCAGCCTGGGTTTTCTAAAATATTACGTTGAATCACAGCCGGCATTAATGTGCCATAATAACCTTGACCAATAAAATTCTTAAATAGTTGGTTTTGATTAGCCAGTGAAGTCGCTAAATTAAGTGCATCTCTCTCAGTTAAGCCTTCATCAACCGCCATTCGATTGCCAAATAAAATACTCTCTGGTACTGTGTTGGCTATCACTTCTTCTACTGAAGCGCAGTTAATACTACTCAACATCGTATTAACATCTGTTTTACTTGGGCCGATGTGTCTATCTAAAAATTCGTTACTCATGATATAAAAATATAAGAAAAATTAAGGCTTGAATTTTAGCCTCAATATAAAGAAATGCAACCTAAAAAGAATAGGGATTTAACCTGGCGGCCAAGTGAGCTGACGACCACCTAAACAATGCAGATGAACATGGTAGACAGATTGCCCACCCTGTTTGTTACAATTCATCACTAATCTATAGCCATCATCGGAAAAACCTAAGTCTTTGGCTATTTTTATAGCGGTCAGTGATAGTTTTCCAATTAAGGTCTCGTCATTGACATCATTTAAGGTGGTAACGTGTGTTTTAGGTACTACTAAAAAATGGTGAGGTGCTTGTGCGCCAATATCATGAAACGCAAAAACATTCTCATCTTCATAGATTTTATCTGCTGGAATGTCACCAGCAACAATCTTACAAAACCTATCTATATTGGCGCAAATACCACCAACCAAAAAATTGCTTACCCCAATGCATAACTCGGAAATTTGGTAACACCAATCCACCTTTAAGTGTACGTGAAACAAACATACCTTTGTCGTTTGAATCTACAATGCATACGAGTTCAATCTTAAACGTATGACTGGCTGGTTTTTTATCTAGCAGATCTAAGACATTTTTAGCAGCAGCCTCGGCTTGTAAATCTGCCATATGTGCTTGTTTTGGCATCCACTCTGGACCTGGATAACTGCCGGAATCTCCAGCGACAAATACTTTGTTAGCATTTTCCACTTCACAAAATTTATTAGCCTTTAACATTCCGCCTTCACTTCGAGCAAGATCGGTATTATCAAACCATTGATTACCGGTCATACCTGGCATAAATAAAATTAAATCAGCATCGAACTCACCGCCTTCGGTGATTACCTTGCCTGCCTCAAAAGCTTTCATCTTATTACCTAGATGAGTGGCAATATTACGTTTTTTCATCTCACCGAGTAAACCTTTAACTGCTTTTTCCCCTAAGCGTGCACCAGGTTTTTCAGCGGGAGTAAAAAAGGTTAGATTGAATTTATCACGTCTACCCTCTTTACGCAGTTGCGTATCAATACCAAACAGAAACTCAAACATTGGTCCACCACGCATTGCACTTGGTTCTTTAGGGTTTCCCGCAAAACCAATGGCAATATTGCCGCCGTTCATTTCACTCAATCGATCACGAATCTTTTCGGCTGCGACCAAACCTTCACACGGGGTAATAGAATTTTCAATACCTGGAAGCTTCTTAATAAATCGCCCACCAGAAGCAATAATTAACGCATCATTTTCATATAGACCAATTGAGGTGATTACTGTGCGACCGTCATTTTCTAAACCAATCACCTTAGCTGGCACATGAAGAACATTCATACGTTTGAAAAAATTACCCAGAGGCACTACTATATCTTTTTTACTGGCAGCACCCGATGGAACCCAAATCAGACTTGGCATATAAACCAACTCCGCCTTAGGCGAGATTAATGTGATTTCGGCTTGCTTATCTTTCTTTCGAATGGTTTTAACAGCTGTCAAACCGGCAAAACCTGAGCCAATAATGGTAATTTTTTTCATGTTAATCCTTGTTTACATTATGGCAGAATTGGCCACTATCTGGCTCCTCTACACTCCTTGCAATATTGTCGATAAATGCTTGTAATTCATCAAAATCTAGCACGGTCAAAATTCGAGTAACAATATCAGGTGATACTCTCAATGTACATATATTACCATCTTTAAGCTTAACTTCCATGCCAGCTGCATTCATTATTAGCGCATCACCAGATTGCTCTAACAAAGCCTCAAGTTCATCCTGAAGGTCATCATACAGATCTTGTAATTCATCTAATGTCTTATCACTAGTCTCATCATCAATAGAGACAATCTCACCTTGAACAGACCCAAAACCTTCATCATCTTCACACTCAAATTCTATTCCCACCTTTGTTAAGTGGTCTTTGAATTTGTCTGAGAGGCTTGGGTCAAAAAATATATAATCTAGCATAAGATTTTAATTAAATTTATAAGGATATTTTAATGCTATCAGAAGAAAGTTTAGACATTATATTTAGAAAAGCAAGAAGTCATAATGGCTGGTTGGATCATGATATTTCTGATGAGAAGATTCATCAAATTTATGAACTAATGAAATTCGGCGCAACATCCGCTAACACTTGCCCTGCTCGCATTACTTTTGTTAAATCTAAAGAAGCTAAAGAAAAACTCAAACCACATTTAGACGAAGGCAATATTGACAAGTCTATGAGTGCGCCCGCAGTTGCTATTATTAGTTACGATATAGAATTTTACGAAAAACTGCCTTACCTTTTCCCGCATGATGATGCCAGGAGTTGGTACGCAGGCAAACCCGATAAAATTACATCAGCTGGATCCTTGAATGCCATCTTACAAGGTGCTTATTTTATGATTGCTGCGCGTTCAATAGGTCTCGATTGTGGCCCGATGATTGGTTTCAATAATGAAACACTTGATAAGGAATTCTTTCCAGATGGTAAAACTAAATCCATCTTTCTTTGCGGCATTGGACATGGTGATAGCACTAAGATCTTCCCAAGATCTCCACGGTTAAGTTTTGATGAAGCTTGTGAAATTGTTTAGTTGTTAAACTACTTGACCAGCTGCCCAACCTGACGACCAAGCCCACTGAAAGTTGTAGCCACCTAACCAACCAGTAACATCAACGGTTTCGCCGATAAAATATAAACCCGCTTGCGATTTAACTTCCATGGTTTTAGAGGATAACTCGTCGGTATTCACACCACCCGTACATACTTCTGCTGTACGCATACCTTCAGTGCCACTAGGGCGCAATACCCAGTTATTTAACGTAGCACCAAATGCTTTTAAATCGCTTTGCTTGATTTGACCTAAAGATAAGTTTGACAAGGATTGATCGGTTAAAGTGTCGGCCAGGCGAACAGCTAAACGCTTGGGGAAAAGCTTTGATAAAATGGTTTTTAATTCGGTTTTGCCACGATCATCTTGCATTTGTAACAGCCAATCACTGGCATCTAAGTCTGGTAATAAATCAACGCTGATTTCATCGCCCTTATACCAATACGATGATATTTGTAAAATTGCTGGACCACTGATACCACGATGAGTAATTAATACGCCTTCTCGAAAACTTTGCCCATTACAACTCACCAAGGCATCTACCGATAAACCCGAAAGATCTTTAAAGTATCGATCGATGTCATTCTGATGAAAAGTAAATGGCACCAATGCCGGCCTAAAAGAAAGAGTTTTAATGCCAAATTGTCTCGCGACTTGCAAACCGAAATCTGTAGCGCCCATTTTAGGAATGGATGGACCACCTGTGGCAATCACCAGGGCGTCTGACTGATATCGCTGTCCATCCACACTTACCATGTATTGACCTTTATACTGAATGCTATCAACCTTAGATTGTAATTTGATACCGACATTTTTGCATTCTTTAAGCAACATCTTTAATACAGCCGGCGCCTTGTCATTACAAAATAACTGGCCCAATGTTTTCTCGTGCCAATCCAGGTTATGCTTCTCCATCAATGCCGATTTACAAAAATGTGGATTTTTAGAAAGATAAGTTGCAGGGTCAATATGTAAATTGGTGAAATTACAACGCCCACCACCTGAGATCAAGATCTTCTTGCCAACTTTTTCAGCCGCTTCAAATACCAGTACTTTACGCCCACGCTTACTCGCTTCAATAGCACACATCAGCCCCGCAGCGCCAGCGCCAATAATAATGACATCAGCTTTCACTGCTTAATACAACTCAATAATATAGTAAAGCATAGTGCCCTCAGATGAACGGGCTGGGCCGACTACTTTGGCTGCATAAAATTGCTTATCAGGGTTAGCTTGTTGTATGGCTATATCCAAATCTTCAACGATTTCAACACTGGTCGCTGGTACACGATCACGCTTTATACGTGGGATACGCACGACCGCAAATTGCTCTTTGGCAAAATTAGCCCTAGGATGCGGGTCTAACGAGTAACCATGAACCATCAGTCAGAAACAATCTTAGAACCGCACACTTGATTAGCGGGTACAGCAACATGAATTTTGGCAGGTAAAGATAATTCCATGGCATTCACACGGCGTACAAATTCAGCCTTGTCTACACCGCCACCAATCATTTCATTATATTGTTTTTCTTCCCAAATCGAGCTTACTGTTCTACCGCCATAATCGTGTGCAGGATAGACGTAAGTCTCATCAGGCAATGCAAATAACCGCTGGATGGAGTCATAAAGTGTCTCAGCAGAGCCACTTCTAATTAGCAGTGCATCGCCAGTAAATACTTTGTCGTCAACAACGTACGACATACAGCCATCTGTATGGCCAGGTGTTGTTATTGCTTTAAGCGTAAAAGCGCCAAATGTTAATGTCTCACCATCACCAATTAAAACGTCGGCGCAAGCAACAGAACTGTTTTTTCCAAGTACAATTTTAGCGTCGCTGAATTTTTGCTGTAATGGACATGAGCTAGTAATGTGGTCTGCATGTACGTGAGTTTCAATAATATATTTTAAATTCAAGCCCAACTCTTCTATTAGGCCAATATCCCTTTGTTGAGTTTCATCAACAGCATCGATAATTACCGCCTCTTTGGTTTCGGAGTCTGCTAAAAGATAGGTGTAAGTTGAGCTGTCTTTCTCAAACAAAGGTCTAAAAATTAAACTCATGGTAATACTTTTTTAAATGGCTTCACCACAACACTTTCATAAGCACCTGATTCAAGGTAAGGATCGGCATCTGCCCAAGTTTGTGCATCTTCAAGACAATCAAACTCTGCCACCACTAATGAGCCAGTAAAACCCGCTTCACCTGGTTCATTGTTATCAATAGCAGGATGCGGTCCGGCCAAAATCAAACGGCCTTGATTTTTTAAAACATTAAGACGCTCAATGTGTGCTGGTCGCACTGATAGGCGTTTTTCTAATGAGTTTTCAA
>JYMV01036923.1_pt1 | contig 10125 bp, 6 predicted proteins | sample 338911 | NCBI WGS metagenome assembly JYMV01 (sample SAMN03354496, study PRJNA234377) | hydrothermal vent metagenome | biome: Deep sea; feature: Hydrothermal plumes at the Eastern Lau Spreading Center, Western Pacific Ocean; material: Seawater | place: Tonga | collected 2009 | depth 2000 m m
GTGTACCCATTGCCGTCTTAGCGCATGGGCACACCGGGCAGTGGCACGGGGTCCAACGATCATAGGGGCCCGTGCTAATTTATGCATGTTTTTTTAATGTTTAAACACTGATTTTGTTTGGAAGTACCAATACAATAAATACATGTTTAATTTTATCGACAATTTACATTTTTATTCCTATGAATGGTTGTGTAGGTAAGGGCCACCAGTGCAGTCTTGCCCGGCGGCATTTAATGTCGTTAAGACGACCCTGCATGTACCAACGGTGTGGGTACGAATCCCGATGACGGAAGTACTGTAGTACTGGTACATGATGTAAATCTTGGTCCACATCAAGCTGTTGAATTCGACAATGCTCCTATAGATGGTCTTTACATGATTTCTGCTACAATATGTAGTCAACAAAGTAAATGTGCATATTGAAATAGTCAGGAATGGTGAACAGCTCACAGCCATATACGGGAACGAATATGATCTCGGAAGTCAAACAATAATGGTTCAGTTGAATGAAAATGATAAAGCTTGGGTTCAACATTTCTTTGATTCTGGATTTGGATATATCAATAATGAAGGCGATAGACATTACACTACATTTACGAGAGCATTAATTGTCGCATTTTAAAACAGCTTTATTTCTATAAATTTCCTAAGTGCATTTGAAAAACATAAGCATCCTTATATTTGTCTCGATATGGATATGGAAATGGTCTGATAATTACAATGATTTACTTCCAGTCAAATAAGAAGAGTTTGAAGATATCAAAGGAGTAATCAGAAGCCGTAAATCAAATAATGACAGTCAACACAATGGCCAAAGAAAAAAGACAAACAACGATCTACAAAACATTACACATAGAGTTACAGATCGAGTAACACGAACTCCACTAAGAACCGGGGATGAACTCAGGTACTCCGGAATGGTAGGCACTTCCTACTCCATCAGTCGTGTTAATGTAGTTACAAACCTGGTAATAATTCCTGAATGAGGAAAGGACCGGGAAGTGTTTACGACAAGTGGAACATATTTGTGGTCATTTGTGACACAGATATTCCATAACGGTCAACCAAGTCATAATGGCGACCACACAATTTTCGAAGTGATGACTTTAACTTAACCAAGAGCAACCCTTGATTCAATAGCTTCCTTGTTAGCAGCAACCCTCTGTCAAGGAAATTATAAGGTCAGAATTAATTTAATATACAGTTGATATGCCTTTTAGTTCAGTGGTTGAGAAGTGAAAATTAAATTCCAATCTCCCATGCCATCATGATAAGAACTACAGGAAATGGTGGATATAATGGACGAGTTGGGGAAATGCAAAGAACGACAACTCCTAACATTTCGCTAGTCATTAGGAGTTGCTGCAAGTTGTCGTTAACCAGACACGCAATAATTGTCTAGGGGCCGCTTAGCAACCAATTATTAACTTACAATAAACCATTGAGAATAGTCATATAATATTATATCACAATTCATAACTTTGAATTATTCCACTTTCAGCGATAAAGGTCAAATAACAATCAGAAGGAAAATATATTTCTTTGAGTTATCCCCCTTTGAACGCAATTTTCATTCTTATAAAACCAAATAAATGGTGCGTCGTCGCTGCCAATGTCGGATTGTATGTAGTTAATTACTTGACCTCAACCTATGTAATCTATGCCAACACCACTAAAGTTGTGAGTTCTGTGGAGGTCCGTTCCATGGAAAAAATTTCTCACCATATCCATTATATGTTCTTTTATTTCTGGTAATCTATACTTTCACCCAAAGTGTCATCTCTATGCAACCTGTACCTACCTGATTTATTGTTTGTTTGTTATTTTGTTCTCGTCATGAATAAAGCTGTAATAATAGTCAACTTGTTATTAAACATCAATCATTCAATCATAAAAACAACTATACCGTTATGGAATTTCTGTATCACAAATGATCACGGATATGTTTCGTTTGTTGTATTCTTCAGTCTGTTCATTTCCTCATTCATGACTTATCATCGGGATGGTAACAAGAGTAACACAACGAGTGTCACTGGTGGAACAGTAAGTACACACCCTTCCTGAGCACTTGAGTTCATTCCCGATATTAATGGGGTTCGTGTTGCTCTATCTTTAGTTTTCTGTGTAGTGTTTGATTGGATTTTTAACCATTTTATTGTATGTCCTTCTTCGACTAGTGGCTTCTGATTTCCCTTCGTTTATTTTCAAACTTTTCTTATTACAAGACATTTCAATATAGATGACGAGCGTAGTATAATCATATAATATAAATATAATTTTGAATACGCTTGGCTCCTTGCATGTTAAATACCTCTTATGTGGATTTAGAAAAAAACCCAGTAGATACATTGTAGTTGTACGCAGGTGATATTTGTTCGTCGATATCTAGCTTCCCTGCTTCTTTCTACATTTACAGTAGCAGTCGTAAGTCCTTTCCACGTTTGTCACCTCCTTTATAATTTTATATATTGTTCAACTTTTCCCGATATATTTCTCAATTTGAACGTTAGCCAACAGACGATCACTCATTTTAATATATACACATTCAAGCATTTCTTAAGTTATAAAACAGGGGTCGTCGTGGCCGTGATCGTATGGTAATTTGAATTACAACTACATATGCAATCAGTGCCTATCACCACTGATATTGTGAGTTCGAATCTCCATTAGGGCGAGTTGTACAACATTGTGTGATAAAGTTTGTCAGTGGCTTGCGGCAGGTCGATGATTTTCTCTGGGTCCTTTTCTCTACCAATAAAACTGAACGCCACCATATAACTGAAATATTGTTGAAAGTTGCGTTAACCACCATGAAATAAACAATAGGTTAAAAGATGAACAGGTACCTATAATAATGATAAAATAACATGTTATTTAATGAGTTGAAAAAAGGACTTTTTTTGTGTCTCATTTGTTTTCCCCTATGCAAATGAATTTGAAATCCCACAGATGTTCCTGTGATTAGCTACCATGAGCTACTTGGGTAACTTGAATATATACTGCTTTCAATCAATCAATCAATCAATCAAACAATCAAACAAGCTTTGAGGTAGTTAATTACCAATTACGTTGATAGATGTTCAATCTAATTACCATATGAACATGTTCACGGAGGCCCCTCAAATGTCTTGCATAACAATGATACTCAGTATATATAAATCTCATACAGGAAATTGAATTTAACGCTAGATATAAATGCTCCACTATTCCATACGTGTGAGCAAAAACTAATTTGGCATTAAAAGATTATATATTGAAATATCATTTGTAACGGATTGGTCGTCCATTTTAACTATAAAGATAAAAATTAGTATTTAATTTGTAAATCAAATTAAAACCCCTTCAAGGTTTTCACAGTTAAAAGCAAAATGCGTGTTCCCATTACCACGCTTATTTTTTCCATTAGTTACGCTGTGCAGGTATACGAATCTGCTATGGTGCCAAGCTGTAAGAAACGAATGGCAACCTGTCCAAAACCTAATCTAATATGTATGTTATTCTTATTTAGTATAATAACTATATAAAGATTGATTCCGTTCCTAACCACCTATCAATAAAGTAGTTCTAAATCGGATTAAATCCTTTAAGTTTTGTTAAAGTAGTCATAGTGATAAAAAACATATCAGTAGCAATAAATAGTATGATTATCGGTACATTATTATTTTTTATATTATGCTGCTTTTAAAAGATGACATAAAATGATAAACAAAAAATACCACATCGTCAGAACAGGTCCAAAGTCCAATCGAAAAATCATAAAACCAAAGGCAAAATCGAAGACTCCAAAACATATATGCATCATTACTCACTACAATGGTGTGGTGGCGGGGTAACACTTTTTTTTATGGGACCCTATTAGTGACATAATAACAGTGTTTTCCATATGCGAGTAATATGTCGACTCCCACATATAACTAGCAGAGCAGCGTTGGCTAGTCTCGAATATATAAATAAACAAAACTACTAAATTATTTGACTGACTATCCTTTTTACTTATGGGCACGATACGCTTTCTGGAATAATTTTAATCACTTATAATTCAAAGTAAAAAGGATATACATGTACACATTTGTTTTTACTTAGCACAATTTATTTATAAGTTCACCACTACAAAGTGGACTTAGTACAATTTATTTATAAGTTCACCACTACAAAGTGGTTGTTTTACAACACAGCTAGTAATACTCCTGAGAAGGAACAATAATGTCTGTCAGCATCAGAAAAAATGTTGGCGATGTTATTATCACGAAAATGTCTGACCCATACACGATCAGTTTTGCTGAGCACCACAACAATGATTTGTCCTGGATGATCATCATTGGAGCCATACATTGCAGCCAGTTGTTGCCCATTTTTCACTATTTCTATAAACACTGAGTGACGACCTGGAGCGTACACTGTAGCTGATATAAGATAAACACCACTAACAGGTGCACTGAATTGTCCATCTCGAGTTTCATAAGCGTTTCCAATGTTGGTGATTACTTTATCGAATTCAATGGCCTGAAGAGGTCCAAGTGATACTGGGTGAGTCAGCACAGCAGTAAAGGCAACGATCGGAGAACTAGTTGGTGTTGCTGTAAGGTAAAATGAAATATGCTTGAATATTCTGCCATATAATAATAATAATATTATACCAAACAATTTATAAGCACCATATATATTTAGATAGCTTAATTTCCTAACACCGTAAATTTCGATAATGTAAAGATAAAAATTGCTTGACTTTTGAAACACTGAATTGCCAAAAAGCAAAGAAACTTAAAATATCAAACACTCAGATGTATCAGATGAAGAAAGAAATGTGTGAACAAGCAGTGTGTATTTGTTTTCTGTTGAACAAATTAAACTTATGGGCGGAAGACGAAGAGAGAGAACAATTTGGTGCCCGAGGACACCCGCGAATCCCACGTTATATAACTGTCTATATATATTGTTGCGTAAAACAATTGTAATGAATAAATGTAAACATTATATGTATCTATGTAAAAATGTATATATATCATGTTTTAAAAGTCTCTCATAAATCATTTTTAGATTGGTGCATACATCGTAATTGTTTTATTATTTTATGCGTTCTTTGTGAATTTTATAATATGCTTGTATGTGGTGAGACTATAATAAAATATTGAATCTGAATCTGAATCTGCGTATTCATTTGTATACCATCACTGTTAGGCGTCGGTCATTAAGTTTTACTCATGTCCGTCCGTACGTCCCGCATTTGGTCTTCGTCCAATAACTTAAGTTCTATTTAAGCAAATATATTGAAATTGTTAGGAAAGGTAAATGACTAAAAAGCATGTTAATTTCGATTTTGAACTTTACAACTTGTTCCGTCCTGGAGTTATGTCCCTTGATTTTTGAAAAAAAAAAATTCTCAGGTTTCTTCTCAATAACTTAAGTTCTACTTATATAAATAATTCGGGACTTATTGAATAATGTTTTGATGCGCTGGACAAGTTCATTGGTTATTATTCAATACTTTTTGCTTTAAATTGTGAAATGGCAGTTTGCTTGGTTTCAGTGATCTAATCTAACTAGATTATCTTGGTAACTGTTTTGAGAATTGTACACAATGTTTTTATCACAATACACAGACCAAGTTAGAAATTATGTCCTTGTTTGCCCAAGTTGAAATCGGAGGCATCCATATCCCATGGACACACTTTTCCATTTTGTTTAATCTTAATCAGAAAAGTAATGCTGAATTATCAATGGGTTTTACTATCAAGCTCTCTATACTTGATTAGTTTCAAACAAAAAAAGGTTCAATGTCGGTTTATTTTTCATAAATAATATATTGTGTGAGATTGAAACTACTGTCGTAAGCAGGATTAGAAACAGCCATTTTGTTAAAGCGATGTATTTCGATGTTATTCATATTCTGTTATCGATAACACACTTACTATTTGGAATCAAAAGTCTTTTATGCAAATTTGATTTCTCTAAAGGCCCAACATCTTCTTCTGGGTCATGATCATCTTCGTTTTTTCTTTCTTCTACTTCATCGTTTGTACTTTCTATGGTTTTGCTGTCTTGTGTATCATCTATTGTTCTATTTACCTCGCATTCTGGTTGACAGTTTGGTGTAGACTGAATTGTTGATTTTAGATAATTGGTTTCAAGACTTGAAATCTTCTGATTTAAAATGTCATTTTCATTCTTCAAAGCCTCATTTTGATTTTTAATTGTTTTGTAATCTTGCCGGACTTCCGTTAGTATATCTTTTACTGAGTTTAATTCTAGTTGTAGTAAGTCAATCTTATCTGTAAAGTATTTAATAAATAAAGCATAATTGCCACTTTATACATATATACAATCAAACCTGTATTAAGAGGTCACATTTAGGACAAAGCAATGGCTAATAAGACAGGTGACCTCTTAAAAGAGGTTCAATTCATATGAAATTTTCTAAGACAGGACAAGAAAAAGGTGACCTATAGATACATGTGACTGCTTAATAGAGGTAACCGCATGGACAGGTTTGATTGTAATATGCACTTTACGTCTTTGGGATTGAACATCAGTGAAAACAACTTTTCATGGAAGGCATACTTGAAACATTCATCGTCGACGAACGCAGAATACCTAAGTCGGGTAAAATGACGCTTCATAAACAATACGACAATAGCAAAAACAAACGAAATTAACAAAACAATAACCCAAAAACTCTTCCAAATCCCACGCACGGCCTTAGCTGCTCCGTAATGGTCAAGGTATTTTTGCTCTAATGATATACATACATCATGTTCTTGAGAATGATCCCGGAATAAGTCTACATATTGTGTAATAACACCAGGATCATACCTTATATACATGTATATATAAAATTAAATATATTTATACCATTTACACACGCTTAAACACATGTCTTGTCTATCCCTAGATTCACCTTACGAGACAAGGTAACACTTCGACTATTGAAACTATATTTTTATATAGCGGATGTGACCGAATGGTCTAGGTAGCTGGATATAAGGCTAACCAATTGGTGATGCAGTGTATCAATGGTGTGAGTACAACTCCCGAGGAGGGAGAACAAAATTTGTCAGTTCAATTATCTAATTCTAACACTGTTGGGTTAAATATAGTAAAAATGCGAACGAAGAGATTTGTGATTAAATGGACGATACCCGTGAAATATGCCAAGATATCCTCTCCGCATAGAATATACCCGAAGTTAATGTATGGTAGCCTGTTTCACACCGCGCTAGTTGTGTGCAGGAACAATCAAAGACAACGGTCCACAAAGCAAAACACAGAAAACTAAATATTAAACACGAACTAAAAACCCGGAGATTAACTCTGGTACTTATGTAAGTCAGTTGTTCCTACTCTACTAGTGACACCCGTCGTGTTACAAATCATGTGATAAGCTATGTCCGGTGATAAGTCATGAAAGAGGAAAGACAGACGGGATTGTGCCTATGACAAAGGCAATATTTATCCGTGGTCATCTGTGACACAGATATTCAATAACAGTTAACACAGTCATGATGCCGATCCTTTAAACAATATCACAAGGAACTCTGATGACAAACATAGCCCCTTATGTAAAAACTACTGGTAGTCAACTATACATACCTAATATATTCTTCAAATCGGGTGTTGAAATCGCCGTCGCATGTGCAATATCAGCCGAGATTATATACAGGAGTAAAATGTACATTGGAGTGTTAAGAAACGACATTTTGACAAGAGAAATCTGTGTTAGCTAAAGATAAGATAACAGTATATGTCTGACGACAATTTATCTACTATTTTCTGGAGTGACGATTTCAAATTTACCACTAGGAAGTTCGGTAGCTGTCTTGTTGACATCAATCCTATGTCACTCCATCAATCCATATAGGAATCACAGGCTCTGGAATATCATATCAATTGAGAGAGATATATTCCATATGCAGTTTCTGCTTGAATGTTCCTACATATAAATTATTGCCATTTGTCTTTAACATGCAAGGAGCATGATATTCGTCATACAATGGACGTTGATTTGTATCCTGTCGTATGAAAGAGCTGTGTATTTAATCCGCCCTCCACATTCAATGGACGCCACATTCGGAAGGGTTGCTCCGTACAGCGGAGACATTGTGTCCTCTTTCTACACCTTGGTACCATTAGGGATCTCGTGTTTTGAATATTTTTTGTAAATCAAATAATTCGTTTTCTTTGATATCTCGAAGTACAGATAAATAAACCCTAGAGAAAACCGAAGGGTCAATTAAGAATGGACAATAAAGAGACACTAGCAACATTGGGTACAAAAGACACAGGACGAAGATAAACAAAACAAATGTTTATTTGCTTGTTTGATGGTGTTTAACTTCACTTTCAACAATATTTTAGCTATATCGTCACGGTCAGTTTTATTGGTGGAGGAAACCGGAGGACCCGGAGAAAACAACCGACCTGTCGCAATTCACTGACAAACTCTATCACATAATGTTGTACACCTTGCACTGATCGAGATTTGAAATCACAACATCAGTGGTGATAGGCACTGATTGCATAGGTAGTTGTAAATCTAACTACCATACGATCACAGCCACGACGATCCCATCAAACAAACCAAAGGCAACACAGAAAACTAAAAAGATGGGTAACACGAACCGCACCAAACACTGAAGGTGCACTCGAAGGGTAAGTAGTTCTTTCTTATTATAAGACATCCGCAATGTCACACAATACCTGTTGGACACCACTTTATACGCTAACAAACACAAATAGCATAAAGAAGACATGAGCCTTCCTACAAACGACTGGACATCATAGCGGACGCCACAACACCCGTAACTCAGAACGTACCAATCTAGGCTTAAATGTATAAAATACAATATTCCAATGACTATATTTCGTGAAATGTGCTTGCAGGACGATATACTATAGTTTTAGTTTTACACAAAGTTATATCTTTGTCTTGAGATGATATATTTTATGTGTAGGACTTATGACGGGTTATTATATCCATCATGTAACATATTGTTTCTATAGATATTTTCAAAGGTTATTTCAATGATTATATAATACAATTATTTATGAACACCCCTTGTAACTCTTTCTATTGTATAAAGGCAATCAGCATAAATAAAAGCTGAGTTTGGCACTTTTTTTGAATTTTTAAATTATATACCTAACATTAATAGATAATTTATGCTAATTTATGCTATATTGCATGAAACAAAAATATGTCTTAAAAGGGAAATTTGACATAATATAAATTCGCTTTGTTATTTTATTACCCAGAAACATCTGCTGACATGTACATTGTATTTATAAGATTTAAATATCATACAATATATCATTATCAACTATTTTCGAAAAATATCAATTTCAATTTTGCTCATTCAGATTAATTTGTGAATGAATTTGAAATAATCTTCGCTAACCATCTGTCATCGGAAATACATCTCTATTTAAAAAAAAACACATGGTAATTTTAAATTCATTCAATAATTTACAAAAGTACAAAGTCGGACAACATTTTCAACTGTTGAATGGATATAAATTTCAAGAAATCGTAATGGCATACGAAAAATCGGTTTTAAGTGTAATGTACAACATGAAGACGAACATAAAACAAACAGATAGCTCAACAAAAATCCAAAAACCACGTGAAAAACAAATATCACCAAAGATTCAAAACTTCTAGTAACTAGAAAAGTAAAAAACCATATTCGTTAATAGTGCCGACCTTAAGCCAAATTGAAATGGACCACTTACTCCCAAATTGGTCCCCATGCTGGAGTTATCTACTCTTGGCTGTTCAAGTCCACAAAACAACACACTGCTGGTTTTACAGAGAACAGCATTGGGTCCCGCACGTCCTAAGGCCGGTCCTGCGCCGTCAACTCAAAGTAAACGACATGTATCTTGGTTCTGTTATTATGCATATCATAGTAGGGTTAAATAATTGTTTGTGATCAAACTGAAAATATTAGACGTGAAGAAGAAAAAAAACCTATTACATGTATATTAAAAAAGATAATTGATTGCTTGTTGTTTAACATCAAAATCATCAGTATTTCAGCTATATTCGTGACGAGAAAAAATTTACAAGCAATAAACCATGAAAGTATAAATATACATGTAATAGGTTTTTTTTCTTCTTCACGTCTAATA
>JYMV01037361.1_pt1 | contig 10125 bp, 7 predicted proteins | sample 338911 | NCBI WGS metagenome assembly JYMV01 (sample SAMN03354496, study PRJNA234377) | hydrothermal vent metagenome | biome: Deep sea; feature: Hydrothermal plumes at the Eastern Lau Spreading Center, Western Pacific Ocean; material: Seawater | place: Tonga | collected 2009 | depth 2000 m m
GTTCGCCTACGAACGCATCGAGAAGGTATAACATCGTTTTTGGATCAGATTTATCAAAAAATTGAAACATCCAATTCTGATATTGACGATTTTATTATTGCCCGTTCTGATGGGAGCCCAGTTTATAACTTTTGTGCAGTCGTGGATGATCATGACATGGAAATTACCCACGTGATTCGCGGTGAAGATCACGTTTCAAATACACCTAAGCAGATTATGATTTATCAGGCCATGGGATGGGATTTACCTCAATTTGCTCACCTGCCCATGATCCTGGGCCCTGATAAAAAACGCTTGAGTAAGCGCCATGGCGCGACTGGGGTACAGGCCTTTCGGGATCAAGGATACCTACCGGAGGCGCTCATCAATTATCTAGCTCTACTTGGCTGGAATCCGGGAACAGAAGAAGAAGTATTTACTCGGGATCAGCTGGTGGAAATGTTTCGCCTTGAACGGGTAAATAAAAAGGGAGCTATATTTGATGATAAGAAATTTAAATGGATCAGCGGGCAGCATCTTATGTCCAGATCCAATCAAGATATCCTTGAGATTATCAAGGAGATGGTCCCTGAATGGGCCACTACTGAAAGGTCGGTTTATGTATTGCAGGTAATCGAGCAGTTAAAGGTACGTTCCAAGTCAGTGCTGGAATTGGTTGAACAATCAGAATATTTTTTCACAAAACCAGAATCATACGATAAAGATGCACGAAAGAAAGCTTGGAAAGAAAATACTCCGGAATTGTTGAACAGCTATCTTACAGACCTATCTAAACTCGCTGATTGGAACCGGAATTCACTTGAATCATCACTTAGAAATATTGCTGATATTGCCGGTGTAGGTGCAGGGAGACTCATACATCCAGTTCGTCTTGCTCTAAGCGGTGTGTCTAATGGTCCATCGCTCTTTATCATAATGGAACTGCTGGGCAAAGAAAGGTGCCTGCAGCGGATCCAAACAGCTCTAAATTTGTTGTAAAAGGAAAAGATTTAATGAGTGCGAAAAAAGACCAACCGTCATCTCATTTTATTAAGAGGATCATCAATGCAGATAATGAATCTGGCAAATGGAATGGTCGGGTTCATACACGCTTTCCCCCAGAACCAAATGGATATCTTCACATTGGTCACGCTAAGTCTATATGTATCAATTTTGGGTTAGCGGAAGAATATGGTGGCAAATGTAACTTGCGTTTTGATGATACGAATCCGTTAAAAGAGGAAGAAGAGTACGTTAATTCAATCATTGAAGATGTGAAATGGCTAGGTTTTGATTGGGAAGACCGCCTGCTTTTTGCATCTGATTATTTCCAGCAGATGCATGACTTTGCCGTTGATCTGATAAAAAAAGGTAATGCTTTTGTTTGTGACCTAAGCTCAGAAGAAATACGCAGCCAAAGGGGAACATTAACAGAACCGGGTACAGAGAGTCCTTTCAGGAACCGCTCGATAGATGATAATCTGGATCTTTTTGTGCGAATGAAAGCCGGAGAGTTCTCTGATGGGGAACGCACGCTCAGGGCGAAGATCAATATGGTTCACCCCAATCTGAACATGCGGGATCCGGTAATGTACCGTATCCTTTATGCTACCCACCACCGGACCGGAGATGAATGGTGCATTTATCCTATGTATGACTGGGCTCACGGACTGGGAGATTCCATTGAAAGAATCACGCATTCCATCTGTACTCTTGAATTTGAGGACCATCGACCGCTTTATGACTGGTTCTTGCAGGCATTGGACACTTATCATCCCCAACAAATTGAATTTGCCAGGCTGAACCTGAACTTTACAGTAGTGAGTAAGCGTAAACTTAAACGTATTGTAGATGAAGGTGTTGTGGATGGCTGGGATGATCCGCGCATGCCCACTATTTCCGGTTTAAGGCGCCGAGGGTATACACCGGTTTCAATACGTAATTTTGCAGAAACAGTGGGCGTGACAAAACGGGATACAATTGTGGATGCTGCCAGGCTGGAAAATGCTCTCCGTGATGATTTGAATAAACGGGCGCCCCGCGTAATGGGAGTGCTGGATCCGTTAAAAGTTGTGATCACAAATTATCCGGAAGATAAAGTGGAATATGTTGATGCTGTTAATAACCCTGAAGATGACTCTGCAGGGACAAGAAAGGTTGCTTTTACCAGGGAACTGGTTATTGAAAAAGCAGATTATATGGAAGATCCACCGAAAAAATTCTTTAGGTTAGGTCCGGGTCGGGAAGTGCGACTAAAATATGCCTATTTTATTACTTGTCATGGTGCGGTCAGGGATGAGAATGGAGATGTAACTGAACTTCATTGCACATATGATCCAGAGACAAAAGGAGGTGCTGCTCCTGATGGACGCAGAGTAAGAGGCACTTTGCATTGGGTCAGCGCGACTGAAAATATATCTGCCCAGGTGCGGCTTTACGATCGGTTATTTAATAATGAAAACCCGGAAGAAGGAGGCGATTTCATGAAGAATCTGAACCCGAACTCACTGCAGATTGCAGAACCTGCCTTTTTAGAAGCATCTCTATCTGAGCCTGTATCCGGGTGCACTTACCAGTTTGAGCGACTGGGCTATTTCATAGCTGATGTACAACATTCTTCATCAGGAAAACTGGTTTTTAACCGGGCTGTCACTTTGCGCGATTCCTGGGCAAAACATGCGCAAAAAGTGCACAAATAATTTTAGTGCATTTTCCATTGGTTATAAATGTCAAATTCCGTTAACTTGAATTTGTAAATCGTTTTAAGCGGATGCGGAAAATCCTTGTAACTATATTGCTTATCTCCGGGCTAGCTGCGCGTCAGCCGCTTGCCTTTTTCTATGTTCTCCCCTTTGATAACCTCAAGGCCGATCCTACAGTGGAGTGGATCGCTTCAGGCCTTACAGACATGGTGCGGGAGAATTTTAAGAATGAAATTGGACTGAAGTTGCAAACGAAGGAAGATCTGGAAGTCATCATGAAAGATCGGTCGCTCATGCTGAAGCAGCCTAGGGGGTCCCGGAATTTTCTTTTATTAGGAAAATACAGCCGTCAACTGGATCAGGTTGAAGTTTCAATGCAATTGATCGATGTTGCTACATGGGATGAACTGGATGCTCGAACTGTCAATGCTGGTTACAGTGATATTACTGTTCTGAATAACCAGGTCAATGAAACCATTCGCACTATGCTCTATCCTTATATTCCAAAAAGGACAGTTTTATCAGCTCCCATTATACCAGAATTTGCGGATCCGAAACCGGCGAAGCGGCGCCATCCGGTTTCAGTTAGATCCCAGATGATTGCCAACAATCTGGATAAAGAATTAAAAAAATTAGAAGAATCCATGGATGTGCTGTTTGGTGCGAAGCAGGATAAGAAAGTAAAACCAAAAAAAGATGTCACCCGGTTTGAAGGTGGGGAATGGACCATGGATTTTTCAGCCCATGAGCGTGTGGATGAGAACCCGGAGCTGGCCCCAAACACGCAAATGCTTACCACTGTTTTGGAACAGCTGATAGCCAATCCCTATGATATAAAGATGGAAAAACCGAAATTCATTTATCACCCGGATGATGATGCATATATGACAGTTCAGTTCCATGTGGTGTATTCCCTGAAAGATGAGATCATAATGGAAATGCTGAACACCCTGCCATATACTGGCTTGGAGCAGAATGGTACCCTGACCATTTTCTATTTCAGTCGGGAGTCCTTTAACTTCCCGGAAAATATTACTGAAACGATCAAATCCGGAAATTACCGGTCCGTACCAGTTATACGATTTTTTAATAAAGAAAAAAATCCAATTGTTGTTGTGGCAGATACGCCGGAAGAGCAATGGCATTCACGAAGCAGCCAAAAAGTTCTTTACATCCCCGAGCGTCAATTCTCCCAATTGATCGAATTTACAGTTGGCGGCTGGTCTCTTCAGGTAGCAATGGAAACTGTTGACCTATATGCCACATACGAATTCACACTGCCTATGTCTGATGTAGAAGGTTTGAGTCATGTTAACATCAAATTCGTTAATGAGAATGAACTCAATTCCTTTCTAGACCCAATTTTATAAAGTAATTTCTAAGTAATAATGCGAATAATTCTTTATACGTTTTTATTGGCGTTTATCACCACAGGATTCTCAAAAGACACTGGTGATAGAATCCCTGATTTGAAGCTAAAATTGCTAGATGGAACAAAGACATCTATACATAAATTCCTAGAGAACGGCCCGCTTATGATCGATTTTTGGGCGACATGGTGTAAACCCTGTGAAAAGGTTATGATTCACCTGGATAAATTTCACCAGAAATATTCAGAACAGGGTTTCAAGGTATTGATGGTGAACCAGGACACGCCTCGCAGCATGGGTAAGGTAAAATCCTATATCAGATCGAAGGATCATCAATTTAATGTAGGTCTTGACCCCAATAAGCAAATAGCAACAAAATTAAATGGCTTGCTAATGCCAACCCTTATCCTGGTAAGCAAAGATGGCGTAATTCAATGGCGGCACCAGGGATACATGCCCGGGGAAGAAAAGGAGATCGAAGCTCAAATCCGATCTGTCTTAGGGCTGGAATCAACTGAATCCTGATTCCAATGAAAAAATCCGTCCTTTTTTATTGCGCTGCAGCAATACTATATGCTGCGGATTTGGATTATAATATTGGTTTAACATCCAATTATGGCGATAGCTATGATTTTTATTCCTTTTCTGAAAATCGGCTGAACATGAACTTTTTTTATAATAACCTGCAAGCATGGCTCCAATATGAATATTCAAACCCGCCTGAACTGGGAAATTCTATGAATAAACTAAGAAAAGTTCGCTTGGAGTATGAATATGGAGATTGGCTTATAAAATTCGGCGATATCTATGAAATATGGGGCCGGGGTTTAATTTTGAACCAGCTGGATGATCAGAGAATAGATTTTGATAATGGTATCCGAGGCGTTTACCTGGGTTACGAGAAAGATCAATTTGCCATTACCCACATTAATGGTGAATCTTCCATTTGGCAGATGGGCGTTGATTTGCGTAAACCAGATTATGTGTTTTCCCACAAAGTTGATGCGTTAAATGCTCAATATTCTTGGAAAAATCTTAGTGTAGGGCTGTCACATTTGCATACAAATGAAATACACCAGAAGAATTTTGCCGATACAGCATTTGTCAATCACAGGCTGCAGGGCGCCTATTTGACATATTTTGGAGATTTCATGGATCTTTATCTGGAATATGTCGATAAACAATCTATAGAACGGTTTGAAACTTTGGGGAGTTCAAGCTTTGAGCCTTTAAAAGACGGCTATGGTTTTTACGGCAATATGAACTTTTTTCTAGGCTCCTGGTCACTTTTAACAGAATATAAACGATATTCTTTTGATCGATTGAACCCTTTGGACCTGGATTATGTTTTCAACAATTATGGTAACCGCATAGATTATCAGGTAATGCCAATTTTGTTTCGGGAACAGAATTCAACACTTTTAGGAAGAGTGATTCACCAGGCAAATATCAATGATGAGCGTGGGATACAATTAGAAATTAATGGCGGACTGCCTGGCGGTTTCCAGTGGATATCTCAATATGCTCATATGAGCAGGAATGATCGGTGGCGATCTATAACCAGCATAATATGGGAACCTGATAAACTGAATGATTTTCTGCCCAGTGCCCGGGTCAATTCTATGCCGTATTGGGAAAATTATCATGAGATCAACGGATATGTTGGAGGTGAGAATCTTTTTTTTCGTATCGGTCGTGGATCAAATTATGAAGTACCCAAAATCATTCGATTTTTCAAAGGTATTCAACCTGATTCTACATTCAATGAGTACTGGGGCTACACCGATTCTTCATATTTTAATGATGAATGGGTCTTTTGGGGTGATACGCTGTTAAGCGTGGATACTACAACATCACTCTATAATATAGAATCAAAGTTATACCAGGTCACAAAATCGGTCACATATCCATTTGAATTCACATATGCAACAAATAATGGGTATTCTATTAGCTTGAATTTTGATTATCAGGAAAGAACGAAGAAAAATATATCAAGGGAAAATACAGCTTCCCCTCACTATAGCTTTGCTGATTCTGCATGGGTATTACTAAACCCCGATAACCCAGATTCATTTATTGTAAAATCAACGACACAATTTGCAAATAACGTTAATCTGCAGATCAACAGGTTGGTCAGTTTAACATTAAACAAAGCGTCTCAATGGTCAGCATCATTGAGCCTGGAATACACAAATATGCAGGATGTAATAGCACTGGATCCATATTATAACCCATTGGAAGCACTCGTTTATGGTGATATAAAATATTTCACGGGTGAACGGGAACCACATAAGCCGCCTCCTTTCATTCAAAAGAAATGGGTTGCACTGGAACTGGCATATCACATCACTCCTTCCCAGCGAGTTTCTGTAATGTATGGATCTATTCAGGGCGGTTTATTCTGCAGCAATGGAATATGTCGAAAAATTCCTGCTTTTAATGATGGCTTACGCCTTACATACAGCGCCATATTTTGATTCCTTTTGAAATTGAAACTGTGAGTACTTTGGTGTTAAACTGCGAGGCATAAACCAAAAGGGTATCATGTTTAAGCGTTTCGCTTTAGTCAGTCTTTTCATTTCGAATCTTTATGCCCTACCGCTACAGGTTGGTGATGTTTGTCCCGATTGGACCTTGGCGTATTGTGCCAATGGTAGCGGTGATTTTGAATTATACGCGAACGCTAACGGTGCCGAAAATGGGGGGAATTACAAGGTCGTCTGGCTCAATCTATTCACATCCTGGTGACCAAGCTGTCAATCGGAGGCTCCGATTACAGAAGGAATTTACCAGAATTATGTGGATGATGGATTAGTTGTACTGGGTCCTGGATTCGACTGGAATCAACCCTATTCATGTGAATCCTGGGGTTCTACATTCGGTCTGACATACCCACTGCTCGATGATTCACCAAATACCGTCTGGAATCTTTTTGGTCAGGGCTACATTCCGCACAACGTCGTTTTGGACCACACCATGACTGTCGTTTATACTGAATATGGATTCAACCAGTCAGCGATAATTAATGCCATCGAGGATGCATTGGAATACCTGCCCAGTGATTTAGACGAGGACGGCATAAACAACGATGAAGACAACTGTCCCGACATTTACAATCCGGACCAGACCGATATTGATGGCGATGGTGCGGGCGATGCCTGCGATATTTGCGATAATGCCAATATTTTTGTTGTAGGGAACGTGAACGGAGACCTGGATCAGGAAAGTTCACCTATTATTGACCTTCTTGATATTCTTGCCCTTGTTGATCTTATTATATTAGGTGGTGACACAGGTTTGCTCGAGTGTGCCATTGAAGCTGGTAACATAACTGGTGATGTACACGTAAACGTGATCGATGTCATAGCACTAGTACAAATGATCCTGAATGGAGATAATAGTGCATCTTCGGGTGGAGAACCTGCCGAAGGAACACTATCGGTACTGCACACAGGTGAAAATGATAAAGTTGTTCTCGCGAGCCCGGAAAAGATCAGTGGGTTCCAGTTTCAGCTTCCGCTTTTTGTGATAACACCAGCGGACCTTGATAAAGTGGTTCTGCCTGATGGTTGGTCAATGAATTATTCAATTAATGAAGATCATATCAGGGTATTGGCTTATGACCAGTCTGGTGAAAATCCCCGCCAAAAGATTGAAATAGAATTACCCGGTGTCAGTGTAGCGTCCTTTCAACACACGGTGGTGTCCAGTCCAAAAGCAGGTGAGATTAGTATAAGTTTTTCTGAATCCAGGTCAGGTTTTGGCGATATTGCGCTTCCGGACAGGCCTGTTATTCAGGAGTTGTACCCTAATCCCTTCAATCCAGTTCTATCGGTTACATTTTCCATTCCATTTGAGATTGAAACCCGGGTTGCCGTATACAATACACTTGGCGAAATGGTGGCAATACTGTACGATGAAAACGCTCTAAAACCCGGGCATCATACATTCTACTGGGATGCCGCTGAACAATCATCAGGAATGTATTTTATCCAGATACAGACCCCTGCGGGAACTGATACAAAGAAGGCGCTGCTTGTAAAATAAATCAATCTCAATTACAGCTATTCCGATCTAAATTTGGCGGCGTTTTCTCGTCGCCATTTTTATTTTTTGGGGTGTCGTCTAACGGTAGGACACCAGGTTCTGGCCCTGGCAGTTGGGGTTCGAGTCCCTACACCCCAGCTATTCAAGAACTGTATGCGCCTGTAGCTCAATTGGATAGAGCGTCTGGCTACGGACCAGAAGGTTAGGGGTTCGAGTCCTCTCAGGCGTGCTAAAAGCCTATTTTATGGGTTTTTTTCTTTTGAAACATCGCGGATTTTAAATTTGCCTTCGACTGATACTCTCTCTTATATTCAAAATGGGTCAGGGTGTACTCGAGGTAAACAATATTTGGGAAAAGTTATTGCGATGAAATTAGTTTTAAAAAGATTGGATTATTTCTTGGCCTTGGTTCCAAGACATTCTCTTCAGAGAAATCTAATGCAGGTCTGTCTGTGGATCCTACTGTCATTGGTGATTTTCTTGCCAACAACACCGCTATACGCCCAGGATCCAGAAGATGAAGAGGGAGAGATGTTCTGGGGTGACGAAGAAGAAGGAGAAGAAGAATATGCTGAAGATGATGATGAATATCTAGATGACGAGGAATACTATGAAGAAGAAACCGACGAAGGAGATGACGAAGAATCTGAATATGAAGAAGAATACGATGACGAAGAATCTGAATATGAAGAAGAATACGATGATGAAGAATACGATGAAGAGACTGAGCTTGATGATGAAGCCAATCCCATGGGATGGAGCATAGATATTTCCGGGTCTAAACCCCGTCTCGTTAATTATACCCTATGGGATCAGTTCAATCTTGAAGAATCTATTTGGGCACCAAGTGTAGACGCCCGGGTGAGTATTGAAGCACCCTATCTCATGCAGATGATGGGTATGCGGTTTCGGATCGGCGTGGAAGTTGGAACCTTCGGGTTCAAGGACCTGTCTGAGCGGGAAGCAGAATTAAAAGGGATCACTGCCTTAGGGCTTGTATCTTTCCCTGCGGGACCCGGCAAGATCAAGATTGGCGCCGGTGTTTTCGGGTCGTCCATAGGTTTCATGTTTGAAGCAACTTATGGCATGGCCATAGGTTCGATGGATATGCGCATCGGTATTCGCACGGCAGAAGTATTAGGCGTAATTGACAGCGCAAACAGGGACCTGGGCCACGTGGGCTGGATGGATGGCCTGGTGGTGCTTGGGGTTAATATTTAGACATATGCATGATTGAACGAAAACCATATTCCATGTTGACTATCCTGCTGCAGGGCTGCCTTTGGATCATAGTGTCTATGCTGGTGCTCTCACCCACATCCCTGGTTTATGCCCAGGATCCCGATGATGAAGAAGGCGAGATCTTTTGGGGTGGTGACGAAGAAGAAGATGAAGAATACGCTGAAGACGAAGAAGAATTTCTTGATGATGAAGAATATTATGAAGATGAGTATGACGAAGAAGAAGCTGATGAAGAATATGATGAAGAAGATGAAGAAGAGTACGATGAAGAAGATGCTGAAGAAGAATATGATGAAGAAGATGCTTTTGAAGATGAAGAGACAGGACTGGCTGATGAAGCCGAAAGCCTGGGCTGGAGCATTGACATCTCCGGCTCGTCCCCCCGTTTTGTCAATGAAGCGCTCATGACCTGGAACTCAAGCGTTAACGTACGGGCCAGTATCGAAGCACCTCTGCTGATGGAAATCATGGGAATGAAGTTTCGTTTTGGAGCAGAATTTGGCACCTATGGTTTCAAGGATTCCATGCCTCCGCAGACGGCAGAATTAACAGGGATCACCGCAATGGGTATTATGTCATTTCCCATTGGTCCCGGCAAGATCAAGGCAGGAGTCGGTGTGATCGGAAAATCCGTAGGGTCCATTTTTGAATCATCCTACGGCCTTCGCCTGGGTGCATTGGGGATCCGTGTTGGTGTAAGATACGCTGCAATTTTGACTCCCGGTGCTGATGTACAGGAAAATTGGATCACCGCTCCTCCAACTTTGGGCTGGATGGATGGGCTC
>JYMV01036503.1_pt1 | contig 10124 bp, 8 predicted proteins | sample 338911 | NCBI WGS metagenome assembly JYMV01 (sample SAMN03354496, study PRJNA234377) | hydrothermal vent metagenome | biome: Deep sea; feature: Hydrothermal plumes at the Eastern Lau Spreading Center, Western Pacific Ocean; material: Seawater | place: Tonga | collected 2009 | depth 2000 m m
GTGACTGATGCTGCGAGTCTCTCTTGCATGCTGAGGTGTCCTGCGACTCGCAACGCTGTAACAAAATCATTTGGATTCCCCCTCGCTAGTCCGTCAATTGTCATTCCAAAAATCGGTGCAAGCCAAACGGGCACTGCCGATTCTTCGGAGAGTGTTATACGTGTTGGTTGCATTTCTGCGGCTTTTGCAAGGATTTCAAAAGATTCGTGGAGAACTGCGAAGTCTCCTCTTTCAAGTGCTTCACGCCGTTCATTTTCATCAACTGCACAATAAGTATCAACTGCTTGCAAAAAGTACGTTGCCGAATTTGGGCCAGTCAACACATCAATTCTTTGTTGTAACAAGATTTGCATTTCTTTTACATCCTCGATCGCATCGAATGCTGATTCGATAAGCCTATCGATGTGAAAAAAAAACACTTTGGACAATTCTCCGTGTTCTCCAGCATCAACTTCCTTGCTCAACTTTTCCGCTGCCTCTAGTGCTTCGGTTTTGTTGGGCATGTTCAATATTACAATTGCCCTATCCATCACCGACTCATATCTTGTCATTTCAAATTCCAAATCTAAATCAGTCGAGATGGGTTCTTCTACGAATCCTCCAAGATCAAGGTCTTTTATGTCTTTATTTCTCAATGAGTTTGTGATCAAAGATTTTTCGCCAGCAGCACTTTCCCTGATACCAAATGGATCAAATGGATCTAATGTATCTATAGCATTTTTGAGTGACGAAAGTTGCGCAGCATTATTTGTTTGATTAAAGATGGAAACGAGTTTAGTATCCATCTTAAAAACTGAATAACTCACAAGCGAACTGATAATTGTCCCTTGATCATTCAGGTGTTTAGACATACCTACAAGAGATTCCATCCCCAGTAACGCAGAATCAAATTTTCCAGCATTTACATCTTCTTGTATTGAAACACTTACGAGCTTTCCTGCCTGTCGAATATCTCCTAGGTGAGGAAGAAGTAATTCAAGGCCCTGAGAGTAATCAAGGTTCCAATCACAATAAGGCATCAAAGCAATTTCTCTAGCTTGTTTAATAAACGGCGCGAGTTTTTCATATTGGGCTTGTTCAAGATCTGTCCATTGAGATTGTTCACCATCAGGAATTTCATCATTTTGTAGTTGTGCAAACAGTTCATTCCAGGCGTCCGCTGCATTTGGCTGAGCTTGAAGCGTTGATAACAAAGCACATTGGAGGATCGTTGCGAGTACCATCTTCCTGCAATGGTTGCAGAATTATTCCCAATCATCAAGTAAGGAACTCTATGGACTGGATTACCATCGTTGTTATCGTGCTTTTTGCTATGGTCGCGGCTGTTTGCGTGCTGCTAGCATTGATTGGCCTTGCTGGCACATGGATCATGGTCGCCATTGCCCTTGTAATTGAATTACTTGATATCTATTGGGGGGATGGTGAAACGTGGGGCTGGATGACACTTGGTGTTTGTTTTGGGCTGGCGACTGTTGGCGAAATCATGGAGATGGGTGCGGGCGCCCTTGGCGTCAAAGTTGGTGGTGGATCACGCCGCGGCATGGTAGGCGCGATTATTGGTGGTATCGTTGGCGGCATCGCACTTACACCCGTAATTCCAATTCCCGTCATTGGCACCCTCATCGGTGCCGTCATCGGAACTTTTGCTGGTGCTGTCATTGGCGAAGTAACGCACAAAGATCCGTCGACTGTCGGAGATGTAGCAAAATCAGCAACTGGGGCTACAATTGGTCGCATTCTCGGCGTCATTGGCAAAACCGGCGTCGCCGCAGTGTGCTGGTGCATTTTGGTTGTTACACCCTTCGTCTAAATCAATTCACCACTAGTGAGCTTAGTTACGGTTAATTAATTCACCGAGGGTGAGTTTATGTGAGGCGGAGGATTTCTTCGAGTGTCGTAAGGCCTTCAGCCATTTTGGAAAATCCGTCAATGCGAAGGTTTTGCATACCCGTTTCGAGGCATTTGTTTCGGAAGGTTGTAATCGTTGGATTACTTGCGATGAGGTCGCGAAGTTCATCGTTCATCAACAAGAGTTCGTACATACCAAGGCGTCCGCTATACCCACTATCGCGACAGTGATTACAACCAACGGCGTGTGGAATTTTTTCTGGCGTGCATCCATCGAGTGTTTCTAACTCTTCTGGGGTTGGGACTTCAAACTTCACGCACTTTTGACAGACTCGTCTTGCCAATCGCTGCGCAAGCACTGCGTTCACTGCTGAAGCAACCAAAAATGGTTCCACGCCAATATTAATCAATCGGGTCAGCGATGAGGGTGCATCATTCGTGTGCAATGTAGACAAGACTAAGTGACCAGTCATTGCTGCTTGAATTGCAACTCCCGCTGTTTCCTTGTCACGAATTTCACCAACCAAGACAACATCTGGGTCTTGTCTCAACAATGCACGCAAGGCACGAGAAAATGTCATGTCAATTTTGTCGTGAACTTGTATCTGCGTAATTCCATCAAGTTCATATTCAACAGGATCTTCAACAGTAGAAATGTTCAACTGTTTTCGATCCATCGATTGCAGAGATGAATACAATGTCGTGGTTTTACCACACCCAGTAGGACCTGTGACAAGAATGATACCATTTGGCGCAGAAATTTCTTTCTGCCACGATTCGAGAACTTCTTTGCCAAAACCAAGTTCACCAAGACCGACGCGAATATTACGATCGTCAAGTAAACGCATCACAACCTTTTCACCCTTTGGTGTTGGAACTGTTGAAACACGTAAATCTAAAGGGCGACCCAACACAGTCGCACGTATTCGCCCATCTTGGGGTAATCGCCGCTCCGCTATATCTAAGTTTGCAAGAATTTTAATACGACTTACAACTGCAGTATGCAACCTCTTCGGAGAGTCAACTAAATCATGTAAGACGCCATCAATGCGATATCTCACGCGAGAGCGTTCGTCACATGGTTCATAATGAATGTCTGATGCATTTTCACGTACTGCAGTAGCAATCATATTGCTTACGAAACTGATAACTGGCGAAGAATCTGCTTCATTGGAAGCATTTTCTACATCAAGTGAAATGGCTTGCTCATGAACATCGGTGGAAACTGTTGGTTCGGGTTCAATAGTTCGAGTTTGAGAATCAAAACCATCGATTGCTGATTCTAAGTCTCGTCGGAGTGCAATCGCTTGTCCTACTCCATTGAAATGTTTACAGCAGATTTCTTCAGCCAAGAAAACTGCGTCGGGTGTTTGTGCTGCTAAATATTGTTTACCATCAATGCAAACTGGGACTATTTCATGCTCGCGACACCACTTACTGCCGACTCGATCAACAAGTTCAAGATCAACAACTGCTGTGTCGATTTTTACAAACAACAAACCGGATAACTCTGCAACTGCTTTTTGCACTGCTTCCTCGCATACACCTGCATCTATGAGTAACAATGAAATAGATCGCCCGTGCGTTTTTTTTTGCAAACGCGAAACAACTTCTATTTGTTCCGCCTTTAAAAATCCACCTTCCTTCAACAAATTTGTGAGATTGTCTGCGAAGGACAATGTTGGTTGTTGAAGCCTATTGAGTTGTTTCATTGATCATCTCCTGCATTCGCCAATTTCTCCGAAGTGCTTCCTGACAAGAACAGTTCTCGTTGAATTGATCCGAACTCCTTCAGAATTTCCCCGTCGTCAATAATTAATTCAATGATCACTGATTCTGTGGCTACCTCTTTGATTAGAAAAGAACATTCGCCGCGAAGAGCTAAGAGTGTATCACCCTCTTGGTAAATACTTCCGCTTATGTTCGCCAATGATTTTTTCCCTCTTAAGATTGATGTAACTTCCAATTCAATCGTTGCCCTGCTAGCTAACTCCATAAGAAGTTTGTGATCTATCCAGGGTTGTGTAGGGGTCTCATATTCAACGGTTTCGGAGTGTTGCGTGGCAACTAGGCTACACGGGTTTTCTACAAGAAGGGGTCTTTGCCAACTTGTTGGACTACTGTTGAGCCTCGCCGAAACACCAATAGTTTCTGCAATGATAAATTCAACATCACTCGATGGTTCGATTGCGCCATCCTCACCAATGAACAAGAACATTGCACTTTCTTGTTGCGTTTCGAGGGCGTGTGTAGACTTTGGGGTAACTATCCACATCATTACAAGTTCAAACATAGCGAAAAAGACTGAAAATACTACTACAAGTGGTGCGTTGCCATATGTTTCTCTCATGCGTTTAATCAGATTCATTGCAAATGACCACCATCATGAAAAATTAAATGCACGACCATTGTGGCCTCAACGTTTGCATCATTTAATCTGCGAATATCTAGTCGATGAATTGGAACCAATCGTTCCATTCGTTCAAAACGTTGAATCAACTCGTACAGCGCTGAGAACGAACCACTCACCTCCATGTTGACAGGAAGTACACCCCATGATTCACCACCTCGGTTCCCAGCGATCTTCACACTACGTACAACTAAACCAGACAACTCCGCTGCTTTTGATGCCTTGCCAAGCCACTGCTCAGCATAGTGCTGATCCGGAAGTCTTGATACGGCTGCACGGGAAGCAGATGTAATTTCATCAATTGCGCTTTGCATCTGACGATATTGCAAGTTGACTTCTGAAAATCGCGAGAGCTGTTTTGTTCTGATTTTTATTTCATTTGCTACATCTTCTACAGCGCTATTTGTCGGACGATACACAGTAACCCAGATCATAAGTGGAGTACATACAAGAACAAGAAAGAGAGAAATGTATCTCGTAGGAATATTCATGGTGATGATTCCGCCTGGGTCATACGCGTTGTATTGTGAACCTCCATCGAAATTGCAAAATCACGTGATTCTCTACCCTGTTTTTTCTGAGAGTATTGCAATGCGACTTTCTCAAAATAGGTTGATAACTTCAACTTCTCTACATAAAGAGATACTGCCACATCATCGGGAGCTTCACCAACAATATGAATCGTGTTCATTGTTGTTGCTACTCCCTCATCATTTCGTCTTGTTCGAGAGTCAATACGAATAGAAAGCAAATACGCTTTTGTTGGTAACACCGAAGTCATCTCAAAAAGTAAAAGTGATTTAGGAACGATGTCAAGTAGTGAATTGAGTGTTTTTGCTTGGGTAAGTTCCCTGCGAAGCGCGCGTTCTGATTTGACATATCCATACATTCGTTGCTGTGCGTCTTCCCACCTTGCTGAAACTGATTGTTGGGATTGGGTAACAGAACGCCAATGGGACATCGTTGTTGTAAAAGCAGAAAATGTTGTGAGAATAACGAGTCCAACCAATAGTAGACCATACCGAAAGACTCTCTTATCTCGCTTTTGATCATGCCACTGCTGAGATAAGAAATCATCAAATGGATGGTTCATCGTGATTGCCCCGAACATGTCAAACATAATCCAGCGACTGTTGTCCACACTGGTCCACTTGCTATTCCCTCTGCACCACTGATCCATGCAGATGGGTCGGCAATGAAACCTGAAAGACCTAACTTAGTTGCCACCGATGCACATCGCTCGGTATGCAACGCTCCACTACCACTAAATACAATTCGGTCAATGACACGCTCCGGAAATAGCGAGTTGTGGTGTCTCATACAACCTTGCAACTCATCTACAAGTAAGTCATCTTCACGTGTCAAAGTAGGTGATTGTTTTTGTTTTGGTTGAATAAGACCTCGCGGCTGCGTTTCTCCGCGTCTTTCAAATTCATCACCAATTCCACCTGCTGGAACAAGTACGGGACTCACCTCCCATCTGTCTTTTTCCGATGCATCAGATGTATACTGCAGTGATGATGCAACAACCAGATTCATCCCATGTGCAATCATCGCAATGGTTTGTTTTTGATCTAAGTCAACGACCATTGACGTGATTGATCCGTCGCCCTCTCGACGATATAGGTGATCAAAGGCACGCAATGTTGCGTGTATTGGAACCGTAATTTTTTGAACACGTAATGATGCATCCTCGAGTGTTAACACACATTGTTCCAAAACTTTATTGGGAACGCCAACGCACAACAATTCTTGTTGTAATTCCGACTTGATTCCGGTTCGTAAGTTTGTAAATATTGGAAGTTGCCGGATTGAAGCATTTTTCCATCCTTCGTTCCCACTACATAATCTTTCCACAACTTCATCATCAGTTGCATCGCAATCAACTCGAATATGTGTGAGCAGCACTTGAGAAGATGGAACAGCAACAAAATTTGGTCTCCTACTGATACTTCAAAAGAAGCTTGCATGGTTTGATCGTCCATCCCTTGTAATCGCATCATGCGAATGACACCATCGTTACCAAAATGCACCGCAATTGGCCGCTTCGCCTTTCCAAAAAAAAGTCCGTTTCGAATTCCCATCAACGCACTTCATCGACAGCCACTACATTGTTCTAGAGTCACAGTACGAATCGTACGTATGGTTATACCGATTGGTACGGTTCAGAGCCTGCGTAATTCACCCTACCGAATAAAGCGGATAGAACCAAAATCTGGAATGATTGGAATGTTCCCGACTCTAAACGCAGAGGGCCAGTAGACACACCACGCTTTACCAATAAGCAAATCTCTATTTACCAAGAATGGTGTTGTGTCAATTTGTGCCGAGACAAATTCGTCTGGATTACCCCAAAGGCGAGAGTCCAAAGAGTAGGCGCTGTTGTCTCCAGCCATCATGAATTGATTTGGACCAAGAACAGCAAGTTTATCGGGGTGGGTTCCAAACGCATGAGAGCCAACCTCCACTAGGCTTTCGTTTCCGAGGGTTGTCGGGTTTTTTGTTGCACGCGTTGGAATACGACCACTTCGATAATATAAATCGTGATCCACGCTCACTCTACTCAACGAGAAGGAAGAGTGAGCAAAATGCCAAGATAATTTTGGAGGAAAGCCACCCAAACCTGCTATTTCTTCAATAGGCACATCCTGATGAACTCTTGTCACCAAACGAAGACGTTTTTCAGGGCCATAATCATAGAACAACTCAGCAACACGCTGATTATTGATATACATCGCAAGCATCTGATCAACATGCCAAAACTCGACTCTTGTAGGCTCGCCTCCACGCAGTAGATCAATATCAAACTCCACCCGTGAGAGCGAGGATGTATCTCCAACTATTTGTTTGGACATAAATCCCTTTGTGCCCTCAAGACCCCAAATAAATTCATGTCCAACAGCATCAAGGACAAAGGCAACTTTTAGTCCATCACTCTCGGGGGTGATCGTTGCCCCAACGCGAATATCAGACACTGGCTCCTGTCCACCCATCGGCATCAACATGTTGTAAGAAAGCCAATCATCGATTGGTATGTTGTGATGATCCCAAGTCAATGTTGCAGTTTCGGCATCACACTTCCATCTACGTCCGTCCATCGACCAATCTTGCTTTGGCGCCCCTGTCCAAGATGGACCTCGCCATGGTCGCATCATTGCGAGTTTATCTGTTGGGATTGCATCGCGCCATAATGAAGCTTGGATGTGTTCTGGCTTTCGCTGGATCATAAACGGAGCCTCGGCGTTTTTTACAAATATTTCTCCATCTGCGATCCAAATTGTTTCGTTTGGCAACCCTATTAAACGCTTGATGTAATTCGCTGAAATACCTTGCGTATCCGTAGGATTCTTAAAAACAACAACGTCAAATCGTTCTGGTTCAAAAAATGGGTAAAGTGTTTTTAATACCAACACCCGATCACCGCTTCTTGGAACGATTTTTTTTGCTTCCGCCAACGGCAATGGCATGGTTCTTCCTAACAGTGGGTTTACAAAACGCTGGGCATTGATATGTTGACCCTGAACAAACCCAACTGGAAAATATTCCCCTGTTTGATCGCTGTGTTTCAGTAGGTGTTGGCCAAGTAATGTCGGTGCCATCGAACCGGTTGGAATCACAAACCCCTCAACAACAAATCCTCGAAACACCATCGCCAAGACAAAAGCAACCACCAATGATTGGATTGTATTGATGAGACCTGTTCTTTCTTGTTCTTCGTTTTCCTGCATGCAGTGTGCAGTTTACTCTGATCCGCCCCCGCCCTCTGAATTTCCACCAGAATTATTTCCTGAATCGCCCTCAGAGTGACCGCCTTTGCGCTGCCGCCTTCGGCGGCGTCGTTTTTTCTTCTTTGAGCCTTCGCCCCCGTCACTTCCTTGCGCCTGACTAGAGGATTGCTTTTCTGTCGAATCCTTCCCTTCGTTTTTCTTCGATCCTGAACGGTTTCGACTTCGCTTCTTTGGGTTTCTCTTAGTTTGTGGTGGAGGTGCCACCTCTTCCCACGGTCGCGGGCAAGTTTCTGGATCTAGAAGTTCTTCAACAGGCACTGCAATCTGCCTGTTGTCGTGTTCAAGAGCAACAAGGACAAGTTGCGTCAATATCTTTCCGTCAAGCACAATACCCGGACCCTCAGCAGTGCCTACTCGAGTTTTCCTGTGTGGCAAATTCTTTTTCAACTCGCGATATGTTTGATCTTCATACCTCAAACAACACATCAAGCGACCGCACCGACCTGAAATTTTCTTTGGGTCAAGTGTTTGCTTCTGCTGCTTGGCAGAGCGCATTGAAACTGGTGAGAGGACTTTCAAAAAACTCTTGCAACAACAGTGTTGACCACATTTTTCGTAATCTCCTACTAGTCTCGCCTCGTCTCGTGCGCCAACCTGACGCATTTCAATTCTGGTCTGAAATTCTTTGGCAAGTGCTTGAACGAGCACTCTGAAATCAACTCTGTCATCTGATAGATAGTAAAACGTAAGGAGTTCTTCGCCTAGGATTGGTTCAACGTCGACAATTTTCATCGAAAGCTGGTGCTCTTCCACTAATTTTTTAGCCATTTTTGTGTGGTCTCTCACCCGGCCCTTAAGCAAGCTCATACGACCCAAATCTTCAGCCGTTGCAATGCGTAGGACTCTACCATTGGTGTGAAATGGAAACTTCTTTCCACCAGAATTATCGATGTATTCGAGCATCTCAGATCGAGAGATAGATTTACCGCAACCTGCATTAGAACACGTTGTTGTTAATAGATCAACCAACTCTGTGCCACGATGGGTCCGAGCAACAAGTTTTGAACCACAACCTGCACGGATTTCACCGGCTTGTTTGTATTCGCCAACTTCAAGCATTGCCCCGAATCGAACAACCATTGTCTCTGGTGCTTCAAGTGCTTCGAGTTGTTCTTCTAATGTTAATGAATCTCGGTTTGAGGGATTGGCATCTTCTTCAAAAACCGGTAATGGAAAAATAGACATATGTATGGGTACCGCGTTACAAAATCACGAAGTGGTTCGTGATCAATTTTCAAAACTGTCGTCAGGGAGGGTTTCTGCTCCATCAATCACCTGACCAACTGATGGGTTTGAACGCGTAAGTGATTCTATTGTAGCCGCTCGGCCATCTTGTTTCAGTTCTTCTAGCGATTTTCGTTGCCGTTTTGTAAAAAGAAGGCGTATTGGCACTTCGCTAAAGGGTAATTCTTCACGCAAGCGGTTCATCAGATACCGTTCGTATTGTCCCTGAAACATTTCTGGTTCATTGACAACGATAGCAATTGTCGGTGGTGAAATCCCAATTTGCGATACAAACAAGAGCTTTGCAGCCGTTCCCAAACGTGAAGATGGGCCACGGTTTTTCAATATTTCTCGCATAAGATTATTTAGTTTTCCCGTTGAGACACGGTGTAAAGATTGTTCTTTTAAATTAAACGCCATAGCAACGGCGTCTTCAATGCCCTCGCTTTCGTGTGCACTTATAAAAGCAATCGGCGCGTAATCTAATCCACGCAACTCTTTCGTCAAGTATTCAAGATAATCTTCGGGAGTCAGATCATCTTCGACAAGGTCCCACTTATTCACAACAATAACGGTTGGTTTAAATTGTCTTTGCAACTCGGTAGAAAGTTTTTTATCAACTTGAGAAACTCGCGTGGTTGCATCAATCATAAGCATCGATACATCCGAACGACGAATTGAGTTGAGCATCCTTCTGTATGCATAAAATTCAATATCGTCTGAAAAACTCTTTTGTTTTCGAACGCCAGCAGTATCAATGGCAGTCATGATTTTGCCATTTATTTCAAATTGCACATCAACAGCATCCCTAGTTGTTCCAGCAATTTCGGAAACAATTACTCGGTTTTCGCCAG
>JYMV01038432.1_pt1 | contig 10124 bp, 10 predicted proteins | sample 338911 | NCBI WGS metagenome assembly JYMV01 (sample SAMN03354496, study PRJNA234377) | hydrothermal vent metagenome | biome: Deep sea; feature: Hydrothermal plumes at the Eastern Lau Spreading Center, Western Pacific Ocean; material: Seawater | place: Tonga | collected 2009 | depth 2000 m m
TAAAGTGCATGGGATCATAGCTATTATCTATTCCCATCTGCATTACGGTGGAAGAATTTTTCGCCGATTCTACGTAGAATACTGCTGGCATCAGATTCAATTTGCTCCCCGCGTGCCTCGGCAAAAATTTCCAATAATTCTTTTTCCTGAGTAGTCAGGTTCTTTGGTGTTTGTATTTCGACAATCACGATTAAGTCGCCAGAGGTTCGGCTATTATAGTATGGAATACCTTTACCACTAATTCTCAGACGATCACCAAACTGGGTACCGGAAGGTATTTGCAGTTTTTCAACATCATTGATGGTTGGCACCTCAATTTCCACACCTAGTGTAGCCTGTGTAAACGTAACACAAACCGCAGTAATTAGATCGTTGCCTTCTCTGATGAACTGTTCGTGCAACTTAACGTGAATTACAACAATCAGGTCTCCGGGCGGCCCTCCACTCACGCCGGATTCTCCCTCTCTACTGACCTTTAACTGGTTGCCAGTATCAACGCCCTTCGGTACTGAAACACGCAGATTTCGAGTCTTCTGCGTAACGCCTTCACCCTCGCAGGTTTTACAGCTGTTAAGAATAACACGTCCTTGCCCACCACAACGAGCACAGGTTCGGGTAACACTGAAAAACCCACTTTGCATACTAACTTTGCCACGTCCAGTGCACTCAGGACAAACTTGAGGTTGGGTTCCTGACTTGGCCCCGCTACCATTACAGGTTTCACAAGTTTCAAGGCGGGGTATGTTGATCTCAGCAGTTTTACCTTCAACCACATCCTCAAGATCAATTTCGAGATCATATTGCAGGTTTCGTCCACGTTTCGGTCCTGCTTGACCGCGACGCGAATCTGAAAAACCAAACAGATCGCCAAAATCACCAAATATGTTGTTGACAATATCTTCAAATCCCCTGAAGTTATGTCCACCAATATCCATCCCTTCCAAGCCAGCATGACCGAATTGATCATACCGTTGCCGCTTCTCAGGTGTACTTAATACTTCGTAGGCTTCAGTAGCTTCTTTAAACTTGCCTTCGGCTTCTGAATCATTAGGGTTTTTGTCAGGATGGTACTTGATGGCAAGTTTTCGGTAGGCTTTTTTGATTTGATCCAAATCTGCAGATTGGTTTGTCCCCAAGACTTCATAATAGTCGCGTTTTTCTGCCATATGAAATACCTCGTTCTGCTAACTCAATCGCAAGTGGTATTTTCTATTTTTACTTCTTTTTGCCATAACGTTGATTGAAGCGCTCAACACGTCCTGCAGTATCTATGATTTTTGATTGCTGACCAGTGTAGTATGGATGACAGTTTGAACAGATTTCCACACTCATTTTCGGATTACTCGACATAGTTTTAAAAGTTGTTCCACAGATACACCTTATTTCGGCTTCTACAAGTTTGGGGTGAATATTCGGTTTCATAATTCAATATTTCTCCAGCATTTTTCTGATTTCATGATTGTAAATTACAAAAAACATGTTAGCGCCACCGATGCGCTGAGTTCTTATTGACCGATTCCGATTTATCTGGGTTGGATGTCATCATTTCAAGCAAGTCTTCGTTTGTTGGATTCTTATCCAGCTGTTCCGACAGTAGTTCCATTGACTCTGCAACCCCCATCTGGCTCAAGAACTTGCGTAAGACCCACACTTTTCTCAGGGTATCAGGTTTCATCAGTGATTCCTCACGTCTTGTTTTGGACAGAGATATATTAATTGTTGGAAATATACTGCGGTCCAACAACGATCTTTCAAGATGGACTTCCATGTTTCCGGTACCTTTGAATTCCTCGAAAATAGCGTCATCCGCCCGGCTCTCCGTATCAATTAGCGCGGTGGCAATGATAGTTAAACTGCCTCCTTCTTCAATTTTGCGAGCGGCACCAAAGAACTTGCGAGGTTTGACAAAGGCTAGAGAGTCCAGCCCGCCAGTCAATGTTTTTCCACTCGTTGGGACAACCAAGTTACATGCTCTAGCAAAACGGGTCATGCTATCCAGAAGAATTACAACGTCTTTACCGTACTCAACCCAGCGCTTGGCTTTTTCAATTACCATATCGACGACTGCAACATGACGTTCTGGGTGTTCATCAAAAGTAGAACTGACAACTTCACCTTTGACAACCCGACTTACGTCAGTTACCTCTTCAGGGCGTTCGTCGATTAATAACACCATCAACAATACTTCTGGATGGTTGGTAGCAATTCCCTGAGCGATATTCTTCAACAATGTTGTTTTTCCGCTATATGGTGGTGCAACAATCGTTCCTCGTTGACCTTTACCAATTGGGGATATCAAATCAAGGATACGTGTTGCAAACTCCTTTGGATCGTGTTCAAGCCTTAGTTGTTCGTGAGGATAGATTGGTGTTAGGTTATCAAACAATATCCTATCTTTTGAATTTTGAGGCGGTTCTCCATTTATCTTTTCGACTTTCAAAAGAGCATAGTAATGTTCTTCCTTATCGCCTGTTTTTTTCGGTGGCCGAATTTGACCTTCAACCATATGTCCGGTTCGGAGATCGAATTTTCGGACCTGTGAGTGGGATACGTAAATATCGTCTTTACTTTGCAGATAGTTATAACGGTAAGATCTCAGAAACCCATAGCCTTCAGGTAAAACTTCAAGGACTCCACCACCAAACATTAATCCATCGTTTCGGGTAGCCTTCGCTTCAACAATCAATGAAATTAGATCCTGCTTGCGAAGACCACTATATCCGGCTAGCCCGAGACTTTTAGCCATTCTGCCCAATTCTGCAATTGTCATATCTTGTAGTGCAACAATGTTAAGGTCCTGCATATTTTTTGTTTTCCTTCTACGTTTGGGCTGCACAGGTTTCATTAATAAATTGTTTTCCAATCCAAACATCAGATTATTGGATTTTTGCTAGGCCATCCACTGAATTTCTGGTATTGAAATCGTGAATATCTGGAAAAAGAAAGGTTCTTCCTAAAACGTAGCTTTTTGATTTTTGATAGTGTTACGAAGTTATAAAACAGCCTCGAATTCGCACATAAAAACAATATACATCACATACCTTCCAAGGCATTTAAAAATAAGGATTCTACAAAGGAAAGTTTGAATTAAATAGAACGGATAATTTGAAGAGAGCTCCAATCCCAAAAATGTTGGGAATGAAACATTACTTGAGCCTCTACGAATATTTGGTAGGGTAATTCTCCAGAAAGCTACACCAATTATACACTAACAACGTTAAAATCGTCAAGTGATTATCATTTTTTTAACAATAGACCTCTTGCATAAATCAAAGAAATAGAAGTTCGAAGATTTTTGAGCCCACGTATTCAATGAATTTAGGTGCCTCTCAGCTATAGAATTCTGGTGAGTTTTACTACTTATGCAAGAGGTCTAATCCTTGATGTATTTCGCTGACATCTGTGACTATGAATACCAAAGGTTTTTGGGTAATGCTAAGTTCCATATTAGCCTCATGCCTACCCCGTCAAAATTTAAAATTATGAAAATTGGGACAGAGCAGGATCAAGATACAACAGAATTAAATTAGATTTTCCCCATGGCAGCCAGAATTCGGTCAGGAGACATGGGTAGCTCTGTCATTCGTATACCGATAGCATCATAGATTGCATTGGCAATTGCTGCAGCCGGTGGAACAATTGGAACTTCTCCAACTCCTCTAACACCATATGGATGACCTGGATTTGGTACTTCAACGATAACAACCTCGATCATTGGTACATCGTAGCTGGTTGGCATCCGATAGTCAAGAAAGCTAGAGTTTGTCATCCGGCCTTCATCATTATAGATATATTCTTCATTCAAAGCCCAGCCTATGCCTTGAACAGCACCACCGTGTATCTGCCCTTCAACATAGCTCGGATGAATTGCTTTTCCTACATCTTGTACAGCAGTGTAACGCAGGATCCCAACTTTTCCAGTCTCCGGATCTACTTCAACATCGACAATATGCGTGGCAAAGGCACCGCCAACACCTTTGGGATCTACTGCTCCACGACCAACAATTGGAGTACCTTCATCACTGATTATGCTTGCCAGATCCTTGAAGGGGACTTCGTGCACTTTTCCATTTATGTTTCTAAAGGTACCGCTGTCAAAAGTAACTTCATTTTCATCAACTTCCCATAGATTGGCAGCAAAGGTTTTCATTTGCCTAACAACGTCGTTTGCCGCTTCGATAGCGGCGTATCCAGTGGCAAATGTGGTTCGGCTACCGCCAGTTACACCTGTGTATCCAACAGAGTCGGTATCCACCACAGATGGGTTGATATCTTCGGCAGAGATGCCCAGAACTTCTGCCGCTTGCATGGCAATTGACGTCCTTGTCCCACCAATATCTGTCGAACCTTCGATCAGGTTAACTGTACCATCCGAGTTAACGTTCAAGGAAACACTTGATTTTAAGCCAATATTGAACCAAAATCCAGAAGCAACACCTCGGCCACGGTATTTTCCTGCGAGTGGTGTGTTGTAGTGTTCATATGCTCTCGCCGCTTCGACGGTTTCGATATGGCCGATTCTGGGAAAGATTGGTCCATCAACACGCCGAGTTCCCTCTCGTGCACCGTTCTTAATTCGAAACTCCAGTGGATCCATGCCCAGTTTTTCACACAGTTCATCGACTACGGTTTCTGCCATAGCGGCGTTAGTGGCACCTGGAGCTCGGTAGGGTGCCGTTTTGGGGATATTGAGAACAACGTCGTACCCATCAACGAGGAAATTGTCAATGCTGTATGGAGAGAAAATACACTGTGCTCCGCAATCGACAAGTGCGCCGGGGTAAGCACCTGCCTCATAGATCAGTTCCGCTTTAGCGGCGGTGATGTCCCCATCCTTGTTGATACCCATTTTAACGGTGATATAGGATCCAGCTGTCGGTCCCGTACTTTCAAACACCTCAGCCCGATCCATTAAGATCTTAACGGGTTGTGAAGTTTTCATTGATAATAGTGCCGCCACCGGCTCAAGGTAAACAGGGATCTTACCACCAAAACCACCGCCAATCTCCATTGGCACAACTTTGATATCCGAAACTGGCATCTGCAAAATCTTTTCCAATTGATCGCGAACTTCAAATGCACCCTGCGTACTGCACCAAATTGTTAAATGACCGTCCGATTTGTAGAGTGCAGTTGCATTATGTGGTTCAATGTATCCTTGATGGACGGTTGCCGTCTTGAACTCTCTCTCGACGACTTCATCTGCTTCAGCAAATCCTTTTTCAATGTCTCCCTGCTGAAACTGGAGGTGTTTAGCCACATTGCTTGCTTTTTCAGAAGTTTTTCCGAGCGAGGTTGTTTTGAGATCCTCATGCAACAAAGGGGCGCCGTCGGCCATTGCCTTACGCACGTCCATCACTGGTGGCAAAATCTCGTAGTCTATTTCGATTAGATCTATTGCCTCTTCGGCAGTATGTGGATTGGTTGCGGCAACAGCAGCCACTGCATGGCCTTTATAAAGGGCTTTGTCACTAGCTAAAATATTGTCCTGTAGGAACTTAATATCTATGGCCCCTCCCTCACCAAGTACGACCACCCCTTCATCCGCCTCCGGCATGTCAGCCGCGGTGACAGCCGCTTTGACGCCCACATGTGCTTCCGCTTTGCTGGTATCAATCGACTTGATGCGTGCATGCGCGTGCGGACTTCTTAATATCTTACCGTGCAATAAACCTGCCATTGTGAAGTCAGCACCGTAGAGGGCTCGACCAGTCACTTTATCGACACCATCATGACGAATGGGGCGAGTCCCGATTACTTTGTATTCTTTATCATTGGACATTATGAATCTTCCTCCATGAAGCTCGAGTTGAAGTGTGGTTTTGATAGGTTTTTTCCTTTAACCCCATCATTTTACAAAAATCTTTGTTCTTTTTCAACAACATTCCGACTTTATTGATTATTCGAATGGTTTCCGCTTAAATTAAGCATATTAAGTATGCCGAAGGAATCTCTATTTTTGATGCTCAAAGTCTATTTTTCCGCTAGGTCTGTTACTGTCATCCTCAATCCTGATAACGTCGTCTACTTCGGGCGTGGATACCTCAAGCATCTCTAAATCCGTTTTGGCTAAAATTCTATGCTGGGTTTCCGGATGTATGGTGAAATAATCACCTTCAGACATGTCAAACCACTCATCACCGATCAGTACTTTAGCTTCACCTTTTCTAATAAATAGTGTTTCAACTTTATGTTGGTGATATTGTAGGCTTGTTCTATGTCCGGAATTTATATTAATTATCTTGTAGCAGTAGTGCTGATTGAGTTCTAACCACTCTTCCGAACCCCAAGGTTTCTTGATGCTTTTTGTTGGACTGCCAGAGATACCAAATTTCATGTTTCCAATTCCATTACAAATTTGATTATGAATAGCAAGAAAAAGTAGTGATTGCAATTTATAGTATAGATCAAAGATATGGATGAATTGAAGTTAAATTTTGCCAAGTTCAGATTTAAAACTATTTCTGTAATTTCCTGATGCTTTCATCTTTGGTAAAGCACTGGATTCATCTCACTGTCGGCTGAGTCTCCCTCCCTCTTGCCGCCGAGAAAATTCTGAGCATCATAGAAACGACTGGGGTTGCATAATTCATCGACCATGGTGCCGTCAGGATAATAGGTTACAATCATGGCTTCACGCATGGTCTCCGTCTTATTGGCTGTAGCACCATGCATGGTCCATCCATTGTGAAATGTGGCATCTCCTGCACGCATGGATCCTTGCCAGCAAAGATATCGCTTCTCCTCAATAAATTGTTGAAAGAAATCTTGCGATGAATCCGAGATGGCGTACTGTCCCATAAACCCGTTGAGGTGTGATCCTGTAGCGAATTGAATTGGCCCCATTTCAATAGGGGTATCTACCAGTGGCATCCACATTCCCATCGCATTGTCTGTTGCGAGTGGCCAGTAATATTGATCTTGGTGCCAAGCTGTTATCCCACCGTTGGGTTCTTTAAATAGGGCCTGCTCATGGTAAATTCGCACGGCATCAACTCCCATTAGGTCGGCTGCGATTTTAGCAAAACGTTTGGCCAAGACGAATTGTGACACTTCCTGACTATGATAGCGAAGATTTAGCGTCTGCAAGAAAGCGCGATTGGGAACATCACCTGTCTCTCTTTCAGGGAACCGAGAGTAGGCTGTTTCGGCAATGGCACGACGGTAGGCAATTACTTCCTTCGCCGAGCATACAGCTGATAAACAGATGTGGCCATCTTGACGATAAGCTTCAACTTGCGATTTTGTTAACGGGTATTCGGAGGATAGATCTGGCAGTTTGTCCATGTTTTTTTACCTTATCATACTTAATAAAGCCTTCGAAAATCTGCACCGACCACGTTGTTAATTACGTGCCGATTACGAAATAGTGTCTGGCGCATCGGCGGCATCTTTTCCTGCAACCTTGAATCCGGCTTGAGAGGTTCGGCGAAACCGCTGTCTACTGGATTATACAGACCGTGCAGGGCAATCCGATCGTTGTCCACATTGGTCCATGGATGTGCGCTGTGAGTTACCGCTTCGGCAAAGATCAATAGTGATCCCGCCGGGCATTGGTAAGTAGTCCAGACGGTCGAATTGGGATCTTGGATCTCATCCGGAGCGGCGTACACCGCTTTATGGCTGCCGGTTACTAGCATGGTGCCGCCTTGATGAAACTTGACTGGATTTAACTCCCAAACAACGCGTGTATGTGGACTATGACTTTTGCCAGGGAAAGCCTGATAGTAATGAACATCACCGGGCAAACGAAACAATCCATTCCCATTATGTGGGTTAAAGGATCGATTTTCTCTCTTTCCCAGATTGCGGCGGCTTGACGCTGTTCGATACCATAGGCCACAAGCACCCAAGCTGAATCCATAACATTCCTGACTGGAGAGCGATGGGTTGGCCATGAATTCGTTTAACATCCCAATAACAATCGGGTGATCAAAAAGTTTCTGTGTTGGACCAGCCAGCGGTGTTCGTTCATATTCTGGTAACGATTCCGGCTCGAAATGGAGTCTCTGACAGAACTGGCGCATCTCTTCTAACTTGGAACCAGCTAACACCTCAGGTAAAAGGATCCAACCATTTCTGTCGAAATTGTATTTGTGTTCTGCTGAAGGGGGAATTATTGGTAGCCCATCAGCATTATGTTGAGGAAGTTCATGATCATAGTTTTGTAGTGGTTGCCCTAAATTTTTGTTGATAAGGTAAGACCGTGAATTGTCTTTTGTGGCCATTTTTTCCTGTACGCTTGTCCTCAGAATGCCAAATACGGTATCCGATTAAATTATATTTTATTTCTGCCAAGATAGTAGCGAAAAAGAGAGACGGAAGGTCACTCGATCGGGTTATAACGGCACAAGTGCTGTGCCCTTTCTGACATTAAATCAACGGCTGCTTGCGGAATCGAGGCTAGATGAGTCAAATGTTGTGGGAAACGGTGTAACTGCCGAAAGTAGACAATCGAAGTCATGGTACGGACGGTCTGTGTCCGATTGGGTGTACCGCGATGCCACACACGCATATCGCGGACAACTAATGATCCCGCTGGCATATTGATTCGAGCAGATGGCATGCTTTTGGCCCGCTCTTCCAGTTGGCCTGACTGACTGGCGTCCGAATCGATGTCAGTGATCAAATGGGTTCCGGGCCAAACCTGGGTACTGCCGTTACTTTCATTAAAGTCAATCAGGGGAATATGAAGAATTATCATAGTCGGCGGTAGTGCATAAGGCAGTTCAGGAAATAGATGCTGTGTATCACGATGAATATGCTGCATACCAGCCCCTGGAAAAGTAGTATTGGTATGATAGGGCAATAAAGTCCAGATATCTTTTCCCATTGCCTCCTCTATGATCTGTAATCCTAGAGAATTCTCAATCACCAATGGGTGCATGAATGGCATTCCGTACAGTGCATGACAGCCGCCGCGCCGGTTCCAATTACTGTCCTTTTGCTGATTTTCCATATTTGGCATTAAGAGTTGATTGAAAGCGGTTTGAAGTTCTTCCACCAAATTCCTTGGTAAAACCGATTCGAGTATTACATAACCGGACTCACGCAGAAGACGTAGCGCGATTGCCAGATTGGAATCGGTGAGTTCACCTATTTGACATTCTTCCTCTGAAATCTTCATTCTCTAAATGTTTTTGCACAGTTCGTTTTAAAATTAGGAAAATTCAGAGCAATTATTGAACTGAAAACTGATAAAATCCAATCTATTTCCCTTCAAATCCCAATCAAGTTGTTCATTGCAAATATTTTGTTTTTAACCTAGCCCAAGCTGTGTGAAGTTTTGACCGCGGGCGAATAGCCATAATATCCTTCATTCCAACTTGGACTTCCTGAATTTCATCCTGAGAGAGCCCACGGTTAAAGACGGCAAAATCGTCTGTATCTCCGTTGTAATATCGGTCCATGCCTAATGGCTCTTCTACTCCCAAAAATAAAGGTGCATCTAGGGGAACCAGCTTATCTTTTTTCTTCGGATAATCGATCAACACTTCACCATTTAAATAAGTTGTCCACCACTTTCCGGATTGATATGATACAGCTACATGTTGCCACACGTTTTTCTTAACGTCCAGTGGACTCTTGTCTGGAACTGCACGTCCTCCGGTGAGTTTCCAGCCCATCCAGATGAATCCTGTTGGATGAAGAAGGATTTCAAAAAATTCGTGAACATCACGTCCTTTGGCCGCGATCAATTGCCAGGTGCCAGGACCTGCTTTCAGAGTCGGACGTATCCAGGCAGTAATGGTGATCCCGTCGACGAATTCAAAATCCTTTGAGTGTTCGACACGGACGACCCCATTTTTTCCGCCAAATTTAACCGCTTTGCCAAAATTTCCTCCTGTCCAGCTGGTATCTCCTTCTAGTTTCCCATGATTGTTATTTCCAGATAGATCGTTTACAGTTTTTCCTGATCCTTCCTCAAAGTTGAAGTAGAGAACAAGAGATTCTTTGATTTGAGCATGACTAATTTCCAGTACTATAAAAGTAAAAGTAAAAATTACGAATATTACCCTATACTTCATTGAATTTCCCCCTCACTAGTTTCTGCCAATATTCACGTCGTTCTCCAGGTTAAGGATGGCGGAAAAAATGGGGTCGTCCGTGTCGAACACTCAAAG
>JYMV01010503.1_pt1 | contig 10122 bp, 9 predicted proteins | sample 338911 | NCBI WGS metagenome assembly JYMV01 (sample SAMN03354496, study PRJNA234377) | hydrothermal vent metagenome | biome: Deep sea; feature: Hydrothermal plumes at the Eastern Lau Spreading Center, Western Pacific Ocean; material: Seawater | place: Tonga | collected 2009 | depth 2000 m m
AGTCCTGCACCGACTACAACAGCATCGTATTTGTATATTGGAATACTCAATTCAACCCTTTCATAACTTTTTGTTAATTCTATACTAAACATCGTAATAAAAACTTAATATTTTTTCTATCGTCTTTGAGGTGCTTTTTTCCTTAACAAATTCAATAAGTTTCACCTCATCGACCAAATCAGCCCCTACTATCTCTTTTCCTCGATAGTCTCCACCTTTTACCAATATATCTGGTTTAAGATACTCAATTAGTCTATATGGTGTATCCTCTTCAAAGATTACAATGTAATCTACTGCTTGAAGTCCAGCGAGAATATAGGCTCTATCTGTTTCGTTATTGATTGGTCTCTTCTCTCCTTTCAATCTTCTAACTGAACTATCTGAATTGAGACCAACTATTAGAATATCTCCTAAGCTCTTAGCCTCTTCAAGATATTTGACATGTCCTACATGGAGAATATCAAAACAGCCATTGGTAAAAACTATCTTTTTATCCCGTTCTCTATCTAATATCTCTTTCAACCCCTGCCAACTCTGAATTTTGGAACTACTTCTATATCTGTAAAAATGGTTTATCTCTTCTAATGAGACGGTAGAAGTTCCAACCTTTCCAATAGCTATTGCAGATGCTAAATTGGCAAAACGGATACTATCTCTAATATCTATACCAGAAGCTATTGTAACCCCGAGCGATGCTAAAACAGTATCCCCCGCCCCTGTTACATCAAATATCTCTTTTGCTTCTGTTGGAAAGTGTTCTACATTTCTATCCTCTTCAAATAGTTTTATTCCATCTTCTGAAAGGGTGATAACTACTTTTTCAAACTGGTATCTATTTAGAAGTTCTAAACCTATGTCGTCGATGAGGTTGAAATTTGGTATCGCCTCTTTTGCCTCTTTTCTATTGGGCTTTATAAGATATGCCCCTCTATATTTGGAATAGTCTTTTCCTTTTGGGTCTATAAGAACTTTCAAATTTCGAGATTTGGATATTTCTACCACTTTTCTAGATAGATATTGAGATACCACCCCTTTTCCATAGTCAGAAATTAGGACAATGTCGAAATTGGATAGCTCTTTTTGGAACTTCTCTAAAAGAGAATTAGCTACCTCATCGGTTATCTCTTCTCTATCTTCTATATCAAATCTTACTATCTGTTGATGTTTGGAGATAACCCTACTTTTAGTAGTGGTTTTTCTATTGGAAATCTGTTCAACTCCTGAGGTGTCTATATCCAAATCTCTTAGTAGAGATAGTAACCTCTCCCCTTCACTATCTTTCCCAACTATTGAAAATAGAGAAACAGAAGCCCCAAAAGTCCTAAGATTGGTAGCCACATTCCCAGCTCCACCTATTCTCAACTCCTCTTTTTCAATATCCACAATAGGGATAGGTGCTTCTGGTGAAATTCTCTCGCTATTACCTATTAGGTAGTGGTCTAGCATCACATCACCAAACAGAGCAACAGAGATAGAACTATTTTGGATTTTTTGAATTACTCTCTGCAATTTGAAAACCTCATTTTTGTAAATTGTATCTTATGAAAATAAGAATGACAGATATACATCTCTCTCTTTCCAAATATTCTACATATCTGATATAATCCACAATTCAAAAATATTCCTTGTCCTTTATATTATAGATAGAGGACGAAATCCATAAGGAGCAGAATTGAGACACTATGAACAGATTTTTGTTCTCAAACCTACTCTAAGTCAAGAGGAAATTGAGAATAGAGTTGAACAGATTCGCAGTAATATTGCGAATAATGGCGGTAATGTGCTCGCATATCAAGAGATGGGATTTAGAAAGTTAGCCTATAAAGTTCAGAACCATAAACGAGGTTATTATGGAGTTTTCTATTTCACAATCGAACCAAGTGCTATTTTTGAACTTGAAAGACTTTTAAGAATTTCAGAAGATGTTATTAAATTTCTAACTGTAAAATACATCACTAAAAAAGATATAAAATCATTCCAAAACATGGTAAATAAGGCAAATGGTAAAGAAGTTTCAGATGAACACAAAGAAGTATCAGTCTCGACTGACACAGCGGAAGAGACAGTTTCACAACACGAGAATTCAGAGAACCAATAGGAGACACAAAGGAAGAGAGATGGCTTTTAATAAAGTAGTATTGCTTGGACGACTTACCAGAGATATAGAAGTGCGATATACACAAACAGGTTTTTCTATTGGTAAGAGTGCGATAGTAACTAATCGCAAAACTCGGCTCGCTTCTGGCGAAATGAGAGAAGAGAGCATGTTTATTGACATTACATTTTTTGGTAAAAGTGCCGAAACTGCACGACAATACCTACATAAAGGTAAAAGAGTTCTAATTGAAGGCCGTCTCTCGTTTGAGCAGTGGATTGACCAAAGTGGTAATAAGCGGAGCAAACACTCTATAATAGTTGAGAGTTTTAACTTTATCGATTTCGACAATCAGAATACAAATCCAAATTACAACATGAATCAGGGGTATAATCCAAATTATAATCCAAACTATGACCAGACCCCTAACTATAACCAATCTCATGCGACTCCTGGTTATCAACCAGCTCAACAACCTATTGAAAAGAAACCACAACCTAACCAAAATCAGGGAGGAGGTGATTCTATCCCTGAAATAGATATCAATGAAGACCAAGTTCCATTTTAGGAAAGGAAAAGGATTAGTTTATGGCTGAAAAAAGAAAATTCAAAAAACGACATTGTAAATATTGTGAGGCAAAAGTAGAGTTTATCGATTACAAAGATATTAAATCTTACAAATACTCTCTTTCTGAGAGATATAAGATTATGCCTCGACGACTTACTGGAAACTGCAAAAAGCATCAGGACATGGTAGCCGAAGCTATCAAACGAGCTAGACAAGTGGCATTAGTCCCTTATGTTGTTTCTCGAAAAGAGGTAGTTGCTTCTCCTTTCGACGAAATCTAATTCCCCCTCTTTTTTTTCTTCGGAGGGAAATTCCCTCCGTCTCTCCCAACTTCTTCAATTTGGTATAATCTTTGACATCTCAAAATTTCTCCAAAAGGATATATAAGTAATGGATAATATTTTTACTTTCTTTGGTGTGATTTCCCATAATCACTCTTGGATATTTCTTTCTCACATGTTGCTAACTGCTGGAATTGTGATATTCGTAGCAAATAGAGCAGTCAAGTCGATGAGGTTGGTTCCAACTGGATTGCAGAATTTGATGGAGGTCTATTTGAGTGGTGTCCTCTCAATGGGAAAAGATACCATCGGTAAAGAAGATGCAAAAGTATATCTGCCACTGATTGCTACTCTTGGACTTTTTGTAGTAATCGCCAACCTCATCGGTATTATTCCAGGTTTCGAATCTCCTTCAAGCAATCTGAATTTTACTCTTGCTCTTGCGATTGCTATTTTTGTCTATTACAACTATGAGGGTATCCGACGAAATGGGTTTTTGAAATACTTCTCACACTTTTCGGGTCCAGTTTGGTGGCTCTCTTGGTTGATGTTTCCAATTGAAATCATCTCCCATATCAGTAGAATAGTATCTCTCTCATTCCGGCTCTTTGGAAATATTAAGGGTGATGACCTTTTCCTTGCTGTTGTATTGATGTTAGCCCCTTGGTTTGCTCCATTACCAGCTTTTGCACTTTTGACATTTTCCGCATTCCTTCAAGCATTTATCATTATGATTCTTACTTATGTATATTTGGCGGGTGCAGTCCATATTAGTGAAGACCATTAGTATATGAGATTAGAGAAGATAAAGAGATTTCTCCACTTCTTTTCTGGAATAGCTTGGGCTATTTTGACATTTGGCTCATTCTTCATATTCAGTTTTACTATTGTAAATAGCTCCTTTTTCGTGGCATTCTTTGCCACTTTCTTGGTTCTCTTCTTTTTCGGGCTTATTGTTCTCTTTATCGAATTCTTCAAGTTGCAGATAGTCCAGTATGAGAAATATGAAGAGCTTCTAAAATCCTCTGAAAATAGAGATAATGATAAAATCGTTCTTTCTATCAAAAAAGTATAGATTATGGGCTTGGGGAGGGCTTCTCCTCCTGATAAGTTCTATATATATACAAGTTGAACTAACAGTAAAACTGAATAGCTGGTATGGAGAGTTCTATGACATTCTCCAAAAAGCAGAAAATATAGATGCCTATTGGAATTCTCTTACTGAATTTACTTTCATAGCAATTCCATATATCTTTATCGCTATCTTCTCCTACTATTTCACTCAACACTATGCATTTAGATGGAGAGAAGCAATTACAAGCTACTACCTGCCTCTATGGGAGAAGACCCCAAAATCCATCGAAGGGGCATCTCAGAGAATTCAAGAAGATACCTACCAATTTGCTAAATACCTTGAAAATTTGGGATTGGGACTAGTTCGAGCTTTGCTAACTCTTATGGCTTTTATCCCTATCTTGTGGGAACTTTCAGGGAAAATATCTATCCCTTTTTTCCCAAATATAGAAGGTTCTTTGGTATATCTCGCATTTATTACCTCCGTTGGTGGAATGGTGATTTCCTATTTTGTAGGTATAAAACTCCCAAATATTGAATATCACAACCAGAGATTGGAAGCCAGTTATCGAAAAGAGTTGGTATATTCAGAAGATGATAAAAATTTTGCAAAAGCTGAAACCCTCTTTGAGCTATTTCTGGGTTTGAAATTGAACTATATCCGACTATTCAACCACTACTCCTATTTTCTACTCTGGAAAGAGCTATATCAGCAAATTATGATAATACTCCCATACCTCCTAACTGCTCCATCTCTATTTAGTGGATTGATAACTCTCGGAGTGATTACCCAAACAGCCAATGCCTTTGGGAAAGTAAATGATGGCTTCTCCTACTGGATTGATAGATGGACAGACATCACTAAATTTATTTCAGTTGTCAAAAGACTTAGAGAGTTCGAAAAGATACTAATTTCAGAGAGTAGGGATTAGCTTCTATTTGATACAATCCTGCCCATATATATAGCAGGAGATATTAGAGTGTATCGATATTTTAGAAATCTTATTTTTCAGCTACCACCCGAGACTGCCCACCACTTAGGAGAAATATTCCTAAATGGAATTACCAATACTCCTCTTCTAAATTCTCTATGGAATAGATGCTATGAAGTTAGAGATAAGAGGTTGGAGCAGAACCTCTTTGGAGTTACTTTTTACAATCCAGTTGGTATTGGTGCTGGGTTTGATAAAAATGGGACTATGGTTAGCGGAGTTCAATCTCTCGGTTTTGGATATAGTGAAATTGGAACTATCACACCTAAACCTCAGAAAGGCAATCCTAAACCCCGACTATACAGACATATAAAAGAGGAGAGCCTCCAAAATGCGATGGGATTTAATAATGATGGTATGGAGGTTGTAGCTGAAAGAATTTCCAAAATCTACCCTTTTCCAATTCCTGTTGGTATCAATATCGGAAAGAATAAGGCAACCCCAGAAGATAGAGCGATAGATGACTATCTAACTCTGATTGAGAAGTTTGAAAAATATGCTTCCTATTTAGTGATAAATATCTCCTCCCCTAATACTCCAAATCTACGAGACCTACAAAATGAGAAGTTTATTTCAGAACTCTTTACAAAAGCGAAAGAGAAGACAGATAAACCTATCCTATTGAAGATAGCTCCTGATATGAGCGATGAGGTAGCTATCCAACTCTCTAAATTTGCTGTTGAAAGTGGAGCGAGTGGGATAATTGCTACCAACACTACAACCGATTACTCATTAGTATCATCTCCTCAACCTTTTGGAGGTGGATTGAGTGGTTCGGTGTTGAAGGAAAAGAGTTTTAGACTATTCGAGGCGATAGCAAAAGAGCTATTTGGAAAAACTATTCTAATCTCTGTTGGAGGGATAGATTCACCAGAGGAGGCATATAGAAGACTTAGGGCGGGGGCTTCTCTTATCCAAATATTTTCATCTCTAATCTTCAAAGGTCCATCTTTACCGAAAAAGATAAATTTAGGTATTTTGAAATTTATGGAGAGAGATGGAATAGAAGATATTCGCCACCTCATCGGTATAGATAGGAAATAGAGAGATGAAGGAGATTCTAACTTTCGGAAGATATTTAAAAAGAAAGTTTGGAGAGAAAGTGTATAAAGTTCCTATCGCCCTATCTGGTTTCACATGTCCTAATATAGATGGTTCGGTTGCTCGTGGAGGTTGCACATTCTGCGAAAATGAGTCATTCAATCCAGTTCTCAATAGAGTTGAGAAGATAAAGGGATTTACTCTAAATCTCCAATCGAAAAGTAATCCTTTACTTGATAGACAACTTCACGAATTGGAAACTCAATTTCTTTCGCTTTCCAAAAAGATAAAGGAGAGATATGGAGCAGAAAAATTTATTGTCTATTTTCAAGCCTTTACCAATACCTATGCTCCTCTGGAAACCCTTAAAGCTCTCTACTCCAAAGCTCTATCGTTTGATGGGGTTGTAGGGTTGAGTATTGGAACCCGAACAGATTCTATTACCATTGAAACCCTCCAATATCTCCAAGAACTCTCTAAGGAATATGAAATCTGGGTTGAGTATGGAATTCAATCGGTCTTTAATTCCACTTTACAGAAAATAAATCGCGGACATAGTTCCGAAAATGTAGAAGAGTGGATAAGAAAAACTAAGGAGTTTGGTCTAAATGTGTGTGGTCATCTAATATATGGTCTCCCTGATGAAGATAGTGAGATGATGCAGACAACTTTTCAAAAGGCGGTTGAGTGGGGAGTCGATTCCCTCAAAATCCACCCTCTCTATGTGGTTGATAAAACAGCATTGGCAAATAGCTATCGTCGAGGTGAATTCTCTCCAATTTCAGAAGAGGAGTATATTTCCAATCTCGTTACCTCTCTCAAAAATCTACCTTCTAATATCTCAATCCAAAGAGTTACAGCAGGGATTGAAAACGATACACTACTAGCTCCTGATTGGTGTTACAATAAGCAAGAGAGTATAAAAAAGATTCGAAAAGCACTAAGAGAAGAAGGGATAATATATTGATGAGTGAAAAAGAGTATATAGAGTTAGTCAAAAAGCTAAATCGATACTCCTATGAATACTATGTTTTAGATAGACCTTCTATTCCTGATAGTGAGTATGATAGGCTCTACAAACAGGTAGAGGAGTTCGAAAAAGAGAATCCAGACAAAATACTACCAGAATCCCCAACCCAAAGAGTTGGAGAAGCTCCATCTGAAAAGTTCCAGAAAAGTTCCCATTTAACCCCCATGTTTAGTTTGGAGAATGTTTTTGAGGTCTCTCAACTCTCTGAATGGATTGAGAAGATAGGAGAGACCAAATTCTATTGTGAGCCTAAATTAGATGGAGCGAGTTTAAATCTCATATATAGAAACGGCTACCTAGTTCAAGCTATCACTCGTGGAGATGGTGAAGTTGGTGAAGATGTAATATCCAATGCCAAAACAATTCCATCTATCCCTTTGAAAATTGAGGAAAAAAGTGAAATAGAGATAAGGGGTGAAGTTGTAATTTTGAAAAAGGAGTTTGAGGCTCTGAATTCAGAGTTAGCAGAAGATGAAAAATTTTCCAATCCTCGTAATATGGCTTCTGGTAGTTTGCGACAACTTGACCCAAAGGTTACTGCTAATCGACGACTTACCTTTATTCCTCACGGCATAGGAAAAAATTCGCTCTCTTTCAATTCTCTATCTGAAACTATGGAATATATCTACTCTCTCGGATTTAGAAGAGTTGAGAACTGCACCACCTCATCACTTAGCAATATTGTAAATTTCTATAACTCCATTTTGGAGAATAGAGATAGCTACCCAATAGAATTAGATGGGGTTGTAATCAAAATAGACTCTATTCCTCTCCAAGAGAAATTGGGATATAGGGGGAAATATCCAAAATGGGCTATCGCCTTCAAGTTTCCAGCAGTGGAGAAACTCTCCACCCTCAAACAGGTTGTTTGGCAGGTTGGTAGAACAGGAGCAGTTACCCCTGTGGCTGAAATTGAACCAGTAGAGGTTGGAGGGGTAATAGTTAGAAGAGTTACCCTCCACAATATTGGAGAGGTTGAGAGACTGGGAATTAGAATAGGTTCTCTGGTTACTATCGTTCGTCGTGGAGATGTAATTCCAAAAATTGTATCAGCATCGGGGGGCGATGAGGTGGTTCAGCCTCCAAACTTTTGTCCTGTGTGTAGTTCCAAACTCTTTCAAGATGGAGCTATCTTGAAATGTCAAAATTTGAGTTGTGAAGCGATAGCTATCCACTCCATTGAATACTTTCTCAAATCTATGGATATAAAAGGAGTAGGAACAAAGACTATCGAAAAGCTGTATCAGCACAACCTCATCAAAGACATTGAAGGGCTTTTCAATCTCAAAGTTGAAGAAATCGCACAACTTGAAGGTTTCCAAAAGAAAAGTAGTGAAAAGATAGTAGAGAGTATCCATTCAGCTATCGGAAATAGAGAGCTATGGAGATTTATTCTCTCCTTAGGAATTGAAGGGGTTGGGGAGGTTGGAGCAAAAGCCCTCGCGAAAGAGTTTGGAAAAGATTTTTATAAAAAGAGATACGAGGAGTATAGAGAGATAGACGGCTTCGGAGAGGAAATATCGAAATCGATAGAAAACTTTTGCAGAACAAATACCGACAAAATAGAGAGACTATTAGAGATACTCCAACCTATTTCAGAAGAGAAAAAAGAGAAATCGAAACTAGAAGGTAAGAGGGTGGCTATTACAGGAACTCTATCAGTTCCGCGAAAAGAATTTATTAGAATAATAGAAGCAAATGGAGGAGTATTTTCGCCATCTGTAACTAAGAAAACAGATATTTTAGTTAAAGGTGAAGGCGGAGGAAAGAAATTCCAAAAGGCTCAGGAGCTGGAAATAGAGATATTTTCAGAAAAAGAGTTCTTAAATCTATTTATTTGTTAGACGATTAAATAGCATAGTATAATGCAAAATATAGAAGTTTCATGGAGGTTCCTTAGATGGTAGAGAAGTTTGGTAGGCTTTTGGTAGCCTTGTTATTGCTCAATACACTTCTCTCTGCCAACGACCTAAGTCCAAAATATATTAGATTTTTCACGAATGATAACGGGCAGGGCATATGGCAGATGGTAGGTGTGGCCGGTTTTTACAATAATATCTATGGTGTTGAATACCAAGAAGACGGCAATGGAAGCACCGAATATACAGCTTTCTACTGTGAAGAGCAGAAGACGAATTCAATTATTCGAACAAGAGATAATATTACAGACCCATTCAATGACATGAATGGAACATATTGGCTATTTGCAATTAGAGTTACCCAAGATATAGATGGTCTTTCTCCTCTTGTGGTAGATATTCCATCTTCAAATATAGATTGTTCAACTGTTCCTCTCCACAGTAGTAATAGTGCAACGACTACACCAGTTGAAGCATTTATATATGAAGACAGCAACTCATCTAGTCCATTTGTGAAATTTACTCACCCTGGAAGTGTAAATCCATCTATTGTTTTCTCTTTGGATTACAACAGTTCTAAGATATACCAATTACAACTTACAAATGCTCCACAAGATAAACTGGTTTTGAATCAAGACCTTTCACCTGTTACAGATGCGAATATTGTAAATAGTATCAGTGTGGCTAAACAGCCAATAGATGAGATTGTAGATTTGTATTTGAATGACAACCCGGGATTTGGTAGTGCAGAGGATAATATCTCTTCCAACTACGATAGAAATAGTAGAGAATATCACTCGAATAACCACCAAGTGCCAATTGATGAGAGTAACTATATTAGTGATAAAAGTGAATTGAAAATATATAGTTACGACAATTTCAATAATAGATGGCTCCAATACAATAGTAAGAACGATAAACAATACAACGAATTTACAGAGTTACAAGCCGGTAAAGGATATTGGATGAAATACGACTTCACCGGTATAGATGGAAATACATTTCTCCAAACTCTCGATTTGAATTCTTCATGTGGTAAAAGTTGTGAAAGTAATCTCACTATTCGAGATGGTGCAAATAATGTTGAGAGAAACTATTCATTTTCAAATAGCGATGTCTATTCGATAGTAGATGGATTGAATGATACCAATGTATCAGATGGGGATATAAATGTTAGTGCTA
>JYMV01003643.1_pt1 | contig 10121 bp, 5 predicted proteins | sample 338911 | NCBI WGS metagenome assembly JYMV01 (sample SAMN03354496, study PRJNA234377) | hydrothermal vent metagenome | biome: Deep sea; feature: Hydrothermal plumes at the Eastern Lau Spreading Center, Western Pacific Ocean; material: Seawater | place: Tonga | collected 2009 | depth 2000 m m
AAGCTGTAGCTATCAGTGTAATTCCTCCATTAATACCTGTGGTTCAGGACATCAATATCTGCCCTGGGGATGATGCCAATTTAAGTGTTTCTGTAAGTGGAGGAAATGGAGGTCCGTACAATTATTTATGGAATAATGGATACACTGGGTCTGCGCAAACAGTAACAGGACTAATAAATGACACAATCTATTCTGTAACTTTAAGTGATGACTGCTCTCCTGATACAACTGTTTTTATCAGCATCTCAATAAACCCAGATCCAACTGCAGCATTTACTGCAGATGGTGGGGGGTGTAATTCAAATGTAACAATGGTTTATGATGCAGGCCCCAATCCTGTTACAATTGCCAGCTGGTTATGGATATTTGGTGATGGCACTACTTCGACAGAGACCAATAGTACAAGTCACGTTTATCAAAATCCAGGGTCTTATGACGTCAGTTTAATCCTCGTCTCTGATAAAGGGTGTACAGATACAATAACTCAAATAGGAATTGTAAACATTACACCATCGCCAACAGCTGGATTTAACATCTTGCAAGGTGGAGTAGTTTTGAGCCCTGCCATAATTTCCATCATGACTCCTACAGTAGAATTCCAGAATATATCTACTAATGCAGATTCACTCTACCGCTGAGAACCCTTTGCACATGTATAGTGACATAGGAACCTACATCGTTACATTATCGGTATTTACTAAAGACTCTTGCTGGGATAAAATTACCAGCATAGTTGAATTAGTAAATGAATATATTTTATTTGCACCAAATTCATTTACCCCAGATGGTGATGGAGATAATGACTATTTTCTACCCAAAGGCCTTGGAATTAATAGCAATACATTCGAAATGTATATTTATAACAGATGGGGAGATTTGATTGCTGAAGTCCTTGGTCAGTTCAGCGATGATATATCAATGGGCTGGAATGGAAAAGCAAATAATGGCAGTGAGATAGCTCAAACTGATGTTTATGTTTGGCGTATCAAAACATTGGATGTTTTTGGGGTTGAACACGAATATTTTGGCCATGTGACGTTGCTCAGATAATCCTGTAAAAGACAACCTTCTCTCTCTTTCAATTAGAAAAATTCTAAATTTATCCCAATAATTAACAAAATCATGCTGCGTAGTATCTTGTTGGTTTTTTGTATTAATCTCGCTTCTCTTCTGAGTTATTCACAAGATTACAAACCAATGCCAAACGCTGCAAAACCCCCTGCAAATGAAGACCCCCCTGGGAAAAAATTTGATTGGAGCAAAGTTTATGTTGGAGGCGGAATGGGAATGCAGTTTGGCTCATATACCTATGTTGATGTTTCTCCAGTATTTGGATATCGATTTGACAAGGAATTATCAGCTGGATTTGGCATCTCATACCAGTTCTTGAGTATAAGAAACCCCAAATTTAGTTCACACACTTATGGTGGTGGCCCATTTGCAAGATATATTATTACTAAAAACTTATTTGCACATATAGAGTATCAGATTCTTAACAGTGAATTTTACCTTGTGGATCGATCAGGAAATATTGTTTCCAGATTTCGTGAAGATGTTCATTACCCTTTGATTGGTGGTGGATTTCAGCAACCAATTGGAGGCAACTCATTTTTGGTTATGATGGTACTCTATAATTTAAATGAATCCAGCTACTCTATTTACCCAAACCCTATATACAGATTAGGAATTAATCTGGGACTATAATCTTTACCTGATTAAAGCCTTTTTTACCTCCACGATTTTTTATAAGTTTACTCCACATCTTTTTCTAATTATGAAGAAGTTCCTTCTCTTACAATTCTTTCTTTGTTCGGTTATTGGATACACACAATCACTTAATAATGGCTTATTCAACAAATTTGACCAGGCATACATAACTTACCCTTCAGTGCCAAAAGGCATTCTGGAAGCCGTTGCATATACCAAAACCAGGATGCAGCACATTGATCCACTCACAGAACCTGAATCATGTGCGGGCTTACCGAAGGTTGGTGGTATCATGGGGCTGACCATTGATGGGAAAGGTTATTTTAAAAATGTGCTGGATTTGGTTTCCATGAAATCAGGTTATAGCAAAGCCTATATTCTTCAGTCAGAACAAAACACTATACAAGCATATGCCAAGGCATTTACAATAATTCAGAATGAGCTTGGAATCATTTCTGCTAACATATCAAATAATATATTACCACTAAGATATTTAAGCGAGCTGCCGGCCAATACTATACAAGAGCAATATGCACAAGACACAGAGCTCTATGGGATATTGTCTCTCCTGAATGATCCTGTTTTTATGCAAAAATTTGGATACAAGCCATATCATGTAAAACTGAATAACATTTTTGGTCAATCCAATTATGCTGTACTGTCCTCAAAAAAAGTGATAATCTCAGGAAAAACCATCACAGGCTCTAACAATAAGGTTTATCAAGGCCAATATAAGCAGGCCTGCCTGGAATACCCATCAGCAATATGGGTTGCAGCAGATCCTTCCAACTATTCTTCAAGAGGCGGCACGCCCATTTCTGCAATTACCATACACACCATCCAAGGTTCGTACGCTGGAGCGATTTCATGGTTCCAAAATCCAAATTCAAATGTATCATCGCATTATGTTCTAAGATCTTCTGACGGACAGGTAACTCAGATGGTTTGTGAATCAGATAAAGCCTGGCATGTAGGATCCGGAAACCCCTATACCATCGGCCTGGAACATGAGGGATACGTCAGTAACCCTGCATGGTACACAACAGCCATGTACATTAGCTCGGCAGATGTTTGCGCTGATATTGTAAATAGCGGCTATGGGATAAACCCTCTTAGGACGGCTTTTTGGCCATGGACCTCCACCACCAATTATAATTCATCCGGGATACCCGGGTCTTGCTCCAAAATAAAAGGACACCAGCATTTCCCCAATCAAACCCATACAGATCCCGGACAATACTGGGACTGGGATTATTTTTATAAGCTTATCAATGATCCTCCACCAACAACTACCAATACGACATGTACAGGCTCATTTAATGACAGCGGTGGCTCAGGTTCAGACTATGGCAACGATGAAAGAAATCTGACCGTGATAAGTCCGTCCAACGCATCAAGTGTTACAATTACCTTCAATGATTTTAACCTGGAGTCGGATTGGGATTACATGTACATTTATGATGGAAATTCTGTATGGGCTCCTTTAATAGGATATTATACGGGGACAAACAACCCTGGGACAATTACGTCAAATGGAGGAGCGCTCGCAATAGAATTCAGATCTGACTGTGCAACAACAAGTCCGGGATGGACTGCAAACTGGACATGCACAACCACTATCAATGCCCCAAGCAACCTGCAAAGTATCATTCCGACATGCTCTAACACAGATTATATAGCCAACCTAACATGGGACAATGCAGATTCCGGATGGTATATAGATATCTCAACGGATACATCATTTAGCACCTATTGGAACAAACCCATTGATTGGCTGACCACCACATCTGCACCTGCCAATTTCCTGGATCCTTTTAATCTAGGTCCCTTGGTCTTGCAAGCAGATACAGTTTACAATTGGAGAATTTGGAACGGAACAACCTGGTATACTGGAACCCCTTTCTCTGTTCCTTTCTGTCCAGACACCATCATCCCAACCAGCTCGGCCTCAAATCCGAATACCTGGGAAACAGCAGACTTTACTGCTTCCTTTACCGATTTTGATACAGGTGGGAGTGGACTGGACCGGTCCTTCTACCAAGTGCTGGATTATAATGGAGCTGAGTGGAGGGCAAACAATGGCAATGGATTCTACAATGACAACTTTGACCAAAGCATTCACCCAGACTGGACAATATCCACAGGAACATGGCCCATAAGTTCTGGTTACCTGAATCAATCTGACGAAGGCTTAAATCAAACCAATATAAATACCAGCCTGAATCAGGTCAGCTCAGAAATATATTTATATCATTATCAGGCAAACACACAATCTGGCATGAGCTCAAACAGACGGCAGGGCATACATTTTTATGCAAATAATGGCACACTGCCGAACGGGGGCAATTCGTACTTTGTCTATTTCAGGGTGGATGACAACAGTTGTCAGATCTATAAGGTAGCAAGCGATGTTTGGACTCTTAAGAAAGATACTGTTTTGATAATCAATGAAAACATTTGGTATGATCACAAAATTCTTTTTAATCCATTGTCAGGAGAAATAAAAGTATATGTAAATAACGTATTCATCTCTGAATGGACTGACACCTCTCCTCATATCTCCGGAAATTCTGTTTTATTGAGAACCGGTAATGCAAATGTGCTGTTTAATGACTTCAAAACTTATAGGGTACGTTCAAATACCGAACTAATTACTATTGGACCGGATTCTACCAATGATGTAAGATTTCAAAATCCAGACCCTTCTACTCCGTCGTGCAGAATAAAAACCATAGTTAAAGACAATGCGGAGAACTGGTCTCTTCCAGGAAGCCTAAATGTTAATATTGATTGGACCATACCATCCGACGTTGCAGTTAATGACGGAATAAGCATCGATGTTGACACAATATGTACCTTAAGTGAGCTTAGTGCAAACTGGTCGGCATCAATAGATACACATTCAGCTGTTGTCCGCTATTGGTATGCAATTGGAACAGCTCCGGGAGGAAATAATATCATAAACTGGATAGATAACGGACAAAACACATCCGTTACTCAAACAGGACTGACGCTCAACGCTGATACTATTTATTATTTTACAATAAGAGCAGAAAATGGAGCAGGTTTGTTTTCCAATGATATATCTTCAGATGGGCAGGTGCCTAAAATCATGCAAATAAATGCTTTTGCAGATACTACAGAGCTAACCTTGCCAGACAGCACAATAATTTTTACAGATACTTCGGACAATGCAGTTGCATGGAGCTGGACCTTTCCCGGTGGCACACCCTCAATCTCAACAAGCCAGGTTCAACCTGTAGTATATAATGTTGCCGGGACTTATGACTTCTCCCTTTCTGTTACCAATATTTATGGATGTACAGATAGTATTTATGCTGCATCATATATCGTAGTGAATGACCCTCCTCCAGCACCTGCAATTGCGGGGTTTACTTCTAATGTCACATCTGGCTGCGAACCTCTGAGTATAAATTTTATAGATGCATCTTCTAATGCCCCCGATACTTGGTTGTGGTTACTGCCAGGTGCTGATACTTCAAGCTCCACGCTACAGAATCCAACAGTTACCTATATTAATCCGGGAATTTATACGGTGACTTTGATTGTTTCAAACTTTTTTGGTACTGACACCCTCATTATGACAGATTACATTACTGTATATGAAATTCCAACGGCCTCTGTTCCCGGTGTTCAATCTATCTGTGAGGGCGAATCTGTAATTCTATCAGCATCAGGTGGGACAAGCTACTTATGGAGCACAGGACAAACAGGTTCCGTGATAATAGTAACACCGGATTCAACAACAACCTATACTGTTGTGGCGAGTGAAAATGGATGTAATAGCCAACCTGCAATAGTAACGGTTAATGTAACCGATTTCCCGACAAGCTCAATAAGTACAGACCAGACAATTTGTTTTGGCGATTCTGTTCAACTTATTATAACAGGCGGGACCTCTTATCTCTGGAATACAGGAGATACAACAGCAACAATTACAGTTGGCGGCACCACTCCTCCAGCAACCTATATGGTCATTATTTCAAAAGATGCCTGCACAGAGATTGACACTCAATATACTACCGTCACCACGATTCAGCTACCCATCGCCGATTTTGCGGCCAGTGATACCATTGCAGAGCTGCAAAATGCCGCTATTACTTTTTACAACAATTCTTCTTCAGCAAACCAATTTACCTGGGATTTCGGAGATGGGAATACTTCCATCAGCACAAGTCCATACAACACTTATGTTGATACTGGCTGGTACACTATTCGCCTGATCGCAGAGAATCCCTATTGCACGGAAGACACTTTGATCCAAACTAATTATATACATATTATTCCCAATTTACCTATTGCAGACTTTACAATCAGTTCTGAGACCATTTGTACCACAGACTCTATACAGTTTATTAATAATAGCACCAATGCTAACTCCTACCTCTGGATATTGCCAGGAGGAGATCCAAGTTCAAGCACATTGCAAAATCCAAAAGCCAAATATGATTCCAGCAGCATATATTCTCAAACATTAATAGCAATTGGTCCAGGCGGATCAGACACATTAATTAAAAGCACCTTAATAACCTTAAAGGAAGTCCCTGCTGCCAATCTAAGCACAGATGACACGCTCCTTATACTACCCAATGCAATTGCAACATTTACCAATTCATCCATTAATGCTGATGCCTATTTTTGGGATTTTGGAGACGGGAATACCTCTGCAGACATTAATCCCTGGAATTTGTATCCTGGCATAGGATCTTATACAGTTACGCTGGTGGCTATGAATGGTGTTTGTCCTAATGACACCATTATCCTAGAGGAATTAATACACATAGAAAATGGCGTTAATATTTGGGAATATAAGGAAAATGACCCTAAGGTTTTTATATATCCCATACCAGCTCATAATGAAATGACAATTTATTCAGCCCGGCATATTCCTGAAAAGATCAGTTTAATAAACACCATGGGCCAAATGATCTTTGAGCTAAAGCCCATTTCTAAAACCCATACCATAAACCTCAGTAATTATCCGGGTGGCGAATATATCATAAGAATAATCATTGCAAAGGATGAGATCAATCAGAAGATAATAATCTCTAAATAGGCGAAGCTAAAAACATGAGACTTACGATCCTGCTTTCCATTTTGATTTTACGTTTCTCTGGTCTTTTTGGCCAGAGCAGCATTCCTGTCTCTATTCATCAGGAACAGAGTGTTTATTATGGGCAATTCCCAAGCTGGGCAGAATCATCATATGATTCGTTAACTGCAACCCCAGATAAAATCCAAAAGAAATCATTCAACCAAAATTCTCAGGCTTGCTCCTTGGAATATGCAGTTTATGGGTGGAATCCATATTGGGTTGGGACTGCATATGACAACTATGATTTCTCTCTTCTTTCAACATTCTCCTATTTCTCCTATGAATTAGAACCTTCCACAGGAACTTATAGCTCCATACATTATTGGAAAACGAGTAACTCCATTAATCTTGCAAAAGCTGCCGGATGTAAGGTAGAGCTATGTGTTACCAACTTCGGAAGCAGCAACAATACCATTTTCCTCACGAACACAAGTGCTCAGCAAACCTTCATTGATTCAATTATCTCGCTGATAAATTACAGGGATGCTGATGGCGTTAATATTGATTTTGAAGGAATTGATGGAAGTATGAGGAACAATCTCTCTGCCTTTATGATCGACCTATCCACTCAATTAAAAGCAGCAATTCCCCAAGCAACAGTAACCATGGCCATCTTTTCTGTTGATTGGAACAATGTGTTTGACATACCCACCCTTGATCCAGTAGTGGACCAATTCATAATTATGGGTTATGGTTATTACTATAGCGGAAGCAGCAAAGCAGGTCCTACTGCGGAACTTTATAAAGGGACATTATGGAGCAATTACAACCTGGTAAGATCAATAAATTACTACCTCAATGAAGGTGTTACACCATCAAAATTAATCTTGGGACTGCCCTATTATGGATATGAATGGCAAACAGCAAGTGATGCCGTTCCTTCAAATACAATTGCACCTATTGGCTCAAGAACTTATGCATATGTTCAGAACAATTATGCCGGAACATATACCAGAAATTGGGACCAGGAAGGGTTTAATCCATATTTTGCTTTTCAATCGGGTGGCGATTGGATGCAGGCATGGGTTGATGATGAGATAAGCCTGGAGCATAGATATGAGATGGTAAAACAGAAAGACATAGGGGGTATCGGAATATGGGCTTTGGGCTATGACGATGGTTATACAGCGCTATGGGAGCTCATCAAAGAAAAATTTACTGATTGTGGAACTATTCCTTGTTCAGACACCATTTACGACTCCGGCGGACCCTATGGCAATCATTATAACAATGAAGATTATAGCTTTACAATAGCCTCTGATACCGGCACCAAGATAGAACTAAGCTTTACCACCTTTTATCTTGAATCTGGATATGACTCATTGTGGATTTATGACGGATCTGAGACAGGTGCACCATTAATTGGCGGTTACTCAGGACAAGGCAACCCCGGAACTATCTACTCCAGTGGAAATTCACTGACGATAAAATTCTTTTCAGACGCAGCAACAACAGAAAATGGATGGGAGGCAGCATGGTTGTGCATAGTAGATACAATTGACACGACGACCAATACAGGAGACCAAAACCTTTCTTATACAAAAAGGGGTTTAAGCTGTATTTTATACCCAAATCCATTTAATAACAGGATACAAATTGACCTTTCCACCAATACCATGCAGGAAATACATATTGTCGTTTCAGACATTAGCGGAAAGCAGATATTTAACAAAACAATACAAACATATCTGGGGGAAAACAATATGATTCTGAATTTAAGCGAGCATCTTTTTCAACAGGGTATTTATAATGTCACTATTTCCAGCAATGATGTTAAAAACCATTATCAGGTTGTTAAATATTGATTGAATTAAATTTTTATATTGTGGTCGCTGTATCAGAAATTTTAAACAATTATTTTAATTTGAAATGGAGATTCTGAATTCCTATTCTTTCATAATAGTAATTTCTTCTATAATAATCCTTTCCTACTTTTTTAATATCTTTTCAAAAAAGACGAATATCCCAAGTGTATTAATGCTCATTGTACTGGGAGCGCTACTACAGATACCGGCTTACTTTTTTGATTTCAGTAAAGAAAAGCTATTTCCAGTACTGGAAGTTTTAGGCATTATTGGTTTGATAATGATCGTACTGGAAGCGGCCCTTGACCTAAAGCTCAAAAAAGAAAAATGGGGAATTATCTGGCGTTCTTCAGTGGTCGCCCTCATTGGGTTGTTGTTAACTGCCTTGGGCTGTGCTGCAATCTTTTCATATTTCGGAGGATTATCCCGCACTACAGCCCTCATTTATGCCATACCATTGTCGATAATGAGCAGTGCTATTGTTATTCCAAGTGTCGATAGCCTCCCAGAAGAGAAAAAAGAATTTATGATCTATGAAAGCACGATTGCAGATATCCTGGGCATTATGTTCTTTTATCTGCTGCTGGGCAATATAGGGGAGAACAGCACAGCATCTGTATTTTATGATATTGCCGGCAACGTATTCCTTACTATTCTAATTTCCATACTGGTAAGCTATGCTCTGGTGCTCATTTTTCAAAATATAAAAACGAATGTTAAGCTATTTCTTTTAATAGCAGTGCTGTTAATGCTATATTCTATTGGAAAGCTATTTCACCTCTCCTCCTTGCTGATTATTTTGGTTTTTGGCCTGGTTCTTCATAATCACCAGCTGTTCTTCAGGGGATTTTTAAAAAAATGGCTAAAAAAAGATGCCATAGAAGCCATACTGGAAGATTTCCGGATAATAACCATTGAATCCGCTTTTGTGGTAAGAACATTTTTCTTTGTTCTTTTTGGCATTACACTTTCCTTAACTTCAATTTTTGGCATCAAAGTTTTTCTATTGAGTGCTGTTGTAATTGGAATTATTTATGGCGTTAGGTTTATCATTCTGAAGATCTTTGTAAGAAAGGACCTTAAGCCACAGCTATACATAGCTCCTCGGGGATTGGTTACCATTTTATTGTTCTTTGCCATACCCCTGGAGCACCAATCTGAAGCTTTTGAATCCGGAATTCTGCTTTTTACAATTATTGCAACGAGTATTATAATGACGTATTCCTTAATTCATGAAAAAAAGGGAAAGGAAGAAGAGAGCATCGATGATATGCTAAAAGTTGAGGAAAAGAGCACTGATGAGTAAATTATTTATGGTATCCTTGAGCATTTATGCAAAACAAGGATAAGGGCCTAACCCACTCCTTCCATGTACTGGGTTCTAATCTCCCCATCCCGACAAGATCAAAACCTGTTAGCGCAGCTAATGGAATTTTTATGGACGCGTTAATAATTCATTTTTATAAGCGGAAATAAAAAAGCACAGAGGCAAG
>JYMV01037311.1_pt1 | contig 10121 bp, 10 predicted proteins | sample 338911 | NCBI WGS metagenome assembly JYMV01 (sample SAMN03354496, study PRJNA234377) | hydrothermal vent metagenome | biome: Deep sea; feature: Hydrothermal plumes at the Eastern Lau Spreading Center, Western Pacific Ocean; material: Seawater | place: Tonga | collected 2009 | depth 2000 m m
GTTCCCATTCAGATAAAAAGAAAAGAAAAGAAATTATTAGATGAGGAAACATCAGGGTGTAAAACTCTGAATATTCACTTTTTAAACGACTATCAATAGAAAGGAATATAAATAAACTTATCACCAAGGTCACAATATTGATAACAGGAACTACTTTCTTCCATATAATATTTTCAGGATGTTTTTCTGAGTCTTGTAAATTAAGGCCTGACATTGTTATTTATTTTTAAAAAAACTTATGGTTACAATGTTCTAATTGTAAACCAATTAGATCTATTAATATGATATGATTCAACCAATCGTATTTATATTTAGGGGAAAACATGGAATCTTTAGTTGTTTTATTTTTCTTACACAATATCGTTGCAACACTGGTTATAGGTCTCAAATTCAAATCACAAGATAATACTGCAATGAAAAATTTTGGTTATGCATTGCTCTTAAATGCTATTGCATATGCTATTTGGTCAAGTGCGGTAATATTAAGGCCAGAAGCTTTAGATTCATATATAACAATTGGCGCTCTATTCTTAGCCGTATCTTTAGTTTTCTTTTTATCATCCAGCACTAAAAACAAATCAATTGTCTCACTGGGTGTCATTGTAATTGCTGCATTTTTTGCATTAAGAACCCTTTACTGGCCATCAAATCCACAATTCTCTGAGGAAGGTTTTTTATTGTTTAACGTTGATCCAATGGTTCAGATGATGTATATGTTTGGTTTAGGTGTATTGGTTATTCCTGCTATTAATGCAGTAGCAGAGCAGTTTAACTCACCCTCAACAGCTCTAATTGTACGTTATGGTTTTATTATTCAAGTAATGGGTGGCTTAGTGCTAATTACCAACGTAGATCCAACCGTTCTCTTTATTGATGGCCTCATCATTGGCTTGACATATCTGTTGTTATGGACACACCTATTGTTTAATAAATCAGCTTGGAGTTAATACAGTACTGACGAAAAAACAAGAGCTGATATTACGGGTAATAGTAAATTATCTAGGCCCAGTGTCAATATTAACTCTAAACCGCTTAATAACATAGCGTACAGCAATATTATTAATAGTGTACTCATGTTCAAATTTGGCGCCATAATCAACATCAGGACGACCGTAGAAGCGTAAAAAGTAATACTCCCCTCCAGTGTTTTCCTATAGTTAAAGATTACGACTTTGTGTCGACCAAATTTCTCACCAACTAACGCTGCCAAAGAGTCGGAAAAAGTTAGGACCATAATGCCAAATTGGAAACTTAGGGGTTCATCTGGTAGGAAATAAAACGCACAAATACCTATCCCTAATGGAAAAAAAATCTCTCCAAATGTCCTGCGCTCAACTTTGTGGATACTAGGGAGGATATTAAAAAATTTACTAATTATAAGAGAAACTGCAAATACAGCAGACAAGGCAATAATTTCTGAAACACTTAAATAATAAGGAAAGAAAAATACAATAATTCCTGAACTGATGTGGGCTAACTTCCTTGAAGTCTCGAACTTCAAATCAAATTTTCTCTGCAAACCTTCTACAAAAATAAAAATAAGTAAAAATATGGTTACAATTATTGCTAATTTTAAAAACATAATTCGAACGCGCTATAGTATCGAAAAATAACCGCATCGTCCTGCGGCAGATGCTTGATGTTATTTTCATTATAAATAAGTGCATAAATCAATCTCTGCACACCTAGATCTTGGGCATCAACGTGTATTTTATGAATAAACGCATTTCCTAAGCCTTTATTCTGGAATTCTGGCAATATCGCAATAGTTTTTACTACTAACGTTGAGCTATTCTCTGTAAATACTGTGCAATATCCGATAATAGTTGATTCTTTTTTTAACAAGTAGATTTGACTTAAATCATTCTTTGGATCATTGTCAGAAAATAAATTCAATATCTCGGAATCTGATAAATCTTCATAATTCCAATTATTGGAAAATACTGATTTGGCAATCTCAACAAGACGATTAAACAAAATATCGTCTAAATCTGTAGTGTCGATAACGCTGTAACCATCACTAACGGCGTCATCATAAGCTTGTTGAGTAACTTGAATTAAATTGTTAAACTGTTTCCTGTACGCTGAGTAATACTGGCGTTCTTGCAGACCATCATGGTTTTTAATAAGGTTGTAATAATAAGGCTCACAGATCAATTCAGATCTAAACCATGGCGTGTTATCAGTGCGACTAACCCAGCGGTATTGATGCCAAATACTGCCATTAATCGGTCCACTAATTTTTTTTACTTGTCTTGTATGGGCAAATTTAATGATCTGATCCCACATTAGATTAAACATAAATTCATCGTCAGTAGATTCAAAAAACCCCCATATTGCTTCGTTGTTATTACAGATAGTGATGCCAACATGGGCAATAATCCGATCATTCTGATAGATGGCAATAAATGTTGTGTCTTTTTTACAGGCAAACTGCAAAGCGACCTTAAGACTCAAAAGAAAATAGTCGAAATTTACATCGTTCCGATATTTACTCTTCACCAAATTTATATAATCTGAAAACTTAACCTTGTCGTCTTGGTATTGAATTATCTGTTCCATGCGCTAATTTATAATTTCAATTTGACCGGTGGATCCATTGATTTCAACCATCTGTCCAGTCTTTAACACCCTGGTTGCGCCGGTAACACCAATGATAGTAGGTATGCCTAATTCTCTTGACACAATAGATGCATGCGAAAGCATGCCGCCATGTTCAATAATCATACCCTTAGATATCCCAATTAATGGCGTCCAACCTGGATCTGTAAATTTTGCAACCATAATATCAAAATCAATCTTATTAGGCATTTCAAATTTTTCAAATACTCTCACCCTGCCTCTAATAGTACCAGGTGTCGATACGCGACCCTGGATTCTGCCGTTTCCAGAATTATTGACTTGTTGAGCTGGGTTTTCTCCCTGATTAATAGAGAAATAGCTGGGTAAATTATCAATATTATATTGTGTGTATTTCTGCTTACGATTGCTCACTATTGATTTATATTGGCTTGATAGTTCTGAAAATTTACGCAATTCATCTAACGTTAAATAGAAAACATCCCGTTCATCATCTAATAACTGCTTTTGTTTTAAACTCACGCCAGCGCGAACAAAAACACGCCTAACGGTTGAAAAAATGTTAGATCTTAGCAATCTAAACTCCTCCCTACGTTGGGCATATTTCTTGAATTGCTTTAAACAAAACAAGAATAAATATCTATTATTTCCCTTATAGATAGGGCTTTGAATCTTCTCATGTCTTTGTGGATTAAGGTGTGAATAGAGTTGAATTAACTCTGAAAATTTATCAAAGTTATACTCAATATCTTCTGATTCTAACTTTAATTCATTAGCAAACCTGCCCCCATAAACTAAGAAATACTCATCTATTATTGATTTTAGATCTGCATCTTCTTGGAGTACTCGATCAAACTCATGTTTATCCTTGTTAACAAGGTATTGCCACGCGTCGACATTGCCCTTTATTGCTAAAGATAGTACTTGTATCGAACGAATCTGATTAACACTGGTGTTGTCAAACTGTATGTATGTAATTAGTTCAGATTCTGGTAGTATTTTTTTTAATGCTCCATAGAATGTCATGAGTAAAAAGTCATTTTCTACTGGCAGATGCGCATCAAGCAATATTGCCTTTTCTAACTCTTGATAATGCTCAATACATTGAGTAATATCAGCATTATCGATATCTACACCTTTTGAAAATTTAATCGCATTAACAACTTGTTTTTTATATTTGGCAAGCTTATAAGGCAAGATAGACACTTTAAAAACAACTAAAAATGGATATTTAACTTTCAGCCAAAGATTGGGGCTTATATCCAAACTAACATCGTGCTTAATATTGCTGGTTAACATACCCTCTAGATTGCCTTTATTACGTTGATAGCCAGGCAGGAAAGCCATCATCGCATACCAATTATTCATATTGTAATAAAGTCGACCTGAGAAGCTCGCCACCAAGTCAGTAAAAACAGAATGATGATGCTGTAATTTTGTACAGCTCACGCCAGATGCATTTATCAACTGATAATAGACATGTTGATAAGCATTCTTAGCAAAAGAAATGGTTAGTGGCAAAACAACGCCAGAATAACTTTCGGCAATATTGGCACTGTCATAATGAATGAGCTCATCCTGAATAAATATCTGACGTGTAATCGGCCGTGTTTGCAGAATATAAACCTCACTATCCTGAATACACCATTCAATGTCCTGTGGACACCCCATCATCATCTCAATAGACTTAGATAGAGCTACAAGTGTTTTAATTTCCGTATCAATGAGCGTTGACCGACTGTCTATTTCCTCAGAAAAAATTCCATCTTTAAATTGGATAGTGCGCTTCTCTTTCGCTATATTTGATGCTATCGATCCTGATGTGTCAACAATATATTCATCACAACTCCATCCTTTAACCACGCTATCGCATAGACCAAAATTTGCATTGATAATTGCAGACCCATTTCCTGCATCAGAAAAAATAACACCGCCTTTTTCACTGGCAATAAATTCCTGAATAATAACCGATCCGGTATATTCTTGAAATGATGAGAAGACCTTTTCAACCGCATTGACAATCTGATTTTTTTCAACTCCTAGCTCAGTATAAAAATAACCTGCGAATGATTTATCCGCCCCATCTTCAACATCAGCAGAAGACCGAACAGCGAAATACTCAACATCTGCAAAGGTTAATTCAATGAGAGTGTCTAAGTCTGCCTGAGGGGGTTGACTGTGAATGACAACAAATGCTGGAACATTGAACCCATTATCAATGAGTGTATCTAAATTGTTTGCCTTGGCACCCATAAAATAACAATTACTGAAATTTAAATTTCAAAAAGAATGTTGCTTGATAGGAAAACTCCGCCAGAATTTAGACACGCTATATAGATTTCCATGATTTTTCATAAGTTGACAAGTTGTTGGATAATTTACTTGCCAGGCTTTCTAAATAGTCGTCACCAGAATGACTGATTTTATTTAAAAATTGTAAATAGGTTCTATTTTCAATTTCATCCCATTTTTGTAAATATCCTAAAACATCGTAATCTCCCTGCTCTTTCATTTTTTTAAGATAACTTGGTATCCAATCCATGTGCGCTTCTTCTTCTGCCATAATTTGTAAGATAGCCGACTTAAATCCGTCATCCTCCACAACATCTAAATGATGCTTTAAATGATAATCAGTTCTCAGCTCGAAGATGTGCGTCCAAGCCAGGAAATCAACATCATTCTCTATATCTTTGGAGTAATAAAAATACTCTTTATTTTTACCGCTATTGTCATCATGCACTTCTAATAACGGCAGGTTTTTATCAATTAAAACTTGCGCCCAAATAAGCGCATGGTGCGCTTCTTCCTGACATTGCCAAGTCAATTTTTTACGCAAAAAATCATCCTTGGTATTTCTTGCAAAATTACCAATAATAAGTGCGCCTGAGAGTTCAGCGGCGGAGTAGCGTGAAAGGAGCCAGATCTCAGATTTATTCATTTACTTGTCCGATCATATAAATGTATTAAATACCAAGGCAGCCAAATAATAAATGTAGGAGCAAATAAAAATCCAATCAATTGAATGAAGGGAATGACGTTTAATATGACGACACAATTACGATATATAATTAATTTTTTAATGCTTTCGTCAGATGAAAGTATCGCATCATCTTTATATAACTTTGCTAATCTCGTTTCAATTAAAAAGAATAATATATACACACCAAATACAATAAACATAATATGGACATATTCCATCAACATCCGATCACCCTTGCCGATTGAATAACTCCAGAGTAAGCATATTAAGGCAATAACAATTGTTATATTATTTATCTTTGGTATCGCACTCTTCCATACGTTAGGATTCAAATTAGACATAAGCACCTCCGGAAATAGTGAAATATATACTTAAGTGTAGACCAATATAAGCTAAAAGTGTTGACAATATTAATAAACCCCCACCTTTCTTAGTAGGCATCAAATAATGTCGATAAATCGTTAATAATAACTGTATTGTTAATAATGCTGTAATTAATATAACAACCCAATTTAACAAATCTAAGTAATATGCAGTTAACATAAACAAACTATAACTCACCACAACTAGTAGCGCATAGACTAACAAAGAACGATTAAAGCCAAAATACCAAGAATAAGTATCTTTACCCGTCGATTCTTCACTCTCAAGCTTGATCTTTCTCACAAACTCGATCAACATCGAACAAGAAAATACAAAAAATAGATGCAACCAAAAAATTGTATTTAACTCTGCATCTTGTAAAAAAATAAGATGGATCAAAGTTTGTAGTAAGAGTGTTAACGTTAAATTAACAAAGTTATAAGTTAAAAACTTAGAGCGAATCTTTTCCCCCAAAAAGAAATCATTTTTCGATACATAAGTTAACAACATAATGAGCCCACCAACAATCGTAGTGTAAATGCCATAATACAATGCAACTAATATAAAGATTAAAACACCGATAACATCTATCAACACCAATTCCTTCAGGGTTATTAACCCTCGTTGTACAGGCCTGTTCTGGTGGTATGTATTATCATGATCAATATCTCGATGCTCATCAATCACTCGAGTATGAAATAAAAAAGCAAGTGCCATTAATACCGCTGATACCACTTTAATTAGAACATCATCAACCTTGGTGATGGTAGTAATAATAGCGTAGGTACTAAGTACAACCGATAAAGTGGTTGATGACAAAATTAGCAAAGGAAAGCGCTCTTGTTGATAGATCCACAGACGTTTTAATAAAGATGCTTGCATATTATTTATTAATACTTTCTACGACTAATCGCGAATAAAAAAAACCTCGATCAACTTGATGCAGTTCGCTCGCAATAACCTTATCCAAGGTTATTGAATGGTCAAATTTTGATGGATGTTGTTTTGCAATAAAGTGATTCCAATATATTAGTCTTGCGTTGTTTTTTGTCGCTTTAATAATTTGCTGAAATGTTAATATTAAATTACTATCATTAACTGTCTCAAATATATCTGATAGATTGTATTTGGTAAAATCCTTACGTGTTTTAGAGATTAAATATTTATCTAGAGGTTGTGATATTAGCTCAATTCTATCAACCAATTGCTTAAGTTTTTGGAAATTTTCTTGCTTTAAATATTCTGGAAATTCGCCGCCATATCGTCCAGTCAAAATATAATTTAGAAAATAATTATTATTAACTGGTGTATTAATCAGAGCGTGTTGTGTTCTGAGGTAATAATGCTTTGATGAGCTAATACGTTCAACTCCGTCAAAAGATCCAGGCGCTCTAGCAAAATTCTTTATGGTTAGCTTATTAAAGCATAACTTAAACATTAATTTCCAGCGCCAATGATTCCAAACATTATCATAAAAATCATTTTGATTATTCATCGTAATACACGCCAGCATTTTATTAATATTTCTCTTAGACTGCACCCATGGCAAAACCCGCCTTCTAAAGAATGCTAAAAATTTTTCGAAACGGCCACAATGAATAATACCTAATGAAATATCTTCAAGATTATCTTCCCAATATATCCTAGCTTGGCCAGATAATTGACTTTTAATTTCAAGGAAGGTGTCTATACGCTTTGAAGATTCATCAACCCCTAAAAATTCTCTAAATGTTTGATAATTAAGCTGCTGTATAGCGACTAGCTTTAATTCTAATAAATATATTTGTGCTGGATTTTTATCTATCGCCGTTACACTTATCGGCTCTTGTAATAACAAAGCAAAAGTATTATCGCCACCCGATGCAATAGACAAAACCACATCTTCTTTGTTTACATTAAGCGCCTTCGTCAATACAGTTTGATCCTCCCAACATTGACTATAGTTTATTCCCATTACTTCCAGTTTCTTGATTTCATGTATGCGATTGCCTTGTATAAATATTCATCATCAATCGGATTTACATCAACTATAGAGTTTGGAAAAGTATGATCACCACTCCAATACGGCTGGAAATATGACAAAAATTGATACAGTTTTCTTTCAGTCTCTGTCAATTGAAGTTTTTCAAAATCTTGCCATGGAATATTGATAAACTCAACTTTATCTCGTATCTGCATTAATGATAAGCACTTAGTTACTAGGTAGTCAGAATTTCCCGGCTCTGGGTTAGACACAAAACATGTTTGATGCATATTATCATCTATGCCTTTTGCTATTGCATCGGCAGCAATATTTACTGGAATAATATTTATATTTCCTTTGAATTTTGGGATTCTGATTTTGTTATCATCTGAACGATTCACAGCACCAAGAATAAAAGGCAGCACTTGGGAAAATCCGGTCAAATTCACTAAATGACCATTATTACTATTGCCCGTTAGGATAGAAGGTCTGAATATTTTCCAAGGCACGGTAGACTTGGTTACAATTTCTTCGGCGATAATCTTGTCTTGTTCGTAATTATTACGTGGCTCTCCATTATCTGACTTATAAATATAAGCAGTGCTAATATGATAAATGGGTACGCTTAATGTCTGTGCAAAATCAACAATATTGCGTGTCATTCTTTCATTGCTTGATTGCTTGTCATTAAACTTCACCAGTCCTGCACAATGAACAACACAATCGATTTTAGTTAGTGATTTGACTGGTGCTTCAACTAATAAGTCTGCCAACAACACTTCAGAGAATGTGTTGGAATTTCCGAGTCTTGCCTTTAATTTCTTCCTGGCAGCATTGATATCTACTGCTCGCACGATTGGAATTATGGTGTGATTATCATTAAGTAAGGAAGAGTAAACTTCTAGACCAAGGTTTCCTGTTATCCCTGTTAATGCAATAATCATCTTATATGTATTATCTTAAATTGACATTAAGTTTATAGTATATTTTTTGTTATACATATCCATTTGAATCTGATATTACATTAGGCAATCTCTTTGCGTATATAGAGATTATCTATGATGTTATTTGATTTAATTTGATTAAAATAGTGATTATGGATTTTTCTAAAAAATTATCTGACTTAAAACAACAACACCTTTATCGGTCAAGAAAAGTCGTTGATGGTGCGCAAAGCGTGCAAATCATCATCAATGGAAAATCATTGATTAATTTTTGCTCAAATGATTACCTGTCTTTGGCTAACCATCCAGAGATTAAAGAGGCTTTTAAACAAGGGATTGACGAGTACGGTGTGGGCTCTGGCGCATCGCATTTGGTCAGTGGTCATTCTCGTGCACATCATGATTTAGAAGCAGCTTTAGCTGATTACACAGGTCAAGCGCGGGCGCTATTATTTTCAACTGGCTACACGGCAAATTTGGGTGTTTTCTCTGCACTCAAAGACGAACTTGACTGGGCATTACAAGACAAGCTCAATCATGCCTCACTAATTGATGCAAACCAATTAATAGGTTTGCCAATTCAACGTTATTTACATAATGATATTGCCTCACTTGAGAAGAAAGCAGATAAACAATCAGGGCAAGGCATGATTGTGACTGATACGGTGTTTAGTATGGATGGAGATCAGGCCAATATTGACGATTTACAAAAAATCGCAAATTTTTCTAATGCTATTTTGATGCAAGACGATGCGCATGGATTCGGCGTATTCGATTCAAACATTCCGAAAAATTCGATTTATATGGCCACCTTAGGCAAGGCAGCAGGCACTATGGGCGCTTTTGTGGCTGGAAATGAGGATTTTATTGAATTTTTAATCCAAAAATCTCGCCCTTACATTTACACCACTGCCATTGCGCCCGCTATTTGCGTAGCCACACTCAAAAGCCTAGATTTAATTAAGCAAGGCGAACAAAAATCTAAGCTATTGGCTAATATCGATTTTTTCCGAAATTTTTCTCAAGCCATTGATTTACCAATTTCACCATCAAGCAGCGCTATTCAGCCATTGATTGTTGGTGATAGTGAAAAAGCACTAAGTATTAGTCAAAAACTATTCGATCAAGGTTTTTATATCAGCGCCATTCGTACACCAACCGTACCCAAAGGCACAGAGCGCTTAAGGATCACACTAAGCTCTAACCATACTAAAAATCAGATTGAGCAACTGTTAGTTCAAATTAAAAATGCTCTATAGTCGTACAATTGGTACTGGCCCTGACTTAGTTT
>JYMV01048433.1_pt1 | contig 10120 bp, 6 predicted proteins | sample 338911 | NCBI WGS metagenome assembly JYMV01 (sample SAMN03354496, study PRJNA234377) | hydrothermal vent metagenome | biome: Deep sea; feature: Hydrothermal plumes at the Eastern Lau Spreading Center, Western Pacific Ocean; material: Seawater | place: Tonga | collected 2009 | depth 2000 m m
TGTTTTTTTTTCCTGTTTTTGAAACCAAATGAATAACCACAAAAGTGAACATAAGTTCGGTAGTTCAACCGGCCAGTAAAGTATTGAGCTAGGTTTTACAATAACTTTGTTTGTTTGTTTGTTTGTTTGTTTGTTTGCTTGATGGTTTTCAACGCCACTTTCAACGATATTTCAGTTATATCGTGGCGGTCAGTTTTATTGGTGGAGCAAACCGGAGGACCTGGAGAAAACCACCGACCTGTCGCAAGTCAATGACAAACTTTATCACATAATGTTGTACACCTCGCCCTGATCGAGATGTGAACTCACACCTTCAGCGGTGACAGACGCTGATTGCATAAGTAGTTGTAAATCCAATATGATCACGGCCACGACGACCCTTGTAATAACTTTATGAAAATCACTGTTGTCGTATCTAATTCATTGTTCAATCGTCATCGTAACACCGACACCAAATGAAACGATACTTTCCAGAATTTGATGTTAAATGTTTCCCTCATTATGTGATATAACCAGGACCGGATTATCCTATTGACCAGAATAAGCTACAGCCTAGGGCCTCTCAAGCTTGGGGGGAGGGGCTATTAAAATATTTTCAAATATAAATGTAAATATCGCTAAAACATATCACGAGAAAAAAATATTGAAGACTGGTGCGACCGAGTTAAAGGATGGCGCCGTCTGAATGGGGGGGGGGCATAATTTCATTAGTCGAAAGGCCCCAAAGGTCATAATCCGGCCCTGGATAACACATTTTCTTCCAAAAAGACTTGTACTAGTTATGTGTAACAAATCAAATAATTAACTCGGCCTTACTACGGGACATAAATGATTCGATCTATGGCAACATGGTTAACGTGCTCGCCATGAGTGTGGTAGATCGGGTTCCGATCCGGTCAAGAAAGGACCATAAGGTTGTTGTATATGCCGTTAAGCACGCATTTATTGAGTAGTAAGAAGTAAAAGCAAAGCCTGTTTGGCTCGGAATCAGGATAATATATCCGAGTGGAGCGACATGCTTTGTCAATGAGCTAGCACTATATAAATTTAAGCTTAGCGTGTGGGTCTAATGCAAAGTGGTTATCATCATCATCTCTATCTCACACTCGAAATGCAACTTATTCTCCAGAATATAGCTACAGATAACAACCAACCAATCACTCACCAAACATACGCGATTGCCTCGTGTATGAAAAATGACACAATTATTGCACGTAAAAGACAATTTGCATCAGTTCCTAATAATCAACAGTTTGCTAAGACTGGTGGTTAGTGGTACGCTACAGAGCAGATTGTTCCAATCTTATATATGATACATCGTACCAATGCCACACAAAGCATATCTACAAATGTTTACAACCTGCTTCTCTTACATGTACTTTAGAATTGACTGCCTGGCGTTTACAAGACTTACATAATATATCAAATCAACACATTTAACTTGGAAATGATTACAATGCCATTTTCGTTAGCAATGATCATTATATATTCCCAATGTTAATTATTATCCATTCAAGCTTCCAACCACTGCAAAATGTGCATTTCCAAATACCATTAAAATAATCAAAACGGCATTGAAATGGAATTTTAAATACATTTAATTAGTTGATTGTTTCAAGTCTCACGTTGTGTAGTTGTTAAGAGATAATTGGTTTATTATTTTACGCTTCGCTGCTTGTAGTTATACAAACACAAAAATTAACCTTAGTGGGCACGAAGCGTTCCTGGAATAGCCTTCATCAGGTAAGCTGAAAGTCAAGAGATTGGAAAATCAAAAATTGAAAATCATTGGGAACAATAAAATAAAATAGGATCAAATAGGATAGTCAAAATCCGCTAAGGCTACATATACCTAAGGGAGAAGACTCTTACTTATTAATAATAATTATAGCATTTATGATAAATTTGTAACTTTCAATATACAAATAGTTCATGGCACTGAGGGCCATATGGCCCGAGGGGTTACTTATCTGTCCATAAACTGCAATTTAGTCCAAAGTGCCATGAACTATGTGTATATTGAAAGTTACAAATCATCGCATCTATCCCATTGAGCTTGACATAAAGGATACCACAGATACAGATAGGTCTACTTTGTAAGATTGTTCGGAGTTCGGTAATGTTGTTATTACCCTTATCATACCTTGACCTACACCTGGAAATTGACAGCGAGGTGCTGTTAAGAACGAAACTTTACGACAAAAGAGATGATTTCAATTTTCCCATTGTGAACTTTCCATTTATATGTAGCAATTTTCCAGCAGCACCTGCATATGGAGTTGATACGATATCCCATAGCTTGTGGTTCCTATCACGATTTCTTGATACAGGGTTGCTGCTAACCAAAGGTTATTGAACCAAAGCTACTGAACCAAAGGTTCCTCTTGGTTAAGTTGAAGTCAGCACACCATCACTTGGTTGACCGTTATGGAATATCTCTGTCACAAATTACCACGGATATGTTTCAATTGTCGTAAACACTTCCCGGTCCTTTCCTCATTCATGACTTATCACCGGGTTTGTAACTAGATTAACACGATGTGTGCCATTGGTGGAGCAGGAACTGAGGGCCGTGTTACTCGATCTTTAGTTTATGTGTATGTTTTGTAGATCGTTGTTTTTCCTTTTGTACTTTTTCTTTTGGCCATTGTGTGGTCTGTTCTTCAATATACGGATTCTGATTGCCTCTTTGGTATCTTCAAACTCTTCCTATTCATATTATTATACACAACCGATCAAAACTACTTTAATCAGAACACAATTGGATGTATTATATGTACATTCTAAATACAAATACTAAAACAATCACTAAAATAACAGATATATGTACATAGAAAAACAAATAGCTATGATAATATATATATATAAGTTTTTCATCATATTTCTATATTTGCACTAGATAATAGTAGAAAATGGGATTGCCTGGAAAAGAAAATATAACAGTATGGTAATTATTTAATAAAATTTCCATAATTTCACAATTATATTTTAATAACCACTGACAGATTGTGGCATAAAGTTGTGTGAATAAAACGAGTTAACAATTATCTAACATTCAATTTCCTTTCTGATATAATCATGTTCACAAAATGTATAAAGCTGTGAATGTTATTACTATATGTTAATGACAATTATTATTCATTCTTAAACAATTAACACAAGTCTCCTTGCTGTCATCTGTCTAACAATGGCAATTAAAGTCCATACAACACCCTACCCACCTAAGCTACTTTGCCTTTATTGAAATTCCTTGCGTTGGATGGAACATTAATAATTTCTGCTGATTATTTCAAGCTTAAATCATTATATCAGTCTTAATTCCTACATAATTCAATTCGATACATTGTATTAATTGAAAATTTGAGATCACTTCAATACAATACTCAATTTGCAGCCAACTAATGCTCAAATTAGAAATGAAGATCATCCAATCAACATCATCCCCAATATCGTTATTTCTGTATTAAGCCTCTTAATTGATTGTTGTCTTGCCCTAGTTAAATTATTGTCCCTATCCAGTATGATTTGCGGTGGTATTATGTTAAGCCGCTGTCGTAGTTGCCGTCGTCCGTCTGTAGACAGAATGGTCTCCGTGCAATAACGTAAGTTGTCGTTGACGAATCCTTCTAAACACAATGATCATTGGCACTGAATAAAGGTCAATATTGATTTGGGGAATTGTAATCCTAACCTTTTCGAAACAATAGGCTGTAAGGTGCAAAAATAGATGTTTCTGTTATTTTTACAAGGAGAGTTTATTTTTCATCGGATTTGTTTAATGAATTCCTTAGGATAATGCCTTTCAGAAAAGAAAATGATAGCGTTATCATATAGCTATTACCGTTTTTGATAAGAATGGACCAAAAGAGGGAAATTTTAATATTGTTAATCTTTTTATCCAATTTTAAAATTTAATGCAGTGTTTGGTTAAAAAAAAAATTGAGCTGATTTGGGGTTAATATATGTGACTTTATTGAGTGTGTAGTATCCCATGTGTTCCATAAAATGTCTTGTTCGTGTTGGTGAGAATTACGAGGGTCCCTAACACTAACGTCATTTATAATTGTAATTATGAGTTGTCCATAAAAAGTAGATTTGTAGCCTAGTAAATATTTAAAAATTTGTTTCCCAATTCATCTGATCTCTAACAAGAGTAATACGACGAGTGCCATTAGTGGAGCAGGAGCTGCATCCTCTTTCGAAATCGCATGAGTTAATTCCCATTTTTTGCGGGGTTTGTGGTGTTCAATATTTAGTCTTTTGTGTAGTGCTTCATAACTCATTGTTTGTCTCTTTTTGTCTTTTTTTTTGCCATTGTATTAATTGTTTTCTTTCTATTAACTGCTTCTATTTATCCCTTAAGCACATATTTGTGTATCTTCAAACCTGTCTGTCACCATTGGTTTCTATTATAAACATGTCCAAAGTAGATAGAATATAATAAATGACGACATTGTGATAAAGCAAAAAGCATAAATAGCTCAATGATGCAACAAAGTACATAATGACATATTGTTTGTAATGTTGTTTTCGTCACGAATACAGCTGAAATATACATCAAATTAAACATGTCAAACATACTCCCACACCTTATTGCACATTATTTATCTAGTAATTGAACTGAATTGAATTGTTGTTACAGATCAGATGAGTAGTATTTCAACTATTTTGTTAATGAAAAATCATGGGGACAAAAGCTGGCGATAGAAAATAAATATTCCGAGTACCATTAGCGTTTATATTCCCAACAGGTTAAAGGTACTGTTTTTACAAAATAAGTTGTCACGTTTTTCCACGGAATTAATTCCTTATTTGGACTGAATGAAAGATATGATACATGGCCATAAGTACTAGGAGTTAGGAGCTAAATGCTCATAATACAGAAATGTATCGTATCAGTTTTGGTAAATTCGGTAGACCGATGACCAATATTTGATTTATTGTGATTGCGATTTTGATCCAAAACATGGCTACCGATAACTGATAATACCACTCTCCATATATATCACATACGACAACCATAGCAACATTCCTTTATGCTGTGATCAAGATATATTTTTTCCAAATATGTATGGACGCTGGAAATCCGAATATCACGAGGCAGCAGAATTGGGTTTCCAATGACTGTTTTAACCCGCCACAGCTTTAGGCAAAGACATGGATTTGCATTGGTAAATGTCGTGCTCATCATGCGTTCAATGATTTGAGGTGAGATGTACAGTAGTTGTTCGTTTGTGGAATTGTTGACTGTCACTTTTAACACTTTCTTTTCACATTTAGACGAGACAGTATATCAAGATCTCAAAATAACCCCATTATCAGTAGTCCATCAGATGAACATTTCCAAAAACGATATGGAGAATGTGTTCTCCAGAAAACATTCGAGTGTGATTTTTGTACTCGTCCTTAAGAGAACCGCCAATCGCTACATCGCATCTAATAAATACGATGCTTTGATTGGACACTTTTGGAATACGAAAAGAAAATCGTACTCGAAAGGTTTTATGACTGTGAGGTCCTTGTCTATTCCAGTCGGTGTTTATATGAGTTAGTGGTCATGAAGTTTTGTATTTAAATTGATCGCTGTGCAATGGCTCTTAACTTGCAATATCTTAAGCTTAACATTATTCCCTTGTTTCTACAGCACTTTATGCACATTTACTCCCAGTTTTAGTGGGGTTCGTGTTGCTCGATCTTTAGTTTTCCGTGGAGTGCTTTGTAGATCGTTATTTTTCCTGGTTCTTTTGACCATTGTCTTGTCTGTTCTTCGATTTGCGGATTTTGATTACTCCTTTGGTACCTTCAAACACTTCTAGTAAAGACGTTGAACATCGTATAAATATTAAGTAATTTTATATCTGATGGTTGGGAAAACCAGTAACGGAGATCTATTGTATGAACATTACATGGCTAGACGTTTACATAAATATTTTATTTCCTATAACTGTGATAGCATCCATTATGCTCATATACAATGAATCATGAATTATAAATTGATGAACTACGTACCTACCATATCAATTAAGAAGACGCTTACTTGAGCCTGCATCGCTCACCTGTTCATTCATGCAATTTATTTTCCATCAAGTCTAGAGATTTTCAGTAATAATATGTTATTAATTTCACATATAATCTCATGTTAATCTTCAATCCATTAACATATAAGACTCTTGGACCTCTCATATCTCAGAAACAGTAAAGTTGAAAACAAATATGTTGACATACTCTAGACAGGAATATTTCAAAGGTAATACATATATAAAAAAATCTGCATACAAATCCGGCTTAAAAGCATAAACAAGTTATCATTTTGGGTGGTGGTTCGTCTTGGCTTCCTTCAGCAATTTTGTCTCGAAAGCCAGAAAAGCTAGGTCAGATCTGGTTGCAAAAAAAAATATAGACAGGAAATTTCATAAGGAATCTAAGAAAAAAATATTAATATCGGACTTGAAATAAAAAAATAAAATGTTGGATGTTGGTCCCTTATTGACCCCTTTATATCTCGGAAGCGGTCGAACACCATAACAATATACTAACATACTATGCAAAGATCATTTGACAAAGAACATAAAGAAAACACATCAAGATTGGATGACAAATAAACCCTCCACATACAAAAACGGACAACAGCCTTGTTGACACCTTTGGTCTTCTTGTTTCTTTCATACACTTCCGATCAACAAAAAAGCATACACACTCTACAGAATCATCCCAAGTTTACTTCCAATTAATCCGGTAGTTTCAGAGACGAAAATTAAAATGTAAAAGATTACAAACGAGGACGAAAGACAACGGACTCCGAGTGATGACAATACCTCACATAACCCTGTTTTTAAATTAGCTTATCACGACCAATAACTACACTAAATGTAATAGTGATGACACATTGATTTTTTTATGGCACACATATGTATTCTTCCTGTACGTATGTCGGTTAGTAAAATAGCCGTCGAAAACAAAATTCAACATTGGAATTAATTATAACGTGATGTTTATTGTTTTAGACATGCTGGGTATAACATAGAACTAATTGGTTTCTACTGGGACATTTTACTGGTTTAATGCCCGTTAATATAATGTTGTTAATTGGAATGTCCATGTATCTCGTTATAGGTAACACTGTAATATTGATCCTCCATAGCTGACAATAGTGACATTTTATTTTTATTTTTATTTTATTTTTTTGCACATTCTCAATAGAGCCTAGAATATAGTGACATATGCTGCTGAAGAACTTTCATTCACTTTTCCAAACTAGTACAAAGCAGACATCATCTTATTGAAATGTAGCTTGTTCACGCTATCATCAAGCTGAAAAATTTGTCAATTGTCGTTAAACAACACTAACTCACTAACATGGACATGATGATTTGTTTAATTGTCAACCAATACTGTTAGACCATAAGTCCAACATTGAATATTCTTAATCAAACATCAAGCATTGTTCACTATTCTGATGTATCATTGAATTGTACGTACTTTTTCTCATATCATGCAAAACAAAACCACAAAATACATCGTCAATTTCATATGGACATAATTTGGTTATCTTATAACAACGATGCAAGCAAAATAAAAATTAAAGTGCAACATGTGTATACCTACGTCTATGCAATAACAATAACCGTACGATTTATGTATTCAGAGTGTTTCTAATGAAGAATGACTTTTTGTGTAAGTTAATATGATCAACAATGGAGATATAAAATACAAAGAAAATATAGTATCATAATAAATTACCTAACCGCTTGTTCAAGACAAGTGGCAAAAGGAAACAACGATTGCAGCTGGTACTTTTTCAGAATTTGAAAGATAAAGTTAGGGATTTTTGTAAATCAAATGACCAAATATGTGTTGCCCAATAAGCGTAAGATATACCTCAACATTCAAAGAATCAATTGAAAAACTATAATAAGAAACATTTGAAGATAGCAAAGGGGTAATCAGAAGTAGTAAATCGAAGAAGAGCAGACAATGCAATGGTAAACAGAAAAGGACAAACAATGGCGGACGAAACACTACAGAGACAACTAAAGATCGAGAGGCACGAAGCTCACCAGACAAATTCCATGCTCCACTAGTGGCGCCCGTCTTGCTACTCTTGCTAGAAACCCAGTATTAAGTCACGAATCAGGACAGGACGAGACTGTAATTGCTCTAAACGGAACATATCCCTGGTCATTTGTGACACAGATAGTCCTTAACAGTTAACCATGATGGCCACCGTAAATCGGTCAAAGTAAAACTTTAACCCATTGGTTCAGAAGACATCCAATGTTATTAAATGAAATCCATGCTGCCAAATATCGACAATATATACTTAAAGTAGTAAATATCGCCCCGAACATGCGTGACATCCAGACAAACCACAGGGATCTCATCAGGTAGAAATACTTCCCAGTTGCACCCAGTGGGTAGATAATTGCAGAGAACTTTAACTAACATGATTAACTTGAGCAAATGCTATCTTAAGATTGAAAGCTGACATAATGATATATTTTATCACGCATACGCACGTACATAATTGTGATTTATTAAAATATAATAGAATTGATTCGTCTTATCATTCAAGTTGCATTGAATTTGTCTTGTCTACCCTGTATGTAGTGATTCTGTTGTACTTCTTCAGTGGGCTAATTGAAACTCTTTCACACTGTATCAGCGTCTATATATCTAATACACTTAAAAGCAAATAATTGTCAGTTACACCAAATTATTCATTGTGTTTCCGCTGTAAAATGTAGGTCATCAACCGATTATATTCATGTCATGCCAAGTCGAGTTAATATTAATATAATTATTACGATTCAAACGTAATTTTTATGTCACCTATTGGAATGAAAAATACCAGATGCGGTGAATGATACAACCTTCCACAATCCAGAGAGAGAGAGACGACGCTATGTATGTACACGTGAAACGTAAAATTAATCACAAAGAAATAATAAAATAAAAGACAATATACACTCCTACGAAACAGAACAGAGTGTGGAACAACGTGACCGACTTCATGATACTCTACTGAACCATGGGTTCCTAATGTTAAGTTGAAGTTGTCACTTCGAAGGCTTTACGGTCGCCACCATTCCTGGGTTAACCGTTACGGAGTATTAGAATCCGTAAACCGAAAAAGGATAGAGAACACAATGGCCAAAAGAAAAAGGACAAACAACGATCGACAAAACATCACACAGAAAACAAAAGATCGAACAACGCGTACTCCACTAAAACATGGGTGACCTTAGGTGCGTCGAAAAGGTAAACAGTTCCTGCTCAATTAGTGACACTCCATGAATGACGAAAGGACCGGATTGTGATTACCTGTTATTGCTTACGATATGCGGAACATATCCATGGTCATTTGTGACGTTAACTAAGTCATGGTGAGGACCGTAAAACATTCAATGTGAAGACTTCAACTTGACCAATAGGTACCCGTGGTTCCGTTACTTGAAAGCATCTCTTGTGTCGCAAAGTTTCGGTATTTACCGGCCCTCGCTGTCAATTTCGAGGTGTAGGTCAAGATACGCCTTATAAACAAACAGTCCAATGCACAATTTCCAGAAGGTTTTAATACTTTACCAGCTATTAACGAATACATAATGGCATGCAATGCGGACATGATGATGAAACGTATCATCAATTGCATTAATGCACAACATAAAACAATGAACAGATCCGTCCATAGCCCCCTCCCAGTGCCCCATTTTTAATTTATAAAATGTTGATCTTTATAAACAACAGTAATCCATTGGATTAAAACCATGCAATGATGCAATATTATTGATTTTCATCAACATATTAGGGTCCGTCGTCACCGTGATCGTATGGTAGATGGATTTACAACTACCTATGCAATCAGGGCGAGGAGTATAGCATTATGTGATACAGTTTGTCAGTGACTTGCGACAGGTAGGTGGTTTTCTCCGGGTCCTCCTGTTTCCTCCACTAATAAAACTGACCACCACGATATAACTGAAATATTGTTGAAAATGGCGATAAACACCATCAAACAAACATGAACATATTAACGGGATTATATGTGTTTCTGCTCATCAAAAACGTTACAGAAACCTCTACATCATCATTCATCAATACCGGTAGTTAGTAGATAATAATG
>JYMV01040600.1_pt1 | contig 10119 bp, 4 predicted proteins | sample 338911 | NCBI WGS metagenome assembly JYMV01 (sample SAMN03354496, study PRJNA234377) | hydrothermal vent metagenome | biome: Deep sea; feature: Hydrothermal plumes at the Eastern Lau Spreading Center, Western Pacific Ocean; material: Seawater | place: Tonga | collected 2009 | depth 2000 m m
TATAATCTCATTTTATTTCTCATTATAAGTTGAACACCATTCAAACAATTGTTGTAGTCAATTCAAATTAGGTAATAACGAAGGTGATAACTCCTAGGGAAATCTTGAATGATCCTGATTAAAAATTTCTATGCATTTATATTGTATGTGTCAGATTCTGGTCTTCAATGCAATAAACACCATAGTTACTGATGTAGAGCACAATATCAGGATATACAGACTGCCCAAGGGTCGTGGTACGGACCAGTGGAAATGATATTGCCCGAGCCGACTCCTGTATATCCTGCTATTGCCCTCCATATCAGTAACTATTATATAAGTATAATGCAGGTAACTTAATTATTACGAGACTTCATAAATCTTTTTTTTTGTCACCTATTTTCTAATGTCATATACATTCATATCTTTTTTTTTCTTGTTGGTTATTAGCACACACGTTTTCGTCATGAAAATAGACAAAATACTCCATCACGATATAACTGAAATATTGTTGAAAGTGGCATTAAACACCATAAACCAAGCCAACCTAGACGAAATACAAATTCACTTTATGTTATAATCGACAATCGCTCCAATCAATTTATTTGTGTGTGTGTTATTTTTTTTTTACATTTTAGCAAGCTGTATCAACAATACAACCCAGCTTTAGAATGGTACGTGAAACACAGAAGGAAAACTTGGTGGTAACAGGCAGCATGATAAGTTTTGGAACCAATAATTTAAAATACATCTTACGTAGCAAGATGTCGTATGAAGTATTTAGTCATTTGAGGATGGTGATGTTAAGAGGAATTTTCTACAAGATAGAACTGTCAAATATAGTGTAAGAAACTTCTATTATTTATTTTGATGAGAACCTAAAATTTTCTGATCAAGAAGTGATTCTAAGTAGCCAGTTATTATGATTTAATCACATATTTATCTTAACCTTGAATATATGAAGAAATCCTAGGAATTTTGTCTTTTTTGTTTTTAAGCTTACGAAGAATAAATATATTATGTATAAAGTTCAAGCTGTATTTTTAACAATAAAACTGCTCACTCAGTTATATCTATGGGTTGGCATTTTACTTGCATGTAGAAAACATGACAGCATTATGTCATTAAGAAGGGAGGGACCAACAATTTAGTTTTATTGATGTGTCTATGTAACACCAGAAGAGTGAGTGATCATGTATATGAATGTTAGGAATATCAATTTTACTTCTCTTTCTATTAGATTTTGGAACTGGTCTGAAGTTGTGGTATTTTTTGTTTTTCAACTTTATATGATAATGACATTTTTTAAATATATTCCTCTTTTTTTATAATTGAAATGTGGATTGAGTATCAACTTTTTATAATCCTGAGATTCCTGTTGTAAAACTTCATAGAATTAAATCAAACTTTATTACATTCTTTCTCATAACCTATTGACATGCATCTTCTATTCAAGGGGTCGTCATGGTCGTGATCATATGGTAGTTGGATTTACGACTACCTGTGCATGCAGTGCCTATCACCACTAATGTTGTAAGTTGGAACCCCGTTCATGGCGAGGTGTACTCGATACAACATAATGTGATAAAGTTTTTCAGTGACTTGCGATAGGTCGGTGGTTTTCTCAGGGTACTCCCGTTTCCTCAACCAATAAAACTGACCGCCACGATATAACTGAAATATTGTTGAAGGTTACATTAAAACACCATAAACAAACCATCAACTGTTGTAACCTGCATAGAATTAAATCAAACTTTATTATATTCTTTCTTATAACCTATTGACATGCATCTTCTATTCAATTTGAAAATGGCATTTAACACCATCAAACAAACCATCTATTCAATGTTATGTGTTAATGAGGGAAACTGTGACACATGTCTTGTCGAAAGACACATAACAGTTCTTTTTTATTTTTAGTGATGGACAGATATTTGAGATGGTACGCTATCAAACAGGAGAAGGTAAAATAGAAATTGTATCAACTTCCAACAATGAGCAGACGGTGAAAGATACAATAAAGAAGAGAGGCTTTGATTGCCATACAGGGTACATAGTTGAATTTCGTTTAACAAATTATGAAGTAAGTACCTCTATGAAAAGAAAAAAGAAAATTTGTAATTAATAATTAGTTGATAGAGAGATTATGAAAAGATTGGTTAAACGGTGATGGTCAATATTTCCACCAATATCAATAAAACTAACAACCTCCTCTCACCTCAAATCATTGAATATTAACTAGACCGTGATATATGACGTTGTAAATACAGATACTGGCTTGAGACAGGCACTACAATGTGGTGGGGTTAAACCTGATAATGGGATCCCAAGCCTCCCCTTCCTGATAATTGGATTTCCAATAGATTTGGAAATACAGATATGAACAAATTATAAACAAAAACCTGCAGATTCTGTACCATTCAATAATATCATGGACAGCACAAAAGCATAGATGCTTCTGAAAAATACAGTTTGTTTTTTTTTGTTGAAGGGGGGGAGGTTGAACATTGTGCAATGAGAGTTATAGTATGGTGTATTAGCAGTCTGGTTAGTGGCGAATAGGAATACTTTGTGTAATTAACTCCTACATGTAAATTTTTTTTTCATGTATTTCAATTTTTATTGTATTATTATCCACTTTATAACTGATAAACAAGAGGTAACATCGCCTCCATAACTAGACCAATCAGATGGCAAGGAATTGTCTCAACCATTTCTACTTTGGTAAAAAGATAATCTGACTTTGTAACAAATTTTGTTTTTCAGACGTTTGAGATTCATCAGAATAGTCAATTATTACATACCTGGGAATTATCTGGGCCGTTTGTACAGGTGTCAATAACTTCTAGTGGCCCTGGCAATATCATGCTCACTTCAAACCACTATGTTGTAAGTTTGTTTTCATTTTATTGAGTAAATTAAATACTTTTGTTACAATATTCATGATATAGAAATATAGAATAACGACAATTTTGCAGGTCGAGACAGACATTGTGTTTTACGTCAGATTGATCGATAAACTTACACATGCGAGTAACGAATTGACCTAATATTTTTGTGGATCAAGATCAGTTCAGTGATCCAGACTTCAGCAGCACATATCAAAGGGAAAATGTCCAATTTACCGATATATGTTAATATTGGACTATTGTGTTGCCTTCATAGCTGACCAACATATTTTAGGATCATTATCATTGATTCATAAAGTTTTTTCTTTCTTAGAAAGTCGCCGTAAAAAAAAGCATGTAATCAATCAGTCTGTAAAGTTTCCCTTTTATGCTTGTACATTTTAATATCAGTTTTATCAATAATACAATTACATTTTAAACATTTGATTTGAAATATCAGAATTTTACTTTGGATTGGATAGCACTTGAGTGAGTGATTGTTGTTTAACTCCAACTCCAACAATTTTTCAGCCATGTCATGGCGAGAACAAGTCAATTTGTACTAGACCAACACGGTTAGTTGGATTTTTATTGTGCTACTCACTGAAACAACAGTGCGTGGATAGACATGTCGCTCCACTCGGTCGCATTATCCTGATTCCAAGCCAACCCGTCTGTGCTCTTTCTCCATAAAGCTGTGTGGTTAGCGAAGAAGCAACAAATACCAATTTTATAGTTTTGGTTTGACCCGATTAGGCCTCTGACCCACGATTGACCGCGCTCAAGGAAAGCATGATAATCATTACACCACCGATGCGGTTAATATATAACCCTTTGATATTTTAGAACATATTTCTTAGTAGTGATTGCTTGGGTAGCTCAAAATTCAACTATGAAACATTTTCAGTTACAAAGTTCCCACTGTTTATTAATATTAGATAAAGACCACACAGAATGGTAACTACCTCTTACATGGTTTTATATGTTATTACAGGATTTTCAGGACAGACAACCACAAGCAGAGACTCATTGCTGTGAATTAAGTCTGCCATCTTGTAAGTTTTTTGTAAATAAACAGTCAGACTCTTATGATGTGGCTGCTCATAAAATATATTTAAAGTACAGTAAATTCAAACAATTTTTGCTTGTATTTTTTTTTAAAAAGGAATCCAAGATATAGAACCACACTGTCGAGGTTATATTATTGTAATTGCCGTAGTCGTAAAGAAGAATAATACAAGTTGATGAAATGTCAGTAAAATTTAATAAAATGTAATGCACTTTTCATGTGATTGTCAAGCCCGTGAAAAAATTTGTAATAACTTTTTTTCTGAATGCCTTTGATTAATAAAAAAAAATAAAAAAAAAATTCATTTATAATGCTGTAATGTATGTTATAATTAATTAATAAAATATGTTTAAACAAACAAAAAAAGTTAATACAAATAGGTGAAATGTCAGTATAATGAGAGAAAAAAAATATTACCCTTTCCTAGCGATTGTCATCATTGTAAAAAAAAGTTAATACAAATAGGAGGTGAAAAATTTGGTACAGTGAAACTTGTATTAACAGAACCCTGAATAAACCAGAATCCTGTATAAACCAAACTTTAAATAAAGTCCCAAAATAGGAAATCTTTGTCAATTTAACCTGTACAAACCGAACACCTGTCTATTCCGAACACAACATTTGGCCCAATGAGGTTTGGTTTAGACAGGATTCACTGTATAATGTATTACACTCCTTATTTCTTTCTCTTCATGCAAAGGTTTCAATATTGTTCTACTATTGATACACATCACTGACCATGTGTACGTATTCTTAGATCACATCGTGGCAGTGATCCTAGTTGGTAGATGGTAGTTGGATTTACTACTACCTATGTAATAGTGCCTATCACCACTGATGTTATGAGTTCGAATCTCGAGCAGGGCAAGGTGCACACCATTATATGATAAAGTTAAGGTTGGTGGTTTTTTTCCGTGTACTCCAGTTTCCTCCACCAATAAAACTGACCGCCATGATATAACAGAAATATTGTTGAAAGTGGCATTTAACACCATCAAACAAACAAACAAGCTTAGATCACATGACACATTTTCTATTTTTGGAAGATGTTTAAAATTAATGAGGTTGCCCTACGACTTAATTCTATGGTAAATCAACAATAATAGGGAGTTAACGAACAATCAATTGCAATTTATGTCACATTCTCCTTCTCTTCAGTTCATTTTAATAGTGCCTATCACCACTAAAGTTGTAATTTCGAATCCCGTTCATGGCAAGGTGTACTCAATACAACATTATGTGATCAAGTTTGTCAGTGACTTGCGACAGGTCGATGGTTTTCTCCGGTCCTCCTGTTTCCTCCACCAATAAAATTGACTGCCACGATATAACTGAAATTTGTTGAAAGTGACATTAAACACCATAACTCTAACCCCAATTGCAATTTATGTGACATTCTCCCTCTCTTTAGTTCATTTTAATCATTTTCAAGAGAAAAAATGAATAATGACATTTTTTGTTTATATGAACAAACAAGTTAATTAATGTTATGTTTTTTTAGGTGTAGGAAGGAAGCTGACTACAGAAAGTATTATAGCAAGTAGTATACTGTTTGGAGAGGCTAAGAATTTTTCTGGTAAGTGTTACTATGGCAGTCCTTAGTCAGTTTCTATTTTAAAGGGGGCCATTGTGATAGTGATCGTATGGTAGTTGCTGGATTTACAACTACCTATGCAATCAGTGTCTATCGCCACTGATGTTGTGAGTTTGAATCCCACCTATGTTAACATTATATGATAAAGTTTGTCAGTGACTTGCTGCAGGTCGGTGGTTTTCTCCGGGTACTCCGGTTTCCTCCACCAATAAAACTGACTGCCACAATATAACTGAAATATTGTTGAAAGTGGCACTAAGCACCATAACCCTAACTCTAAGTCTCTATTTTAAAGCTATCAATAATTTTAGCATACATCAAAGTATTGTAAGCGTAGAATTTACATGAGATATGATTGGGTCAATGAGTGATTGTTATTCGACGCCAAGCAAGCAATTTTTCAGCTATATCATGATGAGAACAAGAACAATTTTGATGAGATGATGATGATGTCGGCTTTGTACTAGACCAGAACGCTTAATTATATTTTTATTGTGCTAGCTCACTGAAGCAACAGTCTGCAGGTAGACTTGCTGGTCCTCTCGGACACATTATCCTGAGTCAGAGCCAACCAGTCTTTGGTCTTACACTTAATGCTGCATGCTTAGCGGAGAAGCAATAAATACTGATTTTGTAATCTTTGGTTTGACCCAACCGTGGCTTGAACCCAAGATCTACCACACTTGCGGCGAGCATGCTAACCATTTCACCACTGATGCTGTTTTGATTGGCATTTACAATAAATATACTTAGTCTTTACAGTAAATATTATGATTAGTGTTTGAAGAGAATATGAAAAGCAACACCACTATAGTAAGCTATTTGCTATTTTAAAATTTGTCAACTTCTATGGAAATTATGAAAAGTTAGTCCATAACTGATATCATCATGACACATAGTATGAGTGATCTCTTAACCTGCCAATGTGTTGTTTTTTAGGGTCAACTGGATGTGTTCTGCCTGAAGGAATAACAGAATTACAGCTAAAATATCCAACGACACAAATCCTGAACAAAAGTAGAATTTTGATGCCGTTATGTTTAACAAACAGTGAGTTTATACCAGGACTACAAGAATTTATGTAAAAGTAGAAATTATAATGAGGATGATAATAAATGTCTTTAATATATGACAAAACACAACAAAACTAAATAGAAAAAGGGGGCAGTCGTGGCCGTGATTGTATGATTGTTGGATTTACAACTACCTTTACAATCGATGCCTATCACCACTGATGTTGTGAGTTCGAATCCCGCTCATGGGGAGGTGTACAACATTATGTGATAAAAGTTCGCCAGTGACTTGCAGCAGGTCAGTGTTTTTTCCAGTTTTCTCCACCAATAAAACTGATCGCAACAATATAACTGAAATGTTGTTGAATGTGGTGTTAAGCACCATAAAACCAACCAAATAGTAAAAGTAGTTCATGACAACTTATTCTATGGATATCAACTACTTGCCGACTACCACTGGGAAAGTATGGAGATTTGGGTGGAGATGAAAAATTAAGTCTTCTGTAATGGATATTCTTTTATGAAATCAACAAAATAGGTCTTTAACATGCATGGAGTGTGGCACTCTTCAAACACATTTCCTGCAATGGCTCAAGGTCAGGCTTTCTGTATTATAAGCTGACAGCCCCCATCAAGAGGGTTCCCCCTATCCACCACAATTGGATGCACTCAGCAGCTCTGTGGGTTTGAGTACTGGGAACCTTCACCAATATCCAATAACTTTACACAATAAATTTAACTATTGCATTGGGTATATGTGAAAATGACCTTAGCTAAGCAAGCTAACAATTTATTTGAATAGAACACATGCATGACATCCACCACATATTTAGAGGCTAAATCATGTTAACAAAACTCAGAACAAATAAGAGGATACAGTAGGTGGATTAATTCATAGATATAAAGTGTATGATTGTACATCAGGTGGATTTGAGTGGAAATTTATTTTGAATTTATATACAACTTTCTATAAAATAATCCATTGTAAACATTTCACAAAATCTCTGGCTGTCAGAGGTCACCCTTTTAAATTTGACTGTTAATAAATCAATATTGAATTGTTCATGATAGATACTATAATACTAAATTTTCACTTTATATCATCTATTTTTGTCTATTGTTCTGAATTTGTATACTCATTGAGTCATCTGTGGTTTTTTTTAGTATTTTTAGCTCACTGGACCCAAGAGGAATTTTACCTATCTGATATATATATTGATTGTAATTTCAGACAGATTTACAGAGGAATTTCACCTTTCTAAATTGGTACATATGGTTAACAGTGAAGGCTTCCAAATAGCAGAAGATGACCAATCTATAGCCTCACTGGGAATGGCCTGTAACTCTGTCTTGGCACGTTATCCTTATGTAAGTTACTTCATAGTTCAAAATAATTGGGGTCCCTTTCAGAAATCTTAATTACCTAGATTAAATGTGCAGTCGCGATAACATTTTCTGTCTGATTTCCAAAGCGATTCTTCATCTGCGGCACAGGTAAATGGAATAACCAGTAGTTCACAGTCTGACTTTCCATTCGATTTTGATGCAATTTTTAATTTCTTTTATTGTTCTCGTGACACGTTTCTCACCTCACGACTGTCGAATGGAATAGGATGCCAAACGATTTGAAACAATGTTTCGATTCAACCCTTGACATGAGACTTTTGTGTTCACACAAATACGATTTTTATCAAAAGTGTATCGAAAGCAAGAATTGGATGGAAATTTGGACTGAAAATCACATTGAGTGACCATACCTTTAGACCTTGAATGTATCTCTTATCTTGTGATGATATCTTATAATACCAGGTATTGTGATGAAGATGTTATATCCCCGATAAATTTGTCGTTTTCCTACATTGTCATATTAATTGCTATACATGTACATATGTCTGTGTATTTAAAAAAATAGTTTGTTTGGTGATGTCGGAAAATATAAATTTTAATGTTTGCTTTTCACGTTATGAGAATTTACACAAATCCAAACCCCAATCAATTTGTTCTTTCTTTTAAATTGTCACGCTAATAGGTTCTGTAAGATTATTTTGATTCGTAGATGACGCTTAAATATATGCAGAAATTGCTTTTGCAATATATACAGTAGTCCCCATCTTATTGAGTCGCCCTTTCTGCAATGAAAAAGTGGTGTTACAAGAGGGTTGGCTTTATTTTTTGAGGGGACAAATTAGTGGTAATTTACTGTCTTATTGCATATGAAATCTGTTCTGATGGGAGGGACCTTGTAACTATATGTTAAAATATTCAACTTAATTTGAACGATTTTATTATTAATGTGGTCACTTTGAATACCAGACTCCATGGATATACTGGCCTCTTGCTGAAGCAAAAAAAAAAATAAAAATGTATAATTCACACAGAAAATTGACCACCACTTTTTTTTGGTTCATTCAGTTATTTTATTGTGTAATGTTAACTTCCCACAGACAAATCAAAAACAATTTGTTGTTATTTTCACTTATAAGGGTTTAATTTAATTCTCTATTTATTCAACGAGGATTTCTGCCAGCCAATGGCTATGAGCAGTTTTCCTCAGAAGGTTTGAAGCTAAAGAAAATAAATATTTTAGCTTCCATATTAATTTTTTTTTTTTTTAGTATTTCTAGTGTATTTCAGCTATTGCACAATAAATTTGATCCTTCAATTATGGAAAGCAAAATAATACATTTTCCCTTCTAGTGACATCATAGCATAATAAGGTGTGATATTATGGTTTTTTATAACAATTTGAACTAAATCATTTTACAGAACTTCCCTTATTCTGATAAAGTCTAGTATCACATGCTCGTTTTCAGTTTCTAGTGAAAGAAAATGGAAAATCTTTTGATTAGGGACTGTCATGGTTGTGATCATATGGTAGTTGGATTTACAACTACCTGTGCAATCAGTGCTTATCACCACTAAAGTGGTGGATTCGAACCCCGTTCATGGTGAGGTGTACTCGATACAATATTATGTGACAAAGTTTGTCAGTAACTTGCGACAGGTCAGTGGTTTTCTCCAGGTACTCTGTTTTCCTCCACCAATAAAACTGACTGCCATGATATAACTGAAATATTGTTGAAAGTGGTGTTAAACACCATAAACCAAACCACAAAAATTGATTTTATTTGTAACACACATTCCAGAAAAGTTTGATTATATTTGTAGATACACATTCCAGAAGAGTTTGAGAAATATCTTAAAATTGTTGTGGACAAATTAGAAATGTCAGTGGTAAGTAGTAATGTGTTTTGATACGTATGATGCCATATGTTTTTTTAGCTACCGGGTTCAAACTACCATTGTAGACTACCGTATTATTTTCCTTCTTGCTTGTATCTTAGACGCTTTTGCCTTTTTTCTTATTTTGTGATCTTGGTAAAACCATACCTGTTAACCCTCCCCCTTTTCGCGGGAGTCTCTCACGTAAGAGCCTTATCTCAAGCATGGACTGGGTCTCATGCGTGGGAGACATTAATCTCCCACACACACCTTTTCCTCCCGCACGATATCCCCCCAACAAAAAAATCAAGTACAATAAAATCTTGACCTACATTTTGCGATCAATATTTCTGG
>JYMV01036527.1_pt1 | contig 10117 bp, 7 predicted proteins | sample 338911 | NCBI WGS metagenome assembly JYMV01 (sample SAMN03354496, study PRJNA234377) | hydrothermal vent metagenome | biome: Deep sea; feature: Hydrothermal plumes at the Eastern Lau Spreading Center, Western Pacific Ocean; material: Seawater | place: Tonga | collected 2009 | depth 2000 m m
GTGAGGGTCGGATTGTGGCGTCCGCTTCAGGCGATTGATATAGATGCCGGCCGTGCCCCAGGAAAATCCGCAGCGCAACTGGTCAACCGGCTCAAGCCAATCTCTTTGAGGGTTCCAACCCACGGTGATCAGATGAGTTCCTCCAGCACACTGAGAGATTCTTTGAGCCAGCGACTCTCGGGTTTGTTCCCCCAGACACAGAGCACAAGCGTAAATGACGTCGGCCTCCCTGAGGTCGGTTTGGAGAAAGTTCTCGTAGCAAAAGAGGACCTGGCCCTGACATCCCATCCAGCGAGCCAGTCGGCGACCCGTCACGATGAACGGGCCGACCAGATCGACGGCGACGACCTTCGCACCGGTGAGGAAGTGGAAAAGGAAGGCGGCTCGGCCTCGGCCGCAACCCAACTCGAAGACCGTCGTATTGGAGTTCATGGGGACCCGTTTGAGAATCTCTCGCACGGCTTTGAGGTTGGTCTCTCCAAACTTCAGTTCGCCGAATTCAACGTCGGTTTTCTTGGATGCTAGCCAGATGTCAAGGCTAACGCTGCGGAAAAAATACAAGGCTCCGAACAGCGTATTCCAAAGAGCTAGACGCCCCCAGGGGATCTGAGGTTCCGGCTCTTCCACTATTTGTTAGTGAGTGCTGAGTCGGGGCGCCTGGTGAACCAGGTCCCTACCGATTGGTAGGCCAGGATGGGAAGGGCCAGGGAAGCCGGTAATAGAGCCGCTAGAGCGAAGATGCGAATTTTTCTCATTCCTTGTGATTGCAACGCCTGAGTCCGTCCTCCTTCGAACCGCGCCGGCCCATCGTCAAAGACAAAGAAAAAAACCGCCGAATGCCCATCCGACGGTCTTTTTTCTCAGTAACTTCGAGGATTAGCCGGAAACGTGCCAGGCTGCCAGTTGGGCCATTCCTTTGAGGCTCTTGGAGGCGGCTTGGACGGCGCTGTGTTCAAATCCTGAGTGCATTTTGCAGTTCAGGCATTTACGGTTTTGTCTGGTTTCCCAGTAGTCCCAGTCCACGCTGTTCCAAAAGGTTTCAAAGTCATCGTAGAAATTCTCTCCAATGAGATAACAGGGCCCTTTCCATCCCATCGGGGTGTAGTTTACGGTGGACCAGGGTGAACACTTAAGTTCGATGAGGCCCGCTGCAAAGTCGAGAAACGTGGGGGTGGCGGTCAGTTTGTATTTCTTGGCCAGTTGGCGCACCCGTTTAAACTTCTCGTGAATCTGGTTTTGAGTCAGAAAGATGTCCTTTTCCACGCTCTCGTACTCGTAGCCAGGAGAGACCAGGATGCCGTCCACGCCGATCTCTGTGAGAACTTCACACAGCTCCTCCACCTCATCCATCTTGGTTTCCTTGAAGACGGTAGTGTTGGTGAGGGTGAGATAGCCGCGCTCTTTAGACTCTTTCACCATGGCGATGGCTTTGTCGAAGACACCGTCACGGTTGCAAACGTAGTCGTGGGTCTCTTTCATGCCGTCGAGGTGAACGTTCACGAACAGTTTCTTGTTAGGCGGCACGACGGGAAAAAGCTTCTTGTCGAGCAAAAGGGCGTTCGTGCACAAAATGACATGTTTGCCCATGTCGAAAAGGCCCTGGAGAAGTTCTCCCAGTTCTGGGTAAAGGGTCGGCTCGCCGCCGCACAGAGCTACCGTAGGTGCTTCCGTGACTCGGGCAGCTTCCAGGCACTTGTCGACAGGCAGCCGGTCTTTGAGTTTGCCGGTGTGTCGTTCAACGGAGCAGCCAAGGCAGGCCAGGTTACAGGTGTAGAGCGGCTCAAGCATGAGGACGGTGGGGTACCGCTTGCGGCCTTTGCTGCGTTGTTGCACCATGTGTTTTGCGTTCGACATGGCGAAGTCTATGGGAAATCTCATTCGTAACTCCTAAATGCGTGTCCCTTGCGGACCGCTTCCGGGTGGGTGAATCGCTCTACCGCGATCCATGTAAGCTTTCCTTCTCTTACCTGAAAATTGTTCTTTTGTCCACCTTCGGAAAAAGAGGATTGACGTTTTCCTCAAGTGGTGTTAACCTACCGAAGCTTGCCCGGGTGGCGGAATTGGTAGACGCGCGGGTCTCAAAAACCCGTTCCCTTTGGGAGTGCCGGTTCGATCCCGGCCCCGGGCACCATTTGCCTGACGAATCCGCCACCGAACTCCTTTTTTTTATTGCTCTCTGGGAGTAGAAGCTTCGATCCTTCACGAAACGCCGTAGAAGCAGTGCCCTGGTTAATGCTCGACAAGCGGTCTCTCGGAATCCTGAGAATTTCTTTAGGTCTGATCCTTGTCGCCGATATTCTCAACCGATTTTCCTACTTCAAGGCCCACTACACCTACCTGGGAGTGGCCCCCCTCGCTCGGTTTCTAGAGCATCCGGCTATCAGCCGGCGTCCCTGGAGCCTCTTTTACATATCTGATTCACCCGTATGGGTGGCCCTTCTTTTTCTGCTCTATCTGCTGGCCGCAATCTCCCTGACCGCCGGGTATCGTGTGCGTCTGGCCGGTTGGATCTGCTGGTTGCTGGCGGTGAGTGTCGATCGGCGAGGACCGCTTTTAGGTGATGGGGGCGTTCAATATATGATATGTCTGCTCATGTGGGGAAATTTCTTGCCCTGGGGTGAGCGTTTCGGATTAGAGGCGAAGCCGGATCAAGATTCGGAGTATCGCTCACTGGCAGGCTTTTGTTTTATCGCCCAGGTTGGAATCGTGTACTGGTTTTCTGCGGTGCTGCGAGTTGGGAAGGAGTGGCAGGTAGAGGACTCCGCTCTCTACTACGCCATGCACATAGACCCGCTGACAACCGCGCTGGGCCGGTACTTGCCCGTCCTGGGCCTTCATGTGCTGGGCTTCTTCACGGCGGCTACTCTGTTCTTTGAGATTCTTGGCCCAATTTTACTTTTTCTGCCCTCGACCCCGGTTCGACTCGTCTCCGTACTTTTGATTATCAGTTTCCATCTTGGCATCGTGGCCACTTTGAAGATTCCGTTTTTTGCCTTTGTGTGCATCGCGGCGGCCCTGGGGTTGCTGCCTCCGGCCTTTTGGAATTGGTCGTGGACCTCCAAGCTAGACTCGATGCTGTCAGGATTCTTTGCGAAATGGGCCTCACGTCTCGGGGAGGGCGTTTCGCCGCCGGCAGAATCGGGTCTCCAACGAAAGCTTGAGAACACGATTCCGGTGGCATTGCTTTTGATTATCTTGATTCAATTGGGAGCCGGCACCAAAGAGTCCAATCCGCAGACGCCGGTGAGCGGCTTAGCAAGAGTTCTCGGTCTGAATCAGTACTGGGGTATGTTCAGTCCGTATCCCCTCAATTTTGTGGGCTGGGAGAGTGCGGTCGCTCGTACTGCGTCCGGCAAGAGTGTGACGCTACTGGAAAAAGGGGAACGAGATTCCTGGTCTGAGGCTCGTTGGGCCTATTTTCACGTCTCTCTGGGCAAAGACAGGCCCCGAGAGGTAGAGTTGTATCTCAACTATCTTGTTCAAGAGTGGCAGCGCGAGCATCCCGAAGACCCGGTCATAGTCGCTCAATATCGTTACCATCCAAAATTTTCTCAGCCGGATTATTTGTTGAGACCGGCCGAAGATCAAGTTCTCGGGGAATATCATATAGTAGAGTCGGAGAACGGAGGTATGGATTGAGTTCACCGTCTAGAGATATCTGGCAGCATTGGCTTGCCCTGGATAAGCGCAGTCTTGGCTTTTTCAGGATATGTCTGGGGCTCATACTCGTTGGGGACATTCTCATTCGGGCCGTTCACTATGGCGCTCACTACACCCAGAACGGATTCCTCCCCCTCGATCAGTATCTCTCTCAGCCGGATATCACCTATCGTCGTTGGAGTCTTCTCTATCTCAACGACACGCCGCTCTTTGTGGGGCTGTTCTTTGCTTTCTTTTTGCTCTCTGCCCTCTCGCTCACGGTAGGGTATCGGACTCGGTTGGCCGGCTGGATCTGTTGGGCCTGTGTTCTCAGTGTTTTTCGCAGAAATCCTGTGGTGAATAACTCAGGGGATGTCTACCTTCCCCTGCTTTTGATGTGGGCCAATTTCTTGCCCTGGGGGGAGCGGTTTTCTCTGGAGCAGGACAGAGACGACGAATCGCAGGGCAATCTGTATAGTCGGTTTCCCGGCTTCTGCTATCTGATTCAGGTGGGGATTCTTTACTGGTTCAGCGCCGTCTTGAGGGTAGGTAAAGAATGGCAGGTCGATGACAGCGCCCTCTACTACGCGCTTAATCTCGACAACTACCAGACGGCTCTGGCACCCTACATGCTGACTGTGGGTGCTGAACCGCTTGCTTTCCTGACCTGGGTGACTCTCTTTTTGGAAATTTTCGGACCGATTCTGCTGCTGCTGCCAAGCCAGTGGGCCCGGTTGGTGTCCGTGCTTCTGATCGTAAGTTTTCATTTCGGCATCGTTGCCAATATCGATATTTATGTTTTCGCTCTCGTTTGTATGGTGGGCCCCTTGGGGCTTTTGCCTCCCCTGGTCTGGGAGAACCGTTGGGGGAAGAGGGTTTGCAGTTCCTTGACTCGGTTCTTTTCGTCATTTCCGGGTTTGGCGCCCAAGAACGCAGTCCCGGTGGGACGAGGCCGGTTGGCGAAACTTTACTGGTTATTGCCCTACCTACTCTTGCCTCTCACCATTTTCAATCTTTGGTGGACCATTGACCGGCCCGAGGAGCGGAATGTTCTCACCGGGACTCTCAAGGCTTTGTCACTCGATCAGAGGTGGGGGATGTTTAGCCCCAAACCTCCTGATTCGGTGGGGCAATGCACCATGCAGGCTACGACTCGATCGGGGAGAGTGATAAACCTGGTCTCTCAACTGCCCTTTCTCGATCAGCCGGAACAGTTTTATCCTTATCCCTGGAACTACAGATGGCGAGCTTTTGAGAGGGGGGTCGTGATCAGGAGAGGTGAAGGTCACGCTCAGATGTATCTTCGCTATTTAGCACATCGTTGGAATGAAGCTCATCCCGATGACCCGATAGTCAGGGCACGCTGGCTCTACAATGTTCGCACTATCCCCAAAGATTATCTTCTGGAAGAACGAGGCAAGGATACTCTTGGAGAATATATCCCGTGAGTAAGATGCTTCAGCTGATAAGTTTGCCTACGGAGGGTCTCGGCTGGATGAGGCGTGGCCTGGGTTTATGGTGCGCGGTGGACTGTCTCGTGCGCCTGCCGGAGGCGGCATTCTACCTTTCTGATCTGGGAGTTCTCAGTCGGAGTCAATATTTTACGACCTTGAAGGGAACTTACGGCTTCAGTTTTTATCTCGTCTCGGGACAACCCTGGGTCGTTTACGCCCTCCTTTTGCTCACCATCGGACTAGGGCTTCTCCAGCTAATGGGGAGGGATCGTCGCCCAACGCGAGTCTTGTTATGGGTGCTCATGCTGTCGCTTCAGAACCGAAATCCGGCTCTGCTCGATGCGAGTGATGACTTGGTCCGCTTGCTGCTCTTCTGGGATATCTTTCTTCCCCCATCAGGTGCTAAGTCCAACAAAGACGTTGTGACGCTCGCCACGCTTGGTTTGCAAATTCAGTTGACAGCCTGCTTGTTTTTTCGAGGCTTAAGCGCAAGCGCGGAATCGTTCTGGTTGTCTGTTCAGTGGGGGACTGGTCAGATTTCGCCTCTTTATTTCGGCGTTTTGGGTTTTGAGAGACTGCTTGTTTGGTTGCTCATTCCGGCGGTCTGGTTCCGACCTATTCGCATCCCCATGCTGGTCCTTGCCGTGCCTATTCTGGCTGCTCGGGCAACTCTGCTTCATCCGCTCTTTCCGATGACGCTGCTGCTGGCTCTTGTGAGCCTGCTCTACCATCCCAAAAGGGAGCAAAATCTAGAAGTCCTATGGCCTGGGTCGCCGCCGAAGAAAGCTGCGGCCATGGCCTGTTTGGTGGGCTTGGCTACTCTCACCCTGGCTCTCAATATTTCCCCCGGAGGGGCGGCCAAGGCGTTAGGTCAGGGGCTCGGCTTTCATCAGGATTGGTCCCAGGTCTATCCGGTGCCGTCTGATCGACTGGTGCAATTGGCCGCACTCGATCAGTCGACCGGTCAGATGATCTGGTCCATTTCCTCGGAGAGTGGGAGGCGTGATCGACTCTTTGCGAACAAGGTGGGACAGGATGAGTACTGGGCTTCAACTCTCTCTACCACTCTCGCCCTGAGATACGGGCAGGTGCAGGGGCCGGTGACGGTTTGGATGAGAACTGTTCCGCTCTCCAAAGAGTTTTCTTTAGGCGGTGCGAAACTAAAACTTTTGAGTGACACACCTGTTCACTTGCGAACAGAAGGGAATGCTTTGTGAAAATGAGATTAGCCGCAGGCATGCTGGCGTTACTCTTGGCCGGGTGCAGCAATCCTGAATCCTCCATGCAGTTAGGAAACATCGCCTACAGAAGAGGTGACAAGGCGGCTGCCGTGGAGTACTACAAGGCGGCCGCCCAGGATTCCAAGACCAGGGCGGCGGCTAACTACAACCTTGGTCGGGTCGCCTTCGAGGAGCAGCAGTATGAACAAGCTCTGCAGTACCTCGATCTGGCTTTAGAGTTGAAAGTCGAGCACCCTCTCGTCCTGGTTTATCGGGCTAGAACTCTGCTGGCTCTGGGAAGAGAAGAGGAGGCTCTCAAGGATTTGGAGCAGGCCACAACCCGGAGTTCCGAACAGGCCGAGGCGTTTCTCGAGCTGGCCAAACTGTTGGCCTCTCAGGCTCAAAGGGAGACCGAGCCGGCCAAAAAGAAAGAGCTCCTCCAGACGGCCGTAGACAAGGTTCAAAAGGCTCGAACCAATCGTACGCTGACAGAAGAGGCCACTTTGCTTTCCGCTGCCTGGAGGCGAGAGCTCGGCCAGCTCCCTGCTGCCATTTCAGAACTGGAGACCCTCATATCGGATCATAGCTTCCGAATAGAAACTCACTTTACACTGGCCCAATATCTTCTTGAGAACAAGGAGTATGCCGAAGCAGAGCGCTATTTCAGGAGTGGTCTGAGAATGGAGGCGACCAACATACAAGGTTTTCTTGGCCTGGCGGAGGCTCTTGCGGGTAGAGGTCGTTATTCCGAGGCTGCCAAAATGCTCGATGCGGTGATTGCCACTCAGGGTCTTGAGCCGCAGGTCCTGGAGAAAGCAAAAGAGCTTCGGGCCGTCGTTGGCCAGAAGCTCTCTCAAGCAGGTGATTCAGATCGTTCAGCCGGCCAGTGACTGACTCTTGGCTAACGCTCTGAACAACTCTTTAGAAATCTCGATACCCTTGTAGAAGTTTTCTACCCGAAAATGTTCATTGGGAGCGTGGAGATTTTCGTCGTTGAGTCCATAACCGAGCAAGATGCCCGGCAGCCCCAGGATTTTCTGGAAGTCGATGACGATGGGGATAGACCCACCTTCTCGTATTCTCACCGGTTCCTTATTGAAGACGGCCCTTACAGCCTCAGCGGCTGCTTCAAGGGCGGGGTGATCGGGAGGGGTGATCCAGGGGTGACCTCCATGCATCCGGGTCACTTTGCACTCCATACTCGGGTGGCAAATCTTTTGAATGTGAGCTTCCAGCAATCGAGCAATCTCATCGGGCTCCTGGTTGGGGACGAGCCGACAACTGATTTTTGCCATAGCCTTGGCAGGCAAAACGGTTTTGGCACCCTCTCCGGTATAGCCTGAAAGAAGGCCGTTGACCTCGAGTGTGGGTCTGGCAGTACGGCCTTCCAGAGCGTTGTAGCCTTTCTCCGGGGTGAGTTGTTTCACTCCGACTCCTGCTCGGAACTCCTCGGGGTCGAAGCCGAGAGCAGCATAGGCTTGACGTTCCTGGACACTCATATCCTCGACCTTGTCATAGAAGCCGGGCACCGTGACTTTCTCGTCTTGATCCTTGAGTTGCGCAAGAATCCTGGCCAGTTCTAGGGCCGGGTTAGGGACGGCGCCTCCAAAGACACCCGAGTGGAGGTCGGAGTCGGCACCCTTGAGGTCTATTTGAAGGTAGGCCAACCCTCTCAAGCCATACACAATTGAGGGCTGGTCCGGTGCATACATGGCGCTGTCGGAAACAACCAGAACATCGGCCGCCAACTTCTCTTTGTGGGCCTCCAGGAAGGGGGCCAGGTGAGGGCTCCCGATCTCCTCTTCTCCTTCTATGATGAACTTGAGATTCAAAGGGAGAGTTTTCTCTTCTTCAAGCATGGAGGCAACGGCCTTGATGTGGCAGAGAAACTGGCCCTTGTCGTCGGTGGCGCCTCGGGCAAAGAGTTTGCCGTCGCGGAGAGTCGGCTCGAAGGGAGGGCTGGTCCATAGCTCAATCGGGTCTTCCGGTTGCACGTCGTAGTGTCCGTAAACCAGTGCAGTGGGGGCGTCCGGATCGGTTTTGTACTCGCCGTAAACCACTGGGTGACCGGGAGTGCTGATGATCTCCACCTCCTGAAGTCCGGCTTCTTTCATTTGCCGTGCCACTTCGTCGGCGCAGCGTTTGACCTCGTCTTTTCGGTTGGGATCAGTGGAGACGCTGGGAATGCGCAAAAGCGTTTTCAGGTCTTCCAGGTAGGTGGCTTTTCGGCTTTCGGTAAGGGTATGGGACAAAGTAGGCTCCTTCGAATAAGAGTGAGCCAAGGTTTTAAATTCGGTAGGGGAAGTTCCCTTTTAACTGACCTGACTCATACGCGGAGGTTGGCCGGAGAAGCCGCTGGCATTCTTGTGGCCACCGCCTCCCGCTTGGCGGGCCAGGGCGGCCACGTCAAAGTCTCCAACAGATCTCAGAGACCAGTTGAGTTCACCGTTCTTGTCGTAGTGATAAGCAGCGGCAAACGGAACCTCCGGGTGAAGATTGCACAAGTAGTTGGCGATTTCCGAGCGGAACTCGGTGGCGTTGACCACGGGAACCTCGTAGCCGAACAGGTGTTCAAAGCGGACCCGGTTGAGAGCGGACTGTATCATCTGTTCTTGCAGACGCAGGAGCGCCACTCCCTCCAGTTTGAGATGTTCCAGGGTCAGTTTCGACCAAACTTGAAAGTCCATGGGGTAGGAGTGAAGGGCGATGGTCACCTCTTTGCTCTGCTCCAAGTTCCAGAGCCAAAGATCTTTGTCTTCAATGTAGGCTATCAGTTCGGGAACCTCGGTATCTGGGTGCCAGTACTCCCAGGCCATCCTCGCTCCCGATTTTGTCATATCGAAAGTTGCAAATGGAAGGCCTTCCAGTTCGTCCTGAGCGGTGGTGTGGTGGTCGAGAATGACCAACTCGCAAACCTTATCAGCCAACTCTAAGATTGTCTTCCTCGGATAAGAGAAGTCAACGATGGCAACTTTGGCCTCGCTGGGGAGCGAGGGTGGCGGGTCTCCGTGAGCTACAGGGAGGTAGGTGGCTTTGTCGCCCAGCACTTGCCAGGCGGCAAAGGCTGCACCAAATCCATCGGCGCAGTCTGCGTGGTAGAGGATGTGAGTTACCTCATCAGGAGTCATCCCCGCAAGATTCTCTAAAAGTCTGCCTATAGCCTTTTCACATAAACGCGCGTGGCAAACTGAAGCCGCTGCCCGAACTCCTGACTGTCAAGCTCGATACGGCTCTGATAGCCAGGGTAAGGGTCTCGCAAAACCACTCTGTGAATGGTGGGTTGGCCGTAAGCGTCGCGGGAGAAATAGGCTGCGGTCATCACATAAGCGTGGCCGGTGGCTTGCCCTCGCGCTCCCGAGAGTCCTACGATGAGCGGCCATTTCTTATCCAGATCGTTGATCACGGTTTCGGCGTCGAGATGGTAGGCGTCGGCATAGATAGAGGAGCGCCGGCCGCGGGTGTCGGGAGCCCAGCCGGAAAGAGCCCCCATGATCTGTTGGCCGTTGGCTGGTCTGTCCACGGCTGAGCCGAACACTCTCTCCACGATATCTTGCTGGTCGACGTACAGGCCGTGATAGTTGAGAACCATCTGAATGCAGGCCGCCCAGCACCAGTTGGCCATGCGTTGGCGTCCGGAGCTTTCAGGGGCCGCGAATTGAACGAACTCTTCGGTCCGAATCCCGGCAATGAAGTAGCCGGTATCCCCTAGGGGAACGGTGTCGGCCGCTCCCGCCCCTGTGAAAACCAGAAGAAACAAGAGGGCAAATTTCGCTACTAGGCTGCTCAATTTTCTCATGGGTTGAT
>JYMV01017881.1_pt1 | contig 10116 bp, 8 predicted proteins | sample 338911 | NCBI WGS metagenome assembly JYMV01 (sample SAMN03354496, study PRJNA234377) | hydrothermal vent metagenome | biome: Deep sea; feature: Hydrothermal plumes at the Eastern Lau Spreading Center, Western Pacific Ocean; material: Seawater | place: Tonga | collected 2009 | depth 2000 m m
CAGGCATGGAATGTGGTGGCATTGAATATACGGTGGGTAAAGATGGGCAATGGTATATTTATGATATCAATCCATTATCAATATTAAGAGCCAGTTTCAAGGAAGAATATGGTGTTGATGGCTGGGGTATGCTGGCAGATTTCTTCATTGATGAGTATCATAAAGTAGTAACTGATACCATTCATGTTTAATTTGCATTATAATGCGTCTTAAAAAGTAACCTAATTGGACACCTCACAAGGACATCTAACTGCGTGTAAGTGTCAAAGGAAAAATTATTGATGGTACGATCTTTACTATTAATACTTATCATCACCGTCTGGGCTTTCGGTGGTTATTATGAAACAGGAGATACTGTATCTCCTGATCATCAGAATATTCCTTACACTATCTGTTATGGTGAATACCCAACAGATAATTTACAATTATCTGATTTTAATGGATATCAAAATGGCGGGGATTATAAAATTATTTGGATTGAAATGCTTGCCACCTGGTGAGGAACCTGTTTTGAAGAAACCGGTACGGTTGATGAAATATATGAAAATTGGGTTGATAATGACTATTTTATAAAAATTACAGCCGTACAGGATATTGGCAATCCCTATACCTGCGCTGAATGGGCAGGACTTGGTTTTCCAGTTATTCCTTCTCCCCTTATAGATGACGGTATTTCCGGAGATCTAGATGAAACAAGGATATTTAACTTATTTAATACAGCACAGTTCTCGATGCATAATCATGCAATTTTAAATCATAGGTTGGAAGTTGTGTATAAAAGTTCATCCACCAATGTATCTGAAATTGATGCGATTATCAATCAATCAATCAACGAATGTATCAATCAGGGGAGCTGTGTAACAGAAGCTTGCATCAGCGGAGATGTGAATGATGATCTGGTACTCAATGTGCTGGACGTAGTTATCCTTGTAAATCTAGCATTAGGATTAAATGATTATAATCCCTGCGGGGACTTAAATGCTGATGATATTATAAATGTCCTGGACATTGTCCTGCTGGTAAACTTAATACTTGAGTAAGTGGATTAATGAAGTTATTATATACAGCTTTAATTTTATTAGTATTTGGATGTTCATCAATACTAAATCAAGGGAAATCAAATAATTTTCAAATTGATGAAATTAATATTCCCACTGCACAATGTAATATGTGTGTGGCAAATATTGAAAATGCATTAAGTGGGATAGATGGGATTTTAAAATACAAAGTTGAATTAGAAACTTATAGAGTCAAGGTCAAGTATAATACTGATAAGTTGTCTCTTCAAAGCATAGAACAATTAATATCAAAAGCGGGATACCAAGCTAATAATTCCCCTTCAGATGTAGATGCTTATAATAAACTAGCAAAGTGTTGTAGGCTACCAAAGGATAGACGTTAAATTCATTAAACCCACCTCTCCAATTCTTCCTTCTTTATAAAAATTAGTAGAAACAATAAGCCTGTCCCTTCCAATAACCCAATCTGATATCACATTCACCTACCAATAAAGCCATGGAATGTAATAATTAAGTATTCTCCGCATACCGATTGAAATTTGCCAGGTATCAATATTTTCATTTGAATCACCATCACCACCAGAAAATGCACCATCAATAAAAATAGGCTTTTGCACATTTACAGACAAGGTGGCAAAACCTAAGCTCCATAATGCGCCTACACCGGGAATTATTATAGTACTTTTTGAATTGGGAGCTTCTATACCATTCCAATAAGCCTCTGATGTATTTCGAAACATAATATTCCCGCCAATGGAACCATTTATGAGTTTTATTTTTTTTGAAAAAGCAGTTAATGAGAAATCGATCAGGCGAGAACCATCATACCCATATTCACTTTCTCCTAACGGTTGCTCAATTGAAAAGGTTCCTCCTGCAAATACAGGGTTCTTCGTTCTTTTAACAAAGAATTGCGTCTCAAATATGGCTTTATAAATTCCTTCACTCATACTGAAATGGCGATGCTCTTTATCAAATACAAATGGACTGGAAGTTAGAGTATTTTTTGATGGGATTCCAATACCTCCCCCTAAAAAGAGTCGTAAGCCTGATCCCTTTCCTGCATTTAACGCCAAAAACCGTAACATAAGTCTGCTATCTCCTAGAAGACCACCAACTGCATTTTGAAAATTAGTATCCGACCCTTCAGGTCTGTGATGTATTGAGGTATCATTAACACCCCAAGTCATAACCCTTCTACCTAGAACCTGGCTGAAGGTTATATTCCACCAATCATTTAGACCAACGGTAATATTTGGAGTAAAAATAGTAGCGCTTAGGGTTCCCTTATGCTCAATCATGAGACCAATCTATAAACTGATAATTAAAATTTGCACCCACCATAATATCACCAGCACCCAAACCAACACCCTGATCAGAACTGCCAACTGGCAGTGAAGGATTACTTCAGAGCGCTCATTGACCAAAAAGCTGAATGGGGATTGATACAATTATTAGAATAAGATAAAATATTTTTTTCATGTTTGTCCTTTTATAGTTAATTAGAAATGTTTTCTGCTGGATTCTCAGCAAAATATTTATATAATGCCGGCAACACCAGAAGCGTTAAAATTGTGGAGGTAATCAGTCCGCCCACTACCACTGTTGCCAGAGGCCGCTGTACTTCACTACCTGTTCCAGTGGCAAAAAGCAGAGGCATCAATCCCAGCGCAGTAGTCATTGCTGTCATCAAAACCGGGCGTAATCTTAAACAAGCTCCTGTAATGGAGGCATCTATAATTGAAGCCCCCTTTTCCAGCAGTTGGTTCATATAAGCTAGTAACACCATGCCATTTCCCAGAGCAATACCAAACAAAGCAATAAATCCAACCGAGGATGGAACTGATAAATTTTGCCCGGTTATCCATAATCCTACCACACCCCCAACCAAAGCTAAGGGGATATTTAACAGAATCAGAAGGGAATTCTTCAGGGAATTAAAACTGGAAAATAGCAGTAGAAAAATTACAATTAAGGTAAGAGGAGTAACAAAGGCTAATCTTTTATTGGCCTCCTGTTGAAGGCGAAATTGTCCACCCCAAGTTGCAAGATAACCAGATGGCAGTTGCACATTATTATCAATAGCCTCCTGTCCCTCTTTAACGAAGGAGCCAATATCCCTGCCGGAAACGTTACACTGAACCGTAATAAAACGCTGATTGTTCTCCCGTGTAATTTGTCTTGGACCCACTAATTCTTCAATATCTACCAATTCCGATAAGGGAATATTTACACCATCGGGTGATTGAATGACGATGTTGGAGATTGCTTCAGCAGTATTACGGTATTCAGGAGCAAATCTAACCAGTATATCAAAGCGACGATTACCTTCAAATATTTCACCAGCCGTTTCACCTCCCACAGCTGCATGAATCACCTCTTGCACATCTGAAATATTAATACCGTAACGGGCTATTGCCTGCCGGTTTATAGAAATCAGTAGTTGGGGTGTGCCTGAAACTTGATCCACCTGCACATCATCTGCACCCTGGATTTCCCGAATGACATCTGCAATTTCATCTGCTTTTGTTTTCAGGATCTCAAGATCATCTCCAAATAATTTTATGGCCAACTCTGCTCTAATTCCTTCCAACAATTCATCAATTGTCATAGCAATGGGCTGAGTGATATTGATAAGTACCCCCGGGACATCCTCTAATTCGGCACGAATTCTAATTTCCAACTCTTCCTGGTTCATTCCCTTCAACCACTCTGATTTATCCCTTAAAAGTACATACATTTCAGCATTATTCACCGGGTCGGCATGGGCACCCACCTCCCCGCGGCCAATTCGGGAAACTACGGAAGTTATCTCAGGTATCTGCATCAATCTACGCTCAATTATGGAGGTTGTATTTTTGCTCTCATTTAATGAAATTGACGGTGCCATAGTTACACGAATCACAATGGAACCTTCATTTAACTTTGGTGTAAATTCTGAACCCAATTGGGGAAACAGTAATAATCCCAAAACTACTAGACTTCCAGCCAGCAACGCTCCCACTTGCCGGTTATGTACAAAATAGGTGATTACGGGTTTATACATCCGATCTAATAACTGTAATATCCAATTTTCTTTTGTAGTACTTTCAGCTTTTGGTTTCTGAAGTAAAAATGAGGAAAGTACCGGTGAAATAATCATAGCATATAAAAGCGAACCAAACATTGCTAAGGCAATGGTATAGGCAAGAGGACGAAATGTTTTTCCCTCTACACCTTGCAATGTAAATAAGGGCAGAAACACGATTATGACAATAATTATAGCGAATGATACTGGCCGGATAACTTCCATAAATGCCTGGGATATCAGTGTAAATTTTGACTCATTATTGGATTTATCCCGTAATATTCTGTCTATATTTTCAATGATAACTATTGAACCATCCACCATCATTCCGATGGCAATTGCCAAGCCGCCAAAGGACATAAGATTGGCAGAAATGTTAAAATAATTCATACCTATCATAGCAAAAAGCACTGAGAATGGAATGGATGCTGCTACCACTAAACTGGGACGAATTGACCCCATAAAAACAAACAGAATGAGCACAACCAGAAGAATTCCCTGGAGTAAGGCATTGCTCATTGTTTTCACACAGGCTTCTACCAATGTTTTCTGCTCATAATAGGGTACAATTTTCACCCCTTCCGGTAATATGGAATTAATCTCCTCCATTTTGGATTCCACCTGACCAATAACGGTAGATGAATTGGTTCCGTATAATTTCACCACCATGCCAGAGATGACCTCCCCAATTCCATCACGAGTTTGCAAACCTCTTCGAATTGCACCTCCAATTTTCACCTCTGCCACCTGTTTTAAGAATACCGGAGTTCCAGATTCTGATTTCAGGATGATATTCTCCACATCTTCGATGCCAGAAGCTAATCCTTCAGATCGGATGATGAATTCCTCCGAATTTTTCTCAAGGAATTGAGCGCCAACATTCAGATTATTTGATTTGACTTTTTCAATGACATCCTGAATGGTTATATCGTAGCGTAGAAGTGAGAATGGATTTACTACAACCTGATACTGCTTCTCATATCCTCCAATTCCCAATACTTCAGTTACCCCGGGTACCGTCTGCAAATGAAACTTCACCAACCAATCCTGAATGGTACGGAGTTCTTCCAACGAATATTTACCCGTTTCGTCATCCAGATAATAGAAGAGTATGAGTCCCATTCCAGTAGAAATAGGTCCCATTTCAGGCTCACCAAATCCTTCGGGAATCTGTTCTCGGGCTTCCTGAATACGCTCATTTACAAGCTGTCTGGCAAAATATATATCCGTTCCATCCTCAAAGTAAATATTAACAATGGACAACCCAAAATTAGAAACCGAACGTATTTTTTCCAAATTAGGCAAACCATTCATGGCAACCTCTACTGGATAGGTTACATATTTTTCAACCTCCTCAGGTGCCAAGCCCTCTGTTGTGGTAAATACCTGAACCAAATTGGGAGATACATCAGGGAATGCATCAATAGGCAGCTGTTTATAACTGCTGTACCCTGCTCCTAAAATCACAACAGAAATAGCCAAAACCAGCAAGCGATTCTGCAATACAAATTGAATTAGTTTTTTCATCTATAATTTTTCCTTTTTTTATGGATTGCATCAACTATGGTGATGCTTGGATTGACATAGGCAATCCACTCCATATCAAATTTTAATGGTTATGTTCCCCACTGAATGAGCCTTTGGCCAACTGTGCTTTTAGAACAAATCCACCCTTTTTTACATATTCCTGACCATTACTCAATCCAGATAATATTTCAACACTTTCAGAATTATTCTTACCAATTCTAATAGGAACGGGCTCAAAACCATGGTAATCTTTTACAAATATAACTTGCTGATTATTTACTGATTCAACTGCTGTTTTGGGTACCACAATTTTGCATTTGGTTTGACCAACAATTACCTGACCGCTTATAAATTGTCCAGGTCTAAACTTTAAATCTGGATTTTTTAAAATCACCCTGGCAGTTGCTGTCCGGGTGTGTTCATCCAAAGTTGGCGATAAATATGAAATTTTACCAGATATAGGAGGAACATGAGAACCCAACAAAATTTTTGCACTTTGACCTATCTGAATGAGGTGAAGATATTTTTGATACACTGAGAGGTTCACCCATACTTCAGATAAATCAGCCACTGCAAAGAAATGATCGGGTCGCTGAGCCGTTTCACCCTTGGTGAAATGCATATCTATAACAATACCATTTATTGATGAACGCAGTTCATAAGCTGTTAAACTCTCATTGCTTTCAATAATGGCCAACAGCTCATTTTTCTTTACCCTGTCGCCAATTTGTTTAAAAACTTCCTTTACAACGCCGTCAAACCGTGGAGTAATATGTGCTAACCGATCAGGATCAATCTGAATTTCTCCGGGCAATTCAATCATTTCTTCCACTACACCCCCTGTAGCAATACCAATTTGTATCCCGAACTCCTTGAGAATTTCCGGAGTAATAGAAATTGCCGAACTGTGTTCATCTCCAATTTCATCATGATGATCACCGTGATGTTCTGCATGTTCATTATGATGATGATCTCCATTCGAGTTAAGAATAGATTTTGTTATCCAAAATGTACTTAACGCGGTAATGACTATTGTACTTATTATAATTTTCTTCATTTCATTATTTCTCCAGATAAATTGTGTTCTAAATTATTTTGATTAATGATCCCCATGATGTTCATTGTTATGGTCATGATGCTCCTGATCACCATGTTTATGGGTATGGGTACTCTTTTTTTCAGGCTCATTCTCAGAATCTATATGATTTATTTCTGTTTTTTCAGGCTTTGATATTTCAATTTCTTCCTTTGATGTAAAATAACCATTTAATTGAAATACTAAAAGAAGGGTGCCAGCAAGCATTAATATTTTGTTTGATAGATCAGATATATTTTCAAATTTCTTTTTAAGCACCAACAATAGAGGAAACGCAATTATTAAGGCAATAATTTGACCTATTTCAACTCCTCCGTTAAAAGATAAAATTTTTGATATTAAATGATGATGCCCCAACTCAATTTGCTGCAATCGGGTTGAAAGTCCAAAACCGTGAATTAAGCCAAATAATAATACCATTACTAATTTGTTGGGTGCTTCAATGGAAAACCATTTATTGAACCCATCAAGATTTTCAAACCCCTTATAGATTACACTAAAAGCAATTACTGCATCAATTAGGTAGTAATTCGCATTTATTTCATAATATGTTGCAAAAATAAGGGTAATACTATGCCCAATTGTGAATGCTGTTATAAACTTGGCAATGTCTGCAAAACGAGTTAAAAAGAAAATGACACCAATTAAAAATAATATATGATCATATCCGGTGACCATGTGTTTTGCACCTAAATAGAAAAAGTCAATCAGACCTCCCTGAACCATGCCAATTTTATCTGATTCTGACACTCCATGGGCAAAAAGGGAACCCAGTAATAAAAAAGGTGAAAATATAGGTATTATTTTTTTCATAATTAATGTGTTTCCTTTCCGTAAGTGTTTCCCATAATGCGGTCTAATTCTAAAATATTGGTATGATAGTCTTTGAGTGCGCCAATATATTGTTCACGGGATTCAAACCACATTCTCTGTGCATCTACCACATCCAGATAAGTGAATCTGCCATTTAAATAGCCTTCTGAAATTGTGGTATAGGCAGCTTGAGCCTCAGGGATAATATCATTTTTGAGTATATCAATTTCAGATGCTAATACCTCCAATTCTGTTTTTAGTCTGAAAAGTATAGTCTGCACTTGGATTTCTACCTCTTTTAACTCAAACCGTGCTTTCTTCAATTCTGATTTTGCGCTGCCGATATTCCCCTGATTTCGATTAAAGATAGGAAGTGGTATTGACAAGCCGAATTGATAGGTATTTCCTGGAAGATCACTTTGCTTAACTCCACCGCCAAGTTCAATATCTGGTACACCATTGGCTTTCTCCAATTTGATATTTGCCTGTTGAATTTCCACCACCAATTTTGAAAGACGAATTGTTGGAGCCGTATCCAAAAACTTTAAGGTTGGGATGGAGGGAATCTCGGTCAAGTTTCCCTCAACTTCGGTAAAAGAGGAATGCTCATCGCCCCAAAATGACGCGAGTAAGCGCCAGCCGGATTTCAGAGAAGTTTCAATATCTCTTAATGTGAGTTTTTCCTGATATAATTGAATCCGTGCTCTGGATTTCTCAGCGGGAGATAGTTTTCCTGCCTCCACCTTTCGGCTTACAGCATTCAGTAAGTCCTTGGACACCAAGACTCTGTCATTTTGAAATATTTGTAGTTTCTGGAGATGGAGAATACCCATAAAGATAGCATATGCCTCCTCCAGTTTTTCTTGTTTTAGAATGTCATATTCCAAACGCGCCTGTTTTAATTGAAGATTCCTCAGTACGATTTCCTGTTTTCTTTTTCCACCCAAAGGAATAGACTGAGATAACATTGCGGATATTTCCGGGTCAAAACCAATGCCAGACTCAAATTCGAATTCAGGATTAGAGTATTTACGGCTTTGTTCCAGCTTCCCGGATTGAGCCTCAATGAGTTGTAACCCTGCAGCTAAATGGGGATTCCCATCAACAACCAGCCGCTCAAGCGTCTCAATATCTAACGTCTGGCAAAATACCAGTGATGTAAATATGGTACAGAGTATGTACCTATAAATTGAATGCATTACTTCCCTTTCTAAAATATGTGGACAAATATATCGGTATAACTACCAATAGTCAACCTTCAGAAAGAGTGTTTATATGAGTAAAATGGTGTGTTTAAGTAGGGGTGGAAGTGGAAGTTGTTCTTGATTTTCAAAAACTGGAATATCAGAAGTTGCAATTGGAGCATGGTCTTTAATTCCGCAAACATAAGAATAATCATTATGAATAATTTTAATATCTGAGTGATGATTAATAAAAGTGAGATCAGGATTATAATTCCAGAGATGAATATCAAAACAATTATCACATTCGTCTTGATGTTCGTCAGTCTTGGGCGTTGGGATTTTACAAGAAATATCACAGACCGCTTCGATATTAATATGACCATCCGTTTCAAAACATATAACAGGCGATTCTACGCCATTCTGAGTTAATATTGCCAAACAGAAGAAAATTGCTATAATCTGATTAATCTTCTTTCTTTTCATTATTGTAATTTATAGTATTTATAAGAAATATGAATTAATTTATTTGAGCAGCTGCACTTTTTTCACTTGCACCTGATTACCACTCCGAGCTTTAATAAAATATATGCCGGTAGGATAGATAGCAGCATTCCAGGTGAAACCTGATTTCCCCCTAAGCATTAACCCGTCAAATAAAATGGTTAGTTCCCGCCCTTTAACATCAAATACCCCAATATTCACTACACTGGTTTTCTGCTGAATAAAATTGATATTCACTGCCGGGTTAAATGGATTTGGATATGGTTCAGATAGGTGGAATTCTTCGGGATTGGGATTAACATCCGCTGATAAACGCTGTGCATCCCAACCTGTAATTATATTGGAAACAATTTCCAAATCACCTTCATAATCAAATAATTTACCGGAGATTCCTTTTCCACCATCTAAATTATAAATAAGGATTATATTATTTTCATGATGCAATTTCCAATTAGAAGGGAGGTTGTTATTTTTAATCCTAAAATTTCCTTTGGTAAACAATTGAATTCCCGCAACTTCACCATTGGTTGTAATTCCTACACTATTATTTTCAATTATTAATTGACCTTCCTTAAGCTGCTGAGAAATACGCCTGCCGCCCAAAATTTGAGAGACCATTAAAACAATATCCAGTATATCAATTTCGGTATCCTGATTTAGATCAGCCGCATACATTTGAAAATCATCCGCAGATACATTACCCAGAATAATACCCGCTACCAGTACAATATCCTGCACATTAACAATTCCGTCTAAATTAACGTCTCCGGGAATAATTCCACTCAGTGTAGAATTCATTACGATATCCAAATGGCCCTGTAGTCCAGAAGAATCCTCCTGAAGAGCAAGAATTCTTTCACCTGCATCCTGGCACCAGGGGTCCGTATCGCATAAAGGGTCACTATCAAA
>JYMV01031521.1_pt1 | contig 10116 bp, 10 predicted proteins | sample 338911 | NCBI WGS metagenome assembly JYMV01 (sample SAMN03354496, study PRJNA234377) | hydrothermal vent metagenome | biome: Deep sea; feature: Hydrothermal plumes at the Eastern Lau Spreading Center, Western Pacific Ocean; material: Seawater | place: Tonga | collected 2009 | depth 2000 m m
GCCGGTGTCAATCGACGAGCATCGATACTGTGTTTTTGGAACGTTCACAAAAAAAAAAAACGAAGAATTCGCCACACGATAGAGTCGAAATAGGAAAGAAGAAAGACAATCAACACCACTTGTGTCACCGAAAAACACAACTTGATCACGAAAACACAAGTGACAAGAGAAACTTGAAACGCTAAGAGGACGACGAGTTTGCGAGAAACAAAAAAACAAGAGAAAACAAAAGAAAATCGCCGTTTTGGTGAAGAGACGACAAAACAATTCAATAATGGTAAAGAGAAGGAAAACGCAAACGAAAGTTTATAAGCGAAAACACAACAAACAACATATGATCTTTCGCAGAAACGAAAAAAAGTGTCAAAACGAAAATCTCTCGTTTGATGTAAACCAACGACAAACGACTACTTACGTAAAGATACTGATGAAACGAAACATTTTTTTTTTTTTTTGGAAAAAAAAATTAGTCAATAGTGCGTTTCTGTCGGCCAATGGGCACTTTTTCTCTCGTTTGAGATTTCACATCAGACGAATCGTCCTGTTTGTGACCAACAGAGAGTCAAACACGACCAAAACTAGTCGATTTACGTTGCAGCAAACTTGAAACCACATCTTTGTTTTTTTTTTTCTGTGAACGTTCCAAAAACACAGTATCGATGCTCGTCGATTGACACCAGCGTTACAGATGCATATGGTTAGACCTTTAACACCAAGAGAAATAGCAAACGACTGTGAAAGCAATCAAAACGCTCAAAAAAGAAAAAGAGACTGCGACTCCATTGAAAACTTTTCTGGTCGACCTCCTGCACCTTACCTTTTTCTTTTTGCAATCTTTTGCCTTTCTCATCAACTTTAAGTGTGTGCTTTGCGCGACTCTACAACAGAACGAGTCATCTTGCATTTTGAATCTGGTGTGATAGTTGGATTTCGTGCGTTGTGCATTGCCAAAAACTTTGAAAAACATTGGTCAATACTTTCAGAAGACTTGCGGCGAAGTGGGCTCACCTACTTCGAGCAGATGAAGGTAGCAGTGGATCTACAATGGATTTGTTTCATGTCGCTCTCTCACACACTCGGAATCAGCATGTTGCTAAGATGGTTCCTCCGTACCGCGCGGGTTTACGATCGCTCAAAGCGACTTGCCTTCCACGGCAGAGGCGAAAAAAAGCAGAAAAGGACGAGGTAGTGCACATTGCAACAACGGGGCGAGTTTTCCCCGTCTTTTCGTTTCAAACAGTGGTCTCAAAATACGTTTATTTTGCGCGCAAGTTAGATACATTGCAGGCATCCATTTGTGCCAGACAGTTGTGCGTTCGTGAGAGATGCTTTCAGCGTCGACGCTTCATCAAGATTGGGTCGATACGTTCCGCCAAGGCAATACATTCGCTTGCGTGGCGCCCACTATCGTGGCAATTGGCAAATGATGAGAACAGAATAGTACATTTGATTGTTTCAAGTTGTGCGATAGACAATTGATTTAATTCGGCGCTTCTGCGGTCGAGCACCGTTTTAACTTTTGTCAAAATTCGGTCTGGAATTGGTTCAGCACTGTCTCGCAATGCTGTGTAAACGTCCATCGTTGCTCGGGTAGTAATAAAAGTTGGATGCGTCTTGTTCGCTTCCAAACTAACATTATTTCTATTGCGAGCAGATTATGAAAAATTTTTACACTCGACGTTTTTCCTCTCGCTCAGCATCGGCTTTCTCTGATTTTTTTTTTCACTCTCTCATTTCATCTTAAAAAAAGCATGTCGTCGTCGAGTGATGAATTCGAAACAGTTGGCGACGATTTGAAAATAATGCTGGACAACATTGCATGTAAACAGTGTGATCAAATTTGGGAGCCATTTTGTGCCGCTAGCGGCTATTCCGTTGACAAGATTGCCGAGTTTGGCTTTTCATGCGTCGGAACCAACAGTGACTTTTTCGAGACCGACGCTCCTCCTGGCACGACTGTGATTTGTAGTAATCCTCCGTTTTCTTGCAAGCAAAAAGTGTTACGAAAATTGTTGGGAGAACATCGCCTACCGTTTGCCTTGTTATTACCGTCGATAGTTTTACAACGCGACTTTTTCTCGTCCATGTTGCAAGAGTTTGGCTCTGATTGGCACTTTTCGGCACTCTTGCCAAACAAGAGTCTGCGTTTCCACCGAAACGGCGAGATACAATACACACCTCCGTTTAAATCAATGTTTCTCTTTGCTGTGCCAAGGAGCGCTGTGCGTTGCCAACATTTGAGCAACGAATCGTGGCGCGAGCATCGATTGCCAATTCGGTTGGACTTGTACGATTACCAGACAGATATTCGTGACAAGCAACCTGCTGGCAACTTTGGCATTTAGTTACTTGTGCGATGTCTTGTAGCGTGACCATGCTGGAGAACTTGCCGGCAGAAAGCCTTTGGTGGCTCTCGGTCAATTTTCATTCACCTCTCGGACTATGAAAGGATTGCCATCGTTGATAGACTCTCGCAACAACCGTGGTGTCTGTTCGGCGTATCTTTTTGTAATTGATAAAAGTGAGTGAAACGACCGACAATCGATTGCAGAAAGGCTTGCAAGAAGATGAAATATTTGCTTTTTTAAACAATTGAAAAACTTGGAAAAACGAGACGAAAAACTTTTAAAATTTCGATGGTGTGGACTCGTTATTGCTGTCAGTTCTTTGCCTGTGATACGTTGTTGGTTTCGAGAATTCAATCCGTTTCTATGTTGATATTTGATGTTGATATTTGATGTTTGCATTTGATGTTTGACGTGCATTTGATGTTTGCATTTGATGCATGCATTTGGTTGTTTGATGAGGATTTGACATTTGACACGCATTTGATGCATGCATTTGGTTGTTTGATGATGATTTGACATTTGACACGCATTTGATGTATGCATTTGGTTGTTTGATGAGGATTTGATGTGTGACACGCATTTGATGTATGCATTTGGTTGTTTGATGAGCGCAGCCCCCAGTACCCTATCGATCGCCCATGTCATAGGTATTAGTAGTCAAGCGAGACAAAATGCAAAGTTGAAAGTCAAATTGTCACATTCAAAGCCGGTGAAGCAGGTATTGGCATGCAGCAAGTGAGAATCGAATCAACACTTTCTCAAAGGCGGCGACCTTTCCATCAGCAAGTGAGAGTGGATCTCGAGTCGGTGACGATTTCTACGGCGACCATCACATCAGCAAGTGAGAACGGACACACACTCACCTTGAGTTTGTGACGATTTCTACGGTGACCTTTCATCTCATTGATCTGATGCGCATAAGCCCTCATCTCGTATGTAGTCAAGTGATGCTCGTTGAAAACACCTCGGTGTCTTTTCGAAAATTTATGTTCACTAAAAAAAAAAGTGCGAAAGAAAAATTAAAAATTAAATGTCAGATTCGAGAATTTACGCAGATGCCACGATGGAGTGTGACAGTGGTGACCTTTGCTGGGTCGTATCATCATGCCCGTTCTGCACCAAGCAGCATATTCACGGAGGTCTCTCTCGCTACGGCGACAGCGAAAATGCTCGCTCACATGCACGTTCGACCGGAAGCAGATACCGTGAACCGCATTGCCCGTCCCATAAGAGAAACGACCGCGGATATTGGATACGAGAAGTGCAAAGTGTGGCAACAATTTGTTAACCAAAAAGTGTCTCAGCGGCTACTTTCAAATAAACGACCAGTCCAAAACAAATGTTACTCTTGTCACATTTCTCGCCGAGTAAACTTTTTTCAACAAAAATCAGTCTGAAACCTCGGATTGTAAAAAGCGTCCAAGCGAAACCAGTCTGAGTAGTCGAATTGAAGAGACAATCGGCGACATAGAACTCGGATTGCAAAAAAGCCAAGAGAGAAAATCTACAAGTTCCAAAGATAACCTACTTTCAATCTGTGGCTTGTATACTGTCAACAATGGCGATAGAGGTCTTTCACATGACTGTTCGTTTACGATACATTCTTACGTTTCAATCGATGTAGATAAACTGTCACTTTACTACTAGTAAGTTCAAAAATAAGAGGCCGTGCGCTTTTCAGCGACTCTTGACAAAAAAAGACAAAATGAATTTCAAAAATGAGAGAAGCGCGTTGGATAGAGGAAAGCGAGCGCATTAGATGCTTGGACGATGCGATGGACGCTCTGGACGACGCATTCGACTCGTTTTGACGGTCTGATGGATGCGTTTGACAATAATGCAATCGACTTGTTTGATGATGCAATCGACTTGTTTGACAATGATGCAATCGACTTGTTTGACAATGATGCAATCGACTTGTTTGACAATGCAATGGGACGCTTTTGGCGATGGACGCGTTTGACTACTGTTCCGAAATGCAATCGAACAATGTTTTTGACGATGCAATCGACTCGTTTTGTAATGTCACAATGATGTAATGACGTACTGTGACGCGCAACAATGGTGCTGGCATCATCGATGGCTCGTTTCATGAAAACCAAACATACCCACGTGTTTGACACATTCGATTCGTTTGACGATGCATTGTTTGGCTGTAGCAAATGGTATTTTAAAAAATACTACCTTTTCTTTTCACAAAACGGTTGCCGGTTTATTGATTTAGAGCGAAGTACGATAAAAATAAAGCCTTCACACATGCAACAAACATCCAATCACGCGAGTTTTCTACGGCACCTGTTCACTTCTTTGTCAGTCAACAACAAACATTGCCACTCTTTGGCGGAAACATCGAAATGAATAGCATAAAAGCCGGAAACAAACGCCAGCAAAGAATATTTGCTCACAAAGTCAATGGGACATGACGCTTGCTCGCACAACGCTTTAAAATATCGAAGACCGATGTCCTTTGCCAGTTTTTCGCGATTGTTGGTGATCAAGTAGTCGAATAGATTGGTCGCGCCTTGCGAACTGTTGCACGATTTGCATAGTGGTACACAGTTCCACCACAACTTGTCGTCCAATGCACCAAACTTGGCGGCAAGTATGTGACCTTGCTGCAATTTGGCTCCGCTTGGATAGTCGTCAAGCGTGTATGTTGTCCTCGACTGCTCGGGACACAAAATACAATGACCATCGGCTGTTTCAGAACCGAAAAGAATGCTCCATGTCTTTTGCTTTCTAAACGAAACCTGACTTTTTTTTGCGTCACCAGTTTGCTGAGCCTCATGAACCAATTCTTCACACAAACCATGAAAGTACGAACGCCTGTACAAAGAAAACAAATCAACGCATTTCTTAAACTAGAACGGCCACACTTACCATAGACCTTGCACAAAGACGTCACGCGACAAGACCGTACATATCTCGTCCCAGTGTTGGTCAAAATAAGTTTGTGCGTTTGGGTGATCAAGCAATTGCTCTCGTACTGTTTCCAATGTTGCAAACAATGGAAATGCCGGGTCCACGAGACTGTCAAGCATGTACGATACTGTCTCACTAAACTCGTCCGCCAACCCATCATAGCCAAAACGATCACGTACTGCGTTCAATCGCACAACCAACGAAGAATTTGGCTTCAGATGAATAGGAAACACCGGAACAGATCCAAAGACAATCTTTTGGCCGTTGCGCGAGCCAAACACGTCTGCTTCTCGTTCGCACAATGGCCAAAACTCAAATTCCTGACTAAAGCATGTGAAATACGGTAGACCCAATGGCGGGTCTTGCACAAAGTTTGCAGTGGCGTCGTCAGTGTCTCGAAAACCGTAAAAAAACAGATTTTCATGCCGAAAATACGTGACTGCCTTCAGATAACAGAAACTGCTCGATTTCGCCCAGAGTATTGAGTTTCTCCACTTCGTTCAAAAACAGAGGAACACTGCGCAAACCGTGGTAGCCCATCCACCATTGATAATTTTTCCAGAACTTCTCTACATCGATGCTTTTCATTTGCGAGAAGAGCGGCTGACAGTCGACACAACACGATGTCTTACACTTGGGACAGTCAATCCAGTTGCGACTACAAGAATCATGTTGAAAAGAGATGTGGCCGCAGTCTTGAGGTGCGGGTGCTATAAAACCAAAAAGAAGTTTAGTGTTTGGGGAGAATGATTGACGCTGATAATATCCGCATTGTTCGTTTTGTTGGCGGTTTTCTTTTTTTTTTTGCTTTCACTTTCTTGTCGCGCTTTTCTGACATTCCTCTCTTTCCTTTGACAGAAATCAGTTGACTGCAAGTTTTTAAATACTACCAAAGAAAACGAAACTTTTAGTGAGAAACGAAACGAGAGTTTTTGGAAGAGACATTTTTAGAAAATTGTAAAGCAGCAACAATGCATGGTAAAACATCGAATCAACGACATAAAGTCAATTTACAGCATAAAAATGGATTAAAGAGACTAAAAGAAACACTTACAGTCAAGAACGGAAAAGTATCAATACTTTTTTTTGAAAATCAACTTGAAGATCGCGGTTGTTTCGATACTTGTGCTTGTGTATGTGTGTTGCTTATCGTCGAGTTTTTTGAAGACTTTCTTAATAACGATGAGAGTACAAAGACTGGCTTAACATAAAAATAAAATGTGAGAGCACAACACAATTATTGAAATAAAAGTGTGCATTTTAAATTTATTTACAAAATTCCTCATTGACTCCTTCAACTATCAATTCCCTTCATAATGTATTGTAATTAATATAACTTTTTAATATCTTCCATCGGCGGACTCGCAAAGGGTCGTCGCAATAAATAAATAATAAAAAAACAAACAAAAATTTATTTCACATTAAAAGACTTGGCGCACAGAATTATTTATTTATTTCACGGACAATTTGCAATGACGTTGCATATCTACATTGTTTATGGCCTTCTCTCGGCAAAAACGCAACTTGAGGAGAAGGAACTTTTAAAAAGTTACGAAACGTACGACGAAAAAGTGGTGTTCCATCATCGTCGAAACAACACACTTCATAATGACAAAGTACAACAGTTGTCGCCTGCCAATTTCACAATTGCTGGTAAAATAGCGTTTGGTTTCGCTATGGCAGCGTTTTTTCCATTGATTTATCGTTATGGGGCTCCTCAGGTTGCTGATTGTTTTGGCACACCACTGGCTCGTGGAATGGAACATTTGCTCGAAGATCAGGCTAAACAACTGTCGGGACCGATTCTCAGCGAATTGGCGGCGATTCGACGCGGCTGCGACAATGGTGACAGAATTATCGTATGTGCACATTCGCACGGTGGATGGGCCACTTCGTTTGTCTTGGACCGAATTTACGAGAAGCGCTTGGCCGATCGTGTCTGTTTTCTCGGCTGTCCGTTCACAATCGACGCTGCAACTTATCCAAAGGAATTCGTTGCCATTATCAATCATAAAATGGATCCTGTTCCGGGCTTACTCGACGACTGGCATTTACTTCGCAATGGCGACGAGAATGCGTTGTCAAAGTTTGGAAAACGCGTTGAAAATGTCGGCCACTATGAGGCATTCAATGACCACTGTTTGAAACAATATTTGACTGTGTACCACAAAGAGATTGTCAACCAACAACTCTCTACTGTGGCAAGCAACCAAGAATGTTGTGTATTGATCGCTTGTGCGTTGTTGGTTCTTGCTGTCGTACAAAAGAGCCAAAAGTCATCAACACGCAAAACAAGGGAGAGATCGACAAACGAAACAAAGCAGCGCTCATCAAGTGAAGCCAAATCGAGCAACTCCACGTCGTCAAGCAAAGCAGATTCCAAACGCAAGCCGCCGAGCACGTCAACCTCAAGCACAACACGCTTGAAAGTCCAGACCAAAAAGAAACCATCGTCGGACAAAGCGGCCAAGAAATCATCGCCGACGAAAAAGCCCAAAAAGTCGACAAGCAAGCCATGAAGCAAGCCATGAAGCAAAAATACGAATCGACATTCTCTTCCCAGTTACTACTTGAATAAAACGCTTGTTCTACTATCCATTTCTACACTTTTGTAATCAACTCTCCCATTTTCGAAGAAAGCCACGATAAGTTCTGACAGGCGTTTGGTTTTGGAAAAAATTCTTTGCAACTCTATCTCTGTACAAACGTTGGCAAAAATTTAAACCAAAAGGAAAAAACAACGTACTGCACAGCAGATGAAATTGACGTGTTGATAAAAGCGAAATCGTCCATTGATGGCAGGTGCGAAAAAAACTGATCCAAACGACAGTTCAATCCCGTTCAATTCCCTAGCATCGCCTTCACTGCGTAACACAGACTCTGTTGCACAACAACGTCGTGCGTAAACCACGTCGCCTTGCCAAATAAAGGCCATCGCACGCAAACGTCTCGAGGTCTGTCTCTACTAGTCAACTATCAAACGAAGTGTGCAAGGTCTCTCAAGAGTTTCGATTTATTTCACAGAAACAGAGCCACACCGCACTTGGCAATTTAAATCACATTTATCGTTTGATCAATTTCGCATAAAGTAGTCAAAAGCGCTCATGTTGTGGAATAAAATACCAAGATCTGGAATACCACCGCCCTTTGCACGGTCAGCAGTCGGGTTGGCGCCTATAGCGCGCAACAATTGTTTCATACGTGACTCATTGTGTAGCGACTGCGCACGAGGTTGCTGAGATTGTTGAGATTGTTGGCGTTCGAAAGCAAGCAAACGAGCGCAGACGGCCGCAATGATCGGTGTTGCCATGGAACTACCAGTTTTGATGCAATACGTACCGCCGGGCTTGCACGAGATGATCTTCTCGCCTGGTGCAACAGCATCGATTGCAGCGCCACCAACAGACGAGAACGTCGACGCAGCACCCTGTACGCCAACACTGCCCACGCGAATCACACTCGATACTGATGCCGGAAAGTTGACATTCTGGCGACTCACACTGCCAGTGTTGCCAGCAGCAGCACAAACAATAATGTGATTACTCGTTGCTTCGGCAATCAGATCAAACACTTGTTGGTCAAAACAGTGTAAACGGAACGACATTGAAATGACATCCACTTCTTGGTCGATCGCCCAACGTAACCCGTCTGCAACCCACTCGGCAGCACTGCCGCCACGCTTGTTGAAGACTTGAGCAATGTACAATTGAGCGCCAGTTGCGATGCCAGTCTTGGCTCCAGCAATGATGCCAGCGCAGTGGGTTCCGTGCCCGTGCGTATCTTGGCCGGCATTTTCGCCACGAACACAAGACTTCAAGCCTCTTATATACGGGCGGAGGTCAGGGTGATTGAAATCGACGCCTGTGTCAAGAACAGCAATCTTGACCTGCTCGACAGACGGTGCGATATTGCAGTAGAACTGCGAGCGCAGGTTCGCCACAGACGTGTCGGTCACCTCCGCATCCAACACCTCTCCTGTGAACGACGTACACTGCTGTAAACAAATGCCACCACGACCAGCGTCGAGGTTTTCTTGTTGCCATTCCACCAACGCGTTGTCGAACAACGTACGTGATTCACCAGCAGGAGCGTCGACCAAGTCGCGCGTCTTTGCGAACGAGGGTGGTGCTTCGTTGCGAGGAAACTTTTTCGTGTAAAAGTAGATGATGCATGTCGAGTTGGCAGTAAGTGCATTGAGCACACCAGTGTAACTCGTTTCATAGTTGCCAGGGGGAACACCAAAATACCTAAAGGGCGGTAGGTCACTTCAAACAAAAACACGAAACAAGAAATTTTGCTTACCACTTTTTCAACGTAGCCGGGAGGACGCTGTTGGGTGGCGGTACCCAACTTTGTGCCACCAAGACTTTGAGCGACGTTAGAAGTGATGGATCAGGTAGCATATACGAATACGTGCTACAAACATCCAGCACTTGGACCGACGACCAGTCAAGATTTGCAACAGCCACTTTCAAGTTCTCTTCCTCTTCGTCAATCTTTATATTTGTGTAACTACAAAATGCGCCCAAACGTAAGAACTTCACTGTGAGAACGTTCTCCATCTGTTTGAAGAAGCGTCGAGCCATTTGCTCCGATCCAAACGAGTTGGCAAAGTCGATGACATCCATATCACGCTGCAGTACGAACTGCGTGTCGACGGATGAAGGTGCAAAAACTTTGGAAACTTCAAGTTGAGGCTCGGGCGATTCAGGCAATACACTATTATCGTTTTCAGTTGAAGACATTCTGTAAGGGAAACAAAATGCCGGTTAAACCGAGAATAGACTTTGAAACATTTACAAATAGTGTGTATAATCGAACGAAATCAATAAAGAAGCAAACTTTT
>JYMV01007660.1_pt1 | contig 10115 bp, 8 predicted proteins | sample 338911 | NCBI WGS metagenome assembly JYMV01 (sample SAMN03354496, study PRJNA234377) | hydrothermal vent metagenome | biome: Deep sea; feature: Hydrothermal plumes at the Eastern Lau Spreading Center, Western Pacific Ocean; material: Seawater | place: Tonga | collected 2009 | depth 2000 m m
ACTCCTACGATCTCGTTATCGTGTGTGCCGGAGCCTGGGTGGGGCGTCTGCTCCCTTCCATGACCGAGTCGGCTCGCGTCAGTCGTCAAAGGATCACCTTCTATAAGCCAGGGGGAGAGTTTCCCGTGCCGGTGTGGATTCATGATCCGGCAGAATCCGGTTGGTACGGCTTCCCAATGAACGCCGACGGGATTGTGAAAGTCGCCCTTCATCAACGTTCAGAGACGGTCGACCCGGACGCTTCAAGAGAACTCGATGCCGCCTTTCTTGAGCAGAGCCGAGCCTTTGTCTCGGACATGTTGCCCGGACTCAAAGCAGATTCCCTGGAGGGCGGCCGATGCTGCTTCTACACCAACAGCCCCTCAGGGGATCTGGTGTTTCAAAAACTCACCGACAAACTCTACGTGGCCGGTTTAGGCTCCGGCCACGGTTTTAAGTTCGGACCGGTCCTGGGTCAACTCGCTCTGGATATGGTGGAGAACGGCGACGAAAGATTTGCACTTCAGGCGCCTGCTGAAGTTGAGGCCTGGTAAATGAGAGCGCTCTGTAAGACCGAAACCGGAGTCGAGCTTCGCTCCCTTCAACCTCCTCAACCTGGGCCGGGCGAGGTGGTGATTAAGGTCATGTGCGCCGGGCTTTGTCGCACCGACATCTACGTAGCTCAGGGAGATCTCTCTAGTGAGTTGCCGAGGACCCTCGGTCATGAGTGCTCGGGTGTGATCTGTCGCCTCGGTGAAGGGGTGCCCCAGGAGCATCTGGGAGAGCGAGTCACCGTTTTCCCGTGGTCCGGTTGCCAACGATGTGAGCAGTGTCTGAGTCACAACTTGACCGGGGCTGCAAAGTGCCCTCAAAGGCAGTTTTTAGGCTGGCAGGTGGACGGCGCTTTTGCCACTTTCCTCAAGGTCAAAGAGTCTCAGTGCGTGGCCCTACCCTCTGCGGTCGACTTCCAAGCCGGAGCCTATTTTGAGCCGCTTCTGGCAGCCCTTGGAGTGCTGGTGGCTCCCTGGAAACAGGCCGCGTCTCCGGCCATTCTCGGCCACAACAGAATCGCTTCTCTCACCTCCACCATCCTCCGTGATTACGCTCGCTGTGAACACAAGCAAGTTGTTATAGGAGAGGCTTCATCGAATCAGTTTGATCTTTTGATCGAGACGAGCGCTACCACAGAGAGTCTCGCTGAAGCCTTTCGGATTCTCAAGCCGGGTGGAGTTCTAGTGGTGAAGAGCCGACCGGCCCAAGGGGTGGAGTGGCCTGTGCGTCTTCAGGTGGAAAAAGAGATCACGGCTCTCGGTGCGAGTTACGGAAGCCCGGAATTGGCCTTGCTCTTATTGGAGAAGAAGAAGCATCTCTTTACGCCTTTATGGAATGAGCCCAAGCCTTTACATGATTGGGCCGATCACTTTGCCCCAGAGGTTTCAGGAGAGGAAAGAAAGACTTTCTTCCTGCCTCAGGCTTTGGTGGGAACTGTCGCTTAGTGTGCGGAATCGTGGCTGTTGTTTCCTCGGCACCTGTGGAGCGAGAGAGGATGCAGAGAGCTCTTGACGCTCTGTCCGCTCGTGGCCCGGATGGAGAGGGACAATGGTGGTCGCAAGACGGCCGGGTGGGATTGGGTCACCGACGATTAGCTATCAACGATGAGCAGGGCGGCGCCCAACCTTTGGTCTCCCCGGAACGTTTCATAACCTGTATTAACGGAGAGTTCTACGGTCTTGACGGTGCTTTTCGTGGTGAGACCGACAGTCTGGCCTTGCCGGAGGCATATCGGAGCTTCGGTATGCTTGAAGGATTGCGTCGTCTACGGGGGGAGTTTGCTTTTGTCTTTTTCGACTCGGCTTCCGGTCGGCTTTATGCCGGGCGCGACCGCTTCGGAATCAAACCTCTCGTTTATGCCAGACGAGGCGAGGAGTTGTGGTTGGCTTCCAAGCCCTCGGCCTTATGGGCAGCAGGCGTTGAGACGGGTTGGTGCGAGAAAGGCTTTCTTCAGGCCGCCGCCACTCAGTATCCGCCCGCTCATGGCTCACTTTTTCGAGGGGTTCAATCGGTGCCTCCCGGCCATGTCCTGGAGATCGAGGGGGCTCTGGTCGAGCTTAAGAGATACTGGAGTCTACCCGCTCAACCGGGAGGTCCGGTGGTGACCGAAGAGTTCTTGGAACGGCTGAGAGACTGCGTTTGGGAGCGCGTGCGGACGGATCATCTCACCGCTGTCATGCTGAGCGGGGGCGTGGATAGCGCCTCGATCCTGGCTCTTGCTGCCGAGACCGGTGAGCGGCTCAAAGCCTATACGGTCGACTTCCCCGAGGCGTTGGGTACGACCTATTCGGAGGCGGAGCTCGCCCGGGAACAGGCCGCGTACTCACAGGTGAAGCATTGTGTCATCCCCATCACCCGACAAGACATTCTCAAAGGTCTCTCTAGAGCGGTTCAGGAAAGCCAGGGGCTCTGCGTGAACGGACATCTGGTGGCCAAATGGGAGCTTGCTCGCGCCATTCGAGCCGACTGTGCCAAGGTGGTGCTCACCGGTGAAGGGTCGGACGAGCTTCTGTACGGGTACCGTCATTTCGCTCCTTACTTTGAAAACCGGCAATCGTCCAGCGATTTCGATCCCGCCGGTGTTGGAATTCTGGTGGACTCTCATCAACCCAAAGTGCTTCCCGACAATGTTCCCCACTTCTTTCATACAAAGTATGAACTGGGTCGTCGAATCGGAGCGTTTCTAGTTCCCGAGCTTCAAGCAGACGAGGCGTTCGCTTCCGTTTTTCCGACCTCGCTTTCCCCACGGGAGATGCAACCTCGGCAGAAGGCGCGGGCCGCCTGGCTCGATACAGCCCTTCGAAGTTATATTCTCGAAGTTCTGGGCGACGGCTCGGAGATGGCTCATTCGGTGGAGGGTCGGCCACCATTTCTGGATCATCTTCTGTGGGAGCGATACAGCGAACCCGAGGATGGAGGAAAGAGTCTTCTCCGAGAGGCGGTCAAAGGTCTCGTTGTGGAGTCTATCCGGTCTCGACCCAAGCACCCGTTCATGGCTCTTCCACTCGGAGTGCCGCTTCTGGACCAACTCACAGAACAGGTGGCGGAGGTGGAGCATCCGTTCGTGTCTCGCGAGAAGGCTCTAATTCAACTGGAGACCCTCAGGGGGCTTCCGGATGAGGAGCGATTGGTCTGGGAGCCTCCCATGCTATGGTTGCTCTCAAGCTATTATCTGCAGGAATTGTGGTCATGACAGAGGCCTGGTGGTCGACCTTTTTCGACGAGACCGTAGCGGCGCTCATTCTGAGTGAGCTCCGACCGGGCGAATTAGATTTCGTGGTGGAGATGCTGAATCTTCAGCCGGGTCATCGAGTCTTCGATCAATGCTGTGGATGGGGGCGAGTGGCGGGGCCGCTAGCCTCTCGGGGTTATTCTGTTATTGGAGTGGACGCAAGCTTGCCGCTCATTAAGGCAGGGGCGTCTCGTTGGTCGGATGGCGATATCTCGCTTCTCCATAGAGACGCCGCCGATTACGTGGCCTCACCGAAGTGTGACGCTGCCATAAATCTCTACACAAGCTTTGGTTGCTCCACCGACGATCTTTACAATCTCAGAGTGCTCAAGCGCTTAGCGGAATCGCTCAAACCGGGCGGCCGACTGCTTCTCGATCTCATGAACCCCCATCGTGTCCTCAACGGTTTTCAGCCGATCTTTCGACAGGAGAAGCCGTGCGGAACTGTGGTGGAGCGCAAGAGTGAGTTAATAGATGAGAAGACCGCTCTCTTTCAGGATTGGCTTTTTCAGTTGAAGAACGGAGAGCGGTTTCAACGCAGTGGAGTGACCAGACTTTATACCGAAGATGAGGTCGAGTCTTTTTTGAAGTGGGCCGGTTGCAAACCGATGGATATCTTCGGCGATTTCAAGGGCTCGGAGTTCGGCCCGGAAAGCGAGAGAATGATATGGCTTGCCAGGACTTAGAAGAGCGTCTTTTCGGTGGGGAACTGATCCGGTTGGTAAAGTCGCCCCAGACCGCAGAACTCGTTCAGCAAGCTTGGAAGGTGGTTCGTCACGAGTTCGGTGAGATGCCTCTAAAACTGTCGCCGGACGAGTTCCGAGGGGCGCTCACTCAAGCCCGTTCGAAGATCCAGGCCGCCCCCTTCCCCAGACTGGTGGAGAGTGTCTTGGAGGCGGCCGGACTCTGCTTGAAAGGCCTGCGCCTGGACAGTTTGAGGCTTCGGGCGGTGACTCCCGGATTGGAACATGTGGAAGCGGCGGCGCCGGTGTTCTACTGTCATCGCGACACCTGGTACGGGAATCCGTCGTGTCAGATCAACGGTTGGATTCCGTTGCATGCGGTGGACGGCCGCAACAGTTTCCGTTTCTTCACCGACTACTTCGAGAGACCCATCAACAACGATTCCCATCTGTTCTCCGCCGCGAAGTTTGCCGGTGAGGGTGGTTTCGGGCGGGTGCCCGGTCAGGTGGAGTCGGTTTATCCAAGAGCTCTGGACGAACCACGAGGAGAGTATCGGGACATCTGCTGTGAAGAGGGGGAACTCTTGTTATTCGCAGCCGCCCACCTTCACCAGACTCTCCCGAACAGGACCGATTCCCCAAGGTTTTCCCTGGACTTCCGGTTTTATCGGGATGAGCATCTGCAAAGCGGCCGAGGTGCCCCCGACCCTGACAACAGGAGTTGCGGTCTTTTGACTAACGGTTATCGACCTCTATGAAGTTTATCGACTCTCTCCGTCCTTACAGCACGCTTTCTATCACCGCCGTGATGGATGAAGAGGAGTCGCTGAGCTACTCGGAGCTTTGGAAGAGGGCCCAGGAGTTTTCTCAGGAGATCCCCCGGAGAAAAGCCGTTTTTCTGAGAGGCCCCCGAAGTTGTCGGCTTGTGAGCCAACTCCTGGCCTGTTGGATGGCAGATGCAGTTCCCCTGATGCTCGACCCGGCCACCCCCGACGGTCGACTAGAAGAATTGATCGAGCAGGTAAGTCCCGCTCTCGTCTTTGATCGCGGAAAGACTTACCGCTTTGAGGGGGCCGCAGATTATCCTCACATCGAATATCTGGTGAGCACCTCCGGCAGCAGCGGTCGCGCCAAGGTGGTGAAGATCGGCTTCGGATCCCTGGAATCGGTGGTGAGACAGCAGGTGAAAGCCTTCGAGGTGACGCGCGGCTCGAAGGTGGCCTGGATTCTCTCACCCGGCTTCGATGCCAGTCTTTCCGACATCGGGGTGGCTCTTTATTCCGCCTCAACTCTTGTTTGTGGCGCTCCGGACGTTCATCACCATCTGCCGGTCTGGCTTGAGGCTCAAGGGATAACTCATCTCGATATTCCACCGGCTCTTCTCAATGTTCACCATCCGGATCAGTTCCCCAACGGTCTGAAGACTCTGGTGGTAGGCGGGGAGGCGAGTGATCCCGTTCGGCTTCGAGAATGGGGCCGTTCTTTTCGAGTGGTGGCGGTCTACGGACCGGCCGAGGCCACCATCTGCTCCAGCCTGTCGGTGATCGACGAGTGTTGGGATAACCCTTATATCGGGATGCCTCTGGACGGGGTGTTTTATGAGGTGGAGGATGGAGAACTCCTCATATCAGGAGATCATCTTGCCCTCGGCTATCTCCTGGATCGTCCCGGAGCTTTCACTGTTCACCGAGGAAAGCGCTTTTATCGCACAGGCGATCTGGTAGGGGAGGGCCACCGGTGCCATGGTCTGCTCTTTCGAGGTCGCAAAGATCGCCAGGTGCAACTCAAAGGGCAACGAGTGGAGCTTGAGGAGATCGAGCGGCGGGCTGCTCGGGTGCTTGGACATGGGAATCTGGCTGTCGTTCAGAGGGAGAATCGACTTCTTCTGTTCTGGGAAGCGCGCTCGGAGAAGGAGGAACGTCGAGCACTCCGGACGGCTCTAGAGAGGGAACTTCCGCCAGCCTGGGTTCCTCAACGGTTTTTGGCTTTGGAAAGACTTCCGCGTAACAACTCGGAGAAGATCGATTATCACTCCCTTGCAGCTCAATCTCCGGCGCTCAATTGTGGAGACGAAGACTCTCTGTCTTGCCTTCAAAGACTCCTTGACAGGGAAAGAGAGGGGCTGAGTCTAGAAGGTATCAAAGCCTCGTCACTCTCTTTTCCCTCAGTCAAGCTTTCTAAGAAGCTCAAGGCTCCTCGAAGATGCATCCTTCTCACCGGCGCTTCCGGTCGATTGGGTCGAAGGCTCTTACCACTTCTTCGAGACTCCTACCAAGTGCTCTGTCTCTCTCGCCGGCCTCTCGACGCCCCACACCTCATCGCCGATCTGTCGCAACCGAATTTCGGTCTTGCGCCCGAGCAGTGGGAGTTTCTCCACAGCGAGGTCGACGAGGTTCTCAATTTAGCCGGTTGCCTCCAGCTCAATCGGAGTTTCGCGCAACTTCGAACAGTCAATGCCGATGCTCTGATGGAACTTCTCAGACTGGGCAAACCTGTCCATCACGCCTCCACTCTGGCGGTCTGTCTTGCCGGTGAGGAGGCGTCGCTTCACGCGCCCTGTTCCAGGCTCTACGGAGGCTACGCCCAGTCCAAATTCTTAGCCGAGCACTATCTGGACAAGGCAGGCCGTGGTGGAGTGACTCTGCGCTACGGTCAACTTCTGGGAGAGCCCGAGCCAGACGAACTGCTATGTCAGGTGGTTCGCGGGTTGGCGAGTTTCTGTGTCTATCCCGAGTCGTCTCGACCCGATCTTCTGTTTGATGTGACCGAACTCCAATGGGCAGCACAAGAGACGGCTCGGTTGTTGCAGACGGCCTGCGAGAGTGAGCGTGTCGTCGTCTCCGTCCACCGGCAGCAGTCGGTCCATTATCACGATCTGCTGACCGTTCTGCAGCAGAGGTTTCCACTCAAGCCTGTCTCAAGCGAGGTGTTTTTCAATCTATCACCCCGCAATCTTCCAGAGAGCCTCTGTCAACAGGCTCTCTGGAAGTGTGGTGCCGAGGACAAAGACCGGGCAGTCGATCTCTTCCTTCTAGGCAATGCCGCTTCGACGAGGTCCTTTGATGCCTCGACCCTGGACCTTTTGAAAGCTTACGTGAACGGTGCCCTCAAAGGACAGTTCACCAACCTATGACGAAGGCCGTGTTATGAGTAAGACATGGGAAATTGAGGAGTTGGTGGCCGATGCCTGTCAGTTTGCCGCTCAACAGCACGGGACTCAAGCCCGCAAAGGGACGGCCATCCCCTACATCGTTCATCCGCTCAATGTGGCCAAATATCTCATCCGTTACGGCGCCGAGACGGATCTCGCTATCGCCGGAGTGCTCCATGATGTGGTGGAAGATACTCCCGCCACAGTCGATGATGTGCGAGAGCGTTATGGAGACCGAGTTGCCGAGTTGGTGGAACACGCCAGTGAGCCGGATAAGAATGCCGATTGGCGGACCCGAAAAGAACACACTGTGAACGCGGCTCGAGTCTGTCAGGATTTAGAGATGTTGGCTTTGAAATGTGCCGACAAGCTGGATAATCTCAAAGATATTCGTTTCGATTACGGACACGAAGGAGACGCCCTCTGGGAGCGCTTCAATACTCCGTTAGGAAAGTCGGATCAGCAATGGTATTACAGCGCTCTGTGTGAAGTTTTCACGGCGAAGCTCAACGGGACTCAGTGGCAAGGATTGGCCGATGAGTTGACCTGTGAGTTGAACGCCATCTTCGGACACTAAGGGCTGGTGCCCGGAGCTTACTGCTGAGCCTGCTCCGCCATCTCTTTACGAATTTCTTCGGCCACAATTTCCGGGCTGAGATCCGATTCGTCCATGCGTTTGAAGTCATCGTCTAAGTGAGGTGAGTCGGCGGCGTTGACCTGAACGGCGACACTCAATTCGCTGGCGCACATTCCCCGGAAGACCCCACGAGTGGGTGGGACGTCTCCGTAGTCTCGACCGATGCTGGTGACGATATGCCGATCACCTGCCATAATGTTATTGGTGGGATCGAAGCCTATCCAGCCCAGGCCGGGAAGAAACGCTTCAATCCAAGCGTGCGAGGCTTCGGAACTGGAGCGGTCGTTGCCGTCGGGGCAGCGGAAGAGGTAGCCGGAGACGTATCTTGCCGGGATCTTCGCCATGCGGGAAACCCCAAGCATGATATGGGCAAAATCCTGGCACACGCCCTGTTTCTTTCTTAGCGCTTCATCGATGGAAGAGTCTACCTGAGTGCTCTTGGGAACATACTCAAAACCCTGGGCGATATCTCCGTTGAGTCGCTTGAGAAAGGTGAGGGGGTCCTCATCGTTTCTAGGACCGACTTCACCAAAATAGTTTTGCAATAACTCGGTGAACTCCACTAGGCGGCTGGGCAGGAGATAGTCGAGGCAGTCTCCTTCTTCTTCCATGGAGGCCAACCGATCCCAGCAATCGTTGTCGACCTTATCGGGGATCGGCTTGCCCTCTTTGACCTCGATGACCGTTTCCGCAGTGACCACCAGAGACTTATGTCGCTGGGGAACGTCGAAGCTATGGACGATGTTGCCGGTAAACTCTTCATACTGGAAGAGCGTGGCCCGCGGCTTGGTCTCAAGATTGAAACTCATGCAGCGCTGGGTGGGTCGATTGACCGGGCACTTGCGGACCTCCATGACGTTCTCGGTGATCTCGTTCTCGTAGAAATATCGAGTGACGTGACGTATTTGATAGAGCTTACTCAAAATTCCACCTCCCAGGAGATGTAGAGGCCGTAAACCATGGAGTGAACAGCCATGAGGTCTTGTCGGTAACGGTTGAAAAACTCCAGGAGATCGCCTCCCAGAATCTCTTCGGCCCGGGCGTATTCCAGGTCGTGATGCATCTTGCCCACCAGGCGGTCGAGCTCTTTGCTCTTCCGATTCTCGGTTTCGCTGGCAAGCTCTGAAAGGGCCCTGCGCAGCTGGAGCAGCGAAAAGTGAAGGGCGTGAGGGAAGCGGTCATTGAGCATCAGGAAATCGATAAGCTTGATAGGGTTCAATTCCACTCCGAGCGTCTTACGAAACGCTTCAAAAGCAGTGGCGCACTTGAGGAGACCCAGCCAGTCGAGGTAGTTCTTTTCCCAGCTTTCCTGAAGATAAGTTTCTAGCAGAGTGACCAGCAGACCGGAGCGCTCCAGCCAACGGCCCACTTGAACAAAGTGCCAGGCCTGATCCCGGCTCACTGTGGAATCGGTCAGGCCGCTCACCAGGTGAAGCTCGGTGAGAACTTCGTAGTAAAACTGGTTGGGCCGGTTTTGGAAAAGTTCGGCCTGTTCGGAGGAGCTGACACTGAGGTGGATACGGTTGATCTGCGTCCACATCTCAGACGAGATTCTCTCTCGCACCTGACGCGCGTTTTCGCGGGCCATACGAACGCAACTTCGAACCGAGGCGAAGTTTTGAGGGTCCAGGGCCATCTGATAGGCCGCATCCTCAAAGTCCTTGACTTCTAGATCCGGCTGGCGGAGAGCTTTGAGCATGTCTGCCAGCTTGCGTTTACGTCGCTCGGTGGATTCTTCCAGCGCCAGATGGGCCTGAACGTTAAGCACCCGCGCGGTATGCTCGGCTCTTTCCACGTAACGGCCGAACCAGTAGAGGTGATCGGCCACGCGGCTCAACATCGTGTTGTTCATTGTTTATCCTCAGCCAACACCCAGGTGTCTTTGCTGCCTCCGCCTTGAGAAGAGTTGACCACGAGAGAGCCCTCTTTCAAGGCAACTCGGGTGAGACCCCCGGGAACGATTCTGATTTTCTCTCCGTAGAGAACGTAGGGCCGGAGGTCGATTCTACGCGGCACCAGGCTCTCCCCGATCTGGCAGGGAGCCTGGGAAAGGTCGAGAGTGGGCTGAGCGATGAAGTTTCGAGGCTCCTTACGCACGGCCGCTGCCATCTCTTCTTGCTCTTTCTTGGTGCTGTGAGGCCCGATGAGCATCCCGTAGCCGCCCGACTCACCCACCGCTTTAATAACCAGCTTATCGATGTTGGCCAACACATGTTCGCGTTGTTTGGGGTCGGTGAGGATGTAGGTTTGCACATTGGGTAGGATGGGATCTTGTTTCAGATAGTATTTGATGATCTGAGGGACGTAGGCGTAGAGCGCCTTGTCGTCGGCAACTCCCGTTCCGATGGAGTTGGCCAGAGTGACTTTTCCGTGACGATAAGC
>JYMV01029775.1_pt1 | contig 10115 bp, 19 predicted proteins | sample 338911 | NCBI WGS metagenome assembly JYMV01 (sample SAMN03354496, study PRJNA234377) | hydrothermal vent metagenome | biome: Deep sea; feature: Hydrothermal plumes at the Eastern Lau Spreading Center, Western Pacific Ocean; material: Seawater | place: Tonga | collected 2009 | depth 2000 m m
GATCTGTTCCTGGTTCGAAAAATTCGATAATTTTAGTGAAAAAAAAATTCAAAAAAGATAAACAAAACAACTACTTTGGAAAAAAACAGAAAAATAAATGCGGAAGCTACTAAATCAGAACCTAAAACAAAAATAAAAATACCAGCAAAAAAAGAATCTCCACCACAGAAAGCACAAAAAACTGATAATAAAGAGGTAAAGAAAAAGTAATGAAATTAAAAGTTATAAATATAGATGGAAAAGAGGTTAAAGATATAGAAATATCAGATGAAATTTTTTCATTAAAACCAAATGAAAATTTGATTCAATCTTTAATTGATTGGCAATTAAATCATTTTAAACGAAGAACTGCAAAAACAAAGCAACGTGGTGAGATAAGAGGCTCCACTTCAAAAATATATGCTCAAAAGGGAACCGGTGGCGCAAGACATAGCAGCAGAAAAGCACCTATCTTTGTAGGAGGAGGCGTAGCTCATGGTCCAAAAGGTATGGTTTATAAAATAAATAAAATAAATAAAAAAATGAAAAAAATTGGATTGTTTCATGTTTTATCACAAAAAAATAAATTGAAATCACTTTTTGTTCTTGAGGACTTTAAAAACGAAATAAAGAAAACTAAATTATTCAATAATTTTTTAGTAAAAATGAAATTAAAAAACTCTATTATCATTTCAGATAAGAATTCTAAAACAAAAATAATTAAATCAGCTAGAAACATTCCAAATATAAAGATTATTGATCAAGAAGGAGCAAATGCGTACGATCTTTTAAAATATAAAAACGTTATCTTTACTGCCTCTTCAATTAAATCCTTTCAAGAAAGAGTCACAAAATGAAAAAATTTCATTATTTGGATACAATTATTTCGCCAATTGTCACAGAGAAATCAACTTCATTATCAGAATTTAATAAAGTTGTTTTTAAAGTTCACAGGGGCTCTAGTAAAAGCTCAATAAAAAAAAGTATTGAAAAAATATTTAAAGTTAATGTTGTTAAAATTAATACAATAAAATTGAAGGGAAAGATTAAAATGGTGAGAAATAAAAAAGCGTCAAAACCGGGATTTAAAAAAGCAATTATTACATTAAAGAAAGGCCAAAGTATTGATTTGGCTACCGGAGTATAATTTTATGTCATTGAAAACTTTTAAGCCATATACAAAATCCACAAGAGGAACAGTCTCGGTTAATAGAAAAAATTTGTGGAAGGGAAAAGCTTTAAAAACGTTAACATTCGGAAAAAATTCGACTGGTGGAAGAAATAATTTAGGTAGAATTACTTCAAGAAGCAGAGGGGCTGGCAATAAGAATAAGTATAGAATGATCGATTTTTATAGAAAAAAGGACGATCTAAAAGCTAAAGTTGAAAGAATTGAATATGATCCAAATAGATCAGCGCACGTTGCTTTAGTTAAATATGAAGATGGTGTTTATAATTATATTCTTGCACCTAGTAAAATTAAAATCGGTGATCAAATTATTTCTGGACGAAATAAAGAAATAAAAATAGGTAACAGTATGCCATTATCTGATATTCCTGCTGGAACAGATATTCATAATATAGAATTATTTCCTAATAGTGGTGGCAAACTGGTACGATCTGCAGGATCATCAGCGCAAATTTCGGGAATTGATGAAAATTATTGTATTGTTAATTTAGTCTCAGGTGAAATAAGAAAAATTATTAACACAGCTAGGGCAACTATTGGTTCTGTCTCAAATAGCGATCATCAAAATATTAAAATAGGAAAAGCAGGAAGAAATAGATGGAAAGGAAAAAGGCCGTCTGTTCGAGGTGTAGCTATGAATCCTGTAGATCATCCTCATGGTGGAGGTGAAGGAAAAACTTCAGGCGGAAGAAGTCCGGTATCACCTTGGGGTCAATCAGCAAAGGGTTTAAAAACTAGAAAAAATAAGAAAACAAATAAATTTATAATTTCAAGAAAGGTGAAAAGGAAATAATTTATGTCTAGATCAGTATGGAAAGGTCCATTTGTAGATCCTAGTTTACTTAAAAAGGTCGAAAAATTAAAAGGTCAAACAAACACTGCTCCAATTAAAACTTGGTCAAGAAAATCAACTATTATTCCAGAGTTTGTTGGACATAGCTTTCTAATCTATAATGGAAAAAAATTCATTCCAATAAAAATATCAGATGAAATGGTCGGGCACAAGTTAGGAGAATTTTCGCCAACAAGAACGTTTCATGGTCATACTCCGGCAGATAAAAAGGCGGCTCAAGTAGCTGTGAAAGAATCTGCTGTTAAAGTAGAAAAACCTAAAGAAGGATCTGGAAATGCAAAAAAATAAAAATATAGTAAAAGCAATTAATAAAAATGTTAGATCCAGTCCAAGAAAAATAAATATTTTACTTAAAAATATTCGTGGAAAAAAAGTTGACATTGCTATTAGAGATTTATCTTTTGCTAGACAACGAATTGCTTCTGAAATTAAAAAAACTGTTCAATCAGCAATAGCAAATGCCGAAAATAATAATCAGTACGATATTGATAACCTATACATTAAGGAAGCTTACGTTGGAAAGTCAATAGTTTTGAAAAGATTTAGGCCAAGAGCTAAAGGAAGAGCTTCTGCTATAAAAAAACCATATGCAAATCTTACAATCATATTGTCTGAAAATATTAATGAGGAAAGGGAATTTCATGGGTCAAAAAGTTAATCCAATTGGTTTAAGAGTGGGGATCAACAGGGGTTGGGATTCCATATGGTTTGCTAAAAAACGTGAATATGGAAATCTTTTAATAGAGGATTATAAGATTAGAGACTATATAAAGAAAAATGTTACCAATTCTGGTGTTTCTCAAGTAATAATTGAGAGAACGTCAAAAAAGTGTATCGTTTCCATTTATACATCTCGACCCGGATTTGTAATTGGAAAAAAAGGATCAGATGTAGATAAGATAAAAAATAAATTATCAAAAATAACAAGTAGTGAAGTTAGTTTAAATATCAAGGAAATTAAAAAACCAGAGTTAAACGCATATCTTGTTGCAGAAAACATAACTCAACAACTAGTTAAAAGAATAGCTTATAGAAAAACCATGAAGAGAGCTATTCAATCAGCATTAAGATTAGGTGCCAAAGGTATTAGAGTATGTTTAGCCGGAAGATTAGCTGGTAATGAAATAGCACGAACAGAATGGTTAAGAGAAGGAAGTGTACCTCTGCATACATTTAGAGCAGATGTTGATTATGCAGAAGCTGAAGCTTTGACTACTTATGGATTGATTGGGGTAAAAGTTTGGATATATAAGGGAGAAATTTTCACAAATAACTTAAGCAAAGATAATAAGGAAAAAGAAAATGTTACAACCAACAAGAACAAAATATAGAAAAGCTCATAAGGGTAGGATTCATGGTAAGGCGGGTAGAGGAGAAATTCTAAATTATGGTGCATATGGGCTTAAAGCAATGCAACCAGAGAGAATAGTTTCAAAACAAATTGAAGCAGCACGAGTTGCATTGACAAGATATATGAAAAGGACGGGAAAGGTATGGTTAAGAATTTTTCCTAATATACCGGTTTCAAAAAAGCCAACTGAAGTTAGAATGGGTAAAGGAAAGGGTTCTACAGAATATTGGGTATGTCGAGTTAAGCCAGGTAGGATTATTTTTGAAATTGATGGAATTGATGAAGCTACAGCAAAAATAGCTTTATACAAAGCTTCAGCAAAATTGCCAATTAAAACTAAATTTATAAAGAGATTTTAACAATGAAAAATAAAGAAATTAATAAACTAAGTAATGACGAATTAGAAAATAAACTAAATAAATTAAAAAAAGATTTATTTAATATGAGATTTAAGAAAACTAACGGGCCACTTGAAGACTCATCAAAACTTTCAAAATTGAAAAAAGATGTTGCTAGAATTTTAACAAAAAAAAATAAAATTAATTAATATGAGCAAAAAAGAATTAAATGGTAAAGTAATTAAAGATCAAAACAACAAAACGGTGATCGTTTTAGTAAAAAGGAGATATTCACATCCATTTTTTGGTAAAGTCATTACAAATTCAAAAAAATATCATGCACATGATGAAAGTAATAAATTTAAAGTAGGAGATAATGTAAAAATAATTGAATCAAAACCATATTCTAAAAAAAAAAGATGGAAGGTAATTGATAAATAAATGATACAAGTACAAACAGAGCTAAATGTTGCTGATAATACTGGAGCAAGAATTGTTGAATGCATTAAGGTTATTGGAGGATCTAAACGCAGATATGCTTCAATTGGCGATATAATTGTTGTTAGTATTAAAGATGCTATTCCGGAAGGCAAAGTGAAAAAAGGTACTGTTCACAGGGCTATAGTAGTTAGAACTAAATATTCAATTCATAGAAATGATGGTAGTAAGGTTAAATTTGATAATAATGCTGCGGTATTAATTGATGACAAGGGTGAGCCTATTGGTACTAGAATATTTGGTCCAGTTACAAGAGAATTAAGATTGAAGGGTCAAACAAAAATAATATCACTTGCGCCAGAGGTTTTATAAACATGATAAAGAAAGGTATACAGGTAGAAGTGATTTCTGGAAAAGATAAAGGAAAAAAGGGTGAGGTTATAGAAATTCTTAGAAGCGAAGACAAAGCCAAAGTTAAAGGAGTAAATATTATTAAGAAGCATGAAAAAACCACGAAAGAAAAAAAAGGTGGAATAATTTCAAAAGAAAATTTTATTCATATGTCCAATTTAAAAAGTTTAAGTAAAACTGATGAAACTAAAGGTAAATCTAAATGATACCGAGATTAAAAGATGAATATGAAAAAAAAACTATCGATGATCTACAAAAAAAATTTTCAATGAAAAACAAATATATGGTTCCCAAGTTTATTAAAGTTGTTTTAAATATGGGTCTTGGTTTAGATGCAAATGATAAAAAAAAACTACAAAATTGTATTGAGGATATGTCATTAATTAGCGGACAAAGACCTATTGTTACAAAATTCAAAAAATCTATTTCTAATTTTAAAACAAGAAAAGGCACTACTGCTGGTGTCAAAGTAACCTTGAGAAGTAACAGAATGTATGAATTTATTGATAGGTTAGTAAATATTGCTTTACCAAGAATTAAAGATTTCCAAGGTTTGAGTGTTAATGGTTTTGACACCTTTGGCAATTACAGCTTTGGAATCAAAGAACATATAATATTTCCAGAAATCAATTTCGATAAGGTTGATCGAATTCGGGGTATGGATATAACTCTTGTTACTAACAGTAAAAATAAAAAATTTACTTTTGCATTATTAGAATCAATGAATTTTCCATTTAATAAACAAAAGAAAAATAAGGAAATAAATTGAGGTACCATGGCTAAAACTAGCTCAATACAAAGAAATTTAAAGAGAATTAGACTTGCAAAAAAATTTCTTAAAAAAAGAGAGAATCTTAAAAAGATAATTAAAAATAGAAAATTGCCCTTGGAGGATAGATTTGCTGCACAATTAAAACTTGCAAAAATACCAAAAAATTCATCAAAAACAAGAATTAGGAATAGATGTGAAATAACTGGCAGACCACATGGCTATTATAGAAAACTTAAAATTTCCAGAATCGCTCTTAGAGATTTAGCCTCAAAGGGTAAAATTCCTGGAATGACTAAATCAAGTTGGTAATTTATATGGAGGTAAAATGACTTTAGCAGATCCAATTGGAGATATGATTACAAGAATTAGAAATGGACAACTAAGAACACTGTATAATGTAAAAGTTCCAAGTTCTAAATATAGAGCAAAGGTTTTAGAAGTATTAAAACAAGAAGGTTATATATCTAATTACAAGCTTTTACCTGATGCAAAAAATAAAAGTTCTTTGGTGGTTGATTTAAAATATTATAAAGGATTACCTGTAATAAAAGAAATAAAGAGAGTATCAAGGCCGGGAAGAAGAGTTTATGCAAGAGCAGATAGCATACCGAAGATACAAAATGGACTGGGCTTAGCTATTGTATCTACCTCAATGGGAATTATGTCTGACAGTGACGCGAGGATGAAAAATGTTGGTGGTGAAATAATTTGTAGAGTGTTTTAAATTTTATGTCAAAACTTGGAAAAAAACCTATAACCATACCTAAAGATGCGAAGGTAAAGCTTGAAAATGGAAAACTAATTTTGACAGGTCCCAAGGGATCAAGGGAACTATCATTAAATGATAAAATTTTTAGCACCACTATATCAGAAGACAATAATCTAATTTTAAAACTGATTGAAAAAAACGAATCTTTAAATGCAATTTGGGGAACTACAAGAAGTATAATTAATAGTGCACTTATTGGCGTGACTGCAGGACACGAAAAAATTCTTGAACTTACTGGTGTTGGTTTGCGTGCAATTTTGAAAGGAAGCATATTGAATTTGCAGTTAGGCTTTAGTCATGATATTTCATATAAAATCCCCGAAGGAGCACAACTTTCAGTAGAAAAGAGTACCATAATTAAAATTAGCGGAATAGATAAAGAATTAGTGGGAAAAGTTGCTGCAGAAATTAAAATGTTAAAACCAATTGAGCCATACAAAGGAAAAGGAATAAAGGTAAGAGGTCAATACGTTTTGAGAAAAGAAGGTAAAAAGAAATAAAATGGCTAACGTCAATTATAATAAAAGAGCACAAAGAATAAGAAGAAAACTTAAACAGGTAAATTCTGAAAGATTTAGATTAACTGTATTTAAATCATCTCGTAATATATCAGCGCAAATTATAGATGACAAAAGTAGTAAAACTTTAATCTCCGAATCATCTATTAAAGAAAAAAATACAAATAAAAAAAAAACTGATTTATCATTACTTGTTGCCGAAAGATTGAGTAGAAAGGCCATGGAGAAAAAAATTACAAGAGTATACTTTGATAGAGGAGGGTATAAATATCATGGGAGAATTAAAATTTTTGCTGAAGCATTACGCAAAGGTGGATTAATTTTCTAATTATCTATATGGATAAAATTGAATTTAAAGACAAATTAGTTTCAATAAATAGGATAACTAAAGTTGTTAAGGGTGGTAGAAGATTTACATTTTCTGCTCTAGTTGTTGTTGGAAATTATGCAGGTTCCGTTGGTGTTGGTTACGCTAAAGCTAAACAAGTGCCTGATGCAATAAAAAAAGCAACACAAAATGCAAAAAAAAATTTAATTAAAATTTCTCTACGAGATGGCAGAACTCTTCATCATGATATTATAGCCAAGGATGGAGCGGGCAAGGTATTATTAAGATCAGCTCCTTCTGGCACAGGTATCATTGCTGGTGGCCCAATAAGAGCTGCTTGCGAAGTGATTGGCATTAAAGATATTGTTGCAAAATCCATGGGTTCATCCAATCCAATAAATGTATTGAGAGCTTGTATTAAAGGTTTTAAAAATCAACACTCACCAAAATTCATAGCAAATTTAAGAGGTAAAAAAATTGCAGGGGTAACAAAACAACGCAATAATTAATTAAGCATGAAACTAAATATGTTAAATTCTAGATCGTCAAAGAATAAAAAAAGACTTGGCAGAGGAATAGGTTCATCCAGAGGCAAAACTTGTGGAAGAGGTCATAAAGGACAAAAGTCAAGATCTGGTGTGGCTATAAAAAGTTTTGAAGGTGGTCAAATGCCTTTATATAGGAGATTACCGAAACGCGGCTTTAAAAGTATTAAACGCAAAGATATTGCATTGATAAACTTATCAAGGATACAAGAGATTATTAATAAAAAGAAAATATTACTTAACACAAAAATAAATCTACAAAATTTGCAAAAATCAAACTTGATAAATAGTAAATATAGAAAATTAAAATTGCTTGGATCTGGAGATATAAAAGAAAAGTTTGATGTTGAGGTTGATTTTATTTCAAAATCAGCAAAAGAAAAAATAGAAAAATCTGGTGGAAAAGTTACGTTAATTAAATAACAAGATAATAAAATAAATGGCGAGCGATTTAAAAAATAGAATTATTTTTACAGTTTTTATATTATGTGTATATAGGTTTGGTACATATGTTCCTTTACCTGGAATTGACCCAGAAGCTTTACAATCATTAATGGAGACTAAGCAAAGAGGTCTTTTAGGAATGTTTAACATTTTCTCAGGCGGGGCGGTTAGCAGAATGGCCATATTTGCACTGGGAATAATGCCTTATATATCATCATCAATTATTATCCAATTACTTACTGGAGTATCAGAGACTTTTAAAAATTTGAAAAATCAAGGGGAAATAGGAAGAAAAAAAATTACTCAATACACAAGATATGGAACTGTCTTATTGGCTGCAGTTCAAGGGTATGGCGTTTCTATTGGACTCGAAAATTCTGGTACTGTTGTAGTTGATCCTGGTTTTTATTTTAAATTAACAACAGTTATTACTTTAGTAGCTGGTACAATCTTTTTAATGTGGCTTGGCGAACAAATTACACAAAGAGGAATAGGAAATGGAATATCATTAATTATATTTTCTGGAATTGTAGCTGAAATACCACGAGCTTTAGCTTCTACATTTGAATTAGGAAGAACGGGAGCTTTATCCGCCACAACAATTTTGTTTTTATTTGCTCTCGTAATTTTTACGGTCATGTTCATAGTTTTTATTGAAAGGGCAATAAGAAAAATTTTGATAAATTATCCAAAAAGACAAATGGGTACTAAAATTTATGGTGGCGAGTCATCTCACTTACCTCTAAAAATAAATACCGCAGGTGTTATACCAGCTATTTTCGCATCAGCCTTGTTACTTCTTCCAATAACATTTTCAAATTTTGGATTTTCTGACTCTGATACATTTATTGATTTTTCTTCTTTATTTTCACAGGGAAAACCTTTGTATATGCTGCTATATGCTTCAGGTATTATATTTTTTTCTTTTTTTTATACTTCTATAGTTTTTAACCCTAAGGAGACGGCAGAAAATCTGAGAAAACAAGGAGGATATGTTCCTGGTGTAAGGCCTGGTGAGAGAACGGCTTATTTTATAGAAGACATACTAACAAAATTAACAACTATTGGAGCTGCATACCTTACTCTAGTGTGCCTAATGCCTGAATTTCTAATTGCAAAATATCCTATTCCTTTCTATTTAGGGGGAACTTCAATATTAATTGTTGTTGTTGTTGCTATGGATACTGTTTCACAAGTGCAAACAAGATTGATGAGTCAACAATACGAGAGATTAATCAAGAAAACAAAGTTCGGAAAATAAATAAGTGAATATAATTTTGTTGGGACCTCCCGGAGTTGGAAAAGGCACACAAGCAGATAATATGGTAAAGAATTTTAATTTATATAAAATCTCCACAGGAGATTTGGTAAGAGAGGAAATAAAAAAAAATACAGATTTAGGTAGAAAAATTAAGTCTGAAATAGATCAAGGTTTATTGCTGTCGGATGATATAATTAGTGACTTAATAGTCAAAATCTTATCTAACAAAAAAAATATTAATGGTTTAGTTTTTGATGGATATCCAAGAAATTTAAATCAAGTAAAAAGCTTAGACTCACTAATAAAAAAGTATAATCAAAAAATATCTTGTGCATTAAGCTTAAATGCAGACAAAGAAACTACTATCAAAAGAGCTTTGGGTCGACTTATTTGTACAAAGTGTGGCTTAACTTTTAATAAATATTTTAATCCTCCAAAAAAAGAAAAATATAACTGCGGATTGAATTATTTAAAAGCAAGATCAGATGACAGCGAAAAGACTATAAAAAATAGGATTGAAATATATACAAATAAAACATTACCTATATTAGATTATTATGAGGATCAAAAAATATTATACAAAATAGACGCTACGGGAGAAATTAATAAAATTTATGAAGAAATACGTGGTATTATAACCTCTTTAGAGACTTGACTTTGCAAACTTTAATTATATAAATAGCGTTTTTAGATATCAATTTTCAATTAAACTATGGCACGTATAGCAGGCGTAAACATTCCACAAAATAAAGTTGTTCAAGTTGCTTTGACTTATATACATGGTATAGGGAAAAAATTTTCAGGTGATATTTGCACTAAACTTAACATTTCAAAAAATAAAAGAACAAATAGTTTAACTGATGATGAAGTCACTAATTATATCATCCGATACCAATAAACCTTGATCTATTTTAGACTT
>JYMV01000226.1_pt1 | contig 10114 bp, 10 predicted proteins | sample 338911 | NCBI WGS metagenome assembly JYMV01 (sample SAMN03354496, study PRJNA234377) | hydrothermal vent metagenome | biome: Deep sea; feature: Hydrothermal plumes at the Eastern Lau Spreading Center, Western Pacific Ocean; material: Seawater | place: Tonga | collected 2009 | depth 2000 m m
AAAAACGTATCAGCGTGCTGGAAGATTTTAAACAGGGTAAACTGAATATTCTAATCGCCACAGACGTAGCTTCACGGGGAATTCATGTAGACAATATAACTCACGTCATAAACTATGACGTTCCCCAGGACCCCGAGGATTATGTGCATCGAATCGGGCGTACCGCAAGAGCTGGTGCGAAAGGAACAGCGATTACGTTATGCTGTGAAAACTATGCGTTCCACCTTGATCGTGTTGAACAATACTTGAAAAATAAAATTCCGGTTGAGTGGGCCGAAGAAGAATTATTTTTACCTGCAAAGGAAGGTGCTCCATCTCTCAAAAGGCGCTCTCCAATAAAAACAGGCAGCCGGAACCACACTGGGAAACCACACCAAAACCGGACTAGCCGTAACCCTAAGAGCCAAAGTCGCCGTCTCTCCTCAAAAGCACACCATTAAAATTCTCAAAAAAACATAATCAAACAAAATAGAAAAAATGTTTACGCGCTCTTGAGTAGTATAGAAAAACAAACAATCTCTACCTAGCCATATTTTTTCTTTTTATTTGTCCAACATTTCATTAAGTGTCCTCTCGCCGATTATTGCTACCCCAAGTTTTCTTGCTTTATCGGCTTTAGAACCCGGATCTATTCCTACAACAACGTAATCTGTTTTTTTTGACACGTTGGAAGTAACGCGACCACCCAATGCTGAGATTTTCATTTTTGCCTCATCGCGGGTAAAGGATTCTAACGAACCTGTCAAAACAAACTGCTTCCCAAGGAGTCCATCACCTACAGTCTGCCCCTTCACCTTCATTTCCACGCCAAGTTCTCTAAGACGTATTATTTCTTCATTATTGGATCGTAAACTGAAAAAATCTACTAAGCTTTTAGCAACGGTCTCCCCTATTTCCATAACAAACTGTAATTCCTGGGTCTTTGCATTTTGAAGGTTTAACATGGAGTGAAAGTGCCTGGCTAAAATAACTCCTGCTCTTTGACCAACATGACGGACTCCCAAAGCATGAAGCAAACGCGCCAGTCCTGCCGATTTGCTTTTTTGTATCGCCTCGACTAAATTCTTTGCCGATTTATCAGCCATGCGTTCTAGTCTTGCCAAACTACGATGGTCTAATTTATAAAGATCCGAAAAATTATTAACCAAACCACTTTCTACAAGTTGTTCAATAATAGAGGAGCCCAGATGATCTATATCCATAGCATTCCTTGATGCAAAATGAAACAACCGCTCTTTTAACTGCGCAGGGCAACAATAATTGACACAACGCAATATCGCTTCTTTCTCGGGGCGAAATAAAGCCCCCTTACATTCTGGGCACTGAGCAGGCATTTTAAACGAGGGGCCTCGTTTCATCTTTGCAGATTGGATCACCTTAACTACTTTTGGAATGATCTCCCCAGACTTTTCTATCACTACCCTATCGCCAACGCGTATATCCTTTCGCTGGATTTCATCTTCGTTATGCAAAGTGGCACGACTAACTGTTGAACCAGAAATAAATACAGGCGTGAGGAGCGCTACAGGGGTTATCGCCCCCGTCCGTCCAACCTGACAAACAATATTTTCCACCTTTGTCTCTGCTTTTTCTGCCTCATATTTGTAGGCGGCTGCCCATCGTGGAAACTTAGTAGTCGTACCTAATTTTTTTTGAAAATCCAGAGAGTTGACCTTAATCACTAACCCATCCACATCATACTTCAGATTGTTTTTTTCAATCCTCCATTTTTCTATATAAGGCAGAACCCCTTCAAAGGTTCCACAAATGTAGCGATTCACGTTTAACTTAAATCCCAATCTTTGCAACATATCCTGAGTTTCGCTGTGAGTCTTGACGGGAGCAGACTCCATGCCTATACCATAAACAAAGATATCAAGTTTTCGAGAAGCAGTAATTGCAGAATCCAACAAACGCAATGACCCTGCGGCGGCATTTCTAGGGTTTACAAATAGAGCTTTATCATCTTTCTCCCTAGCTTTATTGAGTTCGCGAAAACTTTCGCGAGGCATAAAAACTTCTCCTCGCACTTCCAAAAAGTCAATTTTTTCCTTGTCCATTGGAATGGTGAGCGGGATAGATTTGATGGTCCTCAAATTGGCTGTTATATCCTCACCCTCTTTTCCATCTCCTCTCGTCGCTCCTTGAACAAAAACTCCATTTTCATAAGTAAGTACTACCGCCAGACCATCGAATTTAAGTTCCACAAAGTACTCAATGTCTTTCGATAAAAAGTTTCCCAAGCCTTTAAGAACCCTTGCATGAAACTCCCTCAACTCATCAACACTGTACGTATTATCGAGACTAAGCATCGGGGTGTTGTGCGTCACGGTATTGAATTTTTCAGATACCTTACCGCCCACTCTCTGAGTCGGCGACTCCTTGCAAACAAACTCGGGGAATTTTTCTTCTAAATCTTGTAACTCCCGCATTAGCAAATCGTACTCGCGATCTGAAATCACGGGGCTATCATTTACGTAATAAAGGATATCGTGTTGCCTAATATCCTTACGCAAACGTTCAATTTTTCTTTCGAACTGTTTCAACATGGTAGTTGTTTCGTAAGCTACCTGTACCAAGAATTAAATGACCACTGCATAACATCAACATAGAAAACTGTCATAATTTTAGCGCGTTTCTACTTTCTGGAAGGAGCTTACCATCTAAGTCACCTGATGCTAGAACACTCACCGGACCTAATGAGAAAACTTTCAAAGCCTGTAAGAAATATACTAAGAAGTGAACTAATAACGCAGGCAAGTGATTTTTTAGAAAACAAGATGGTTTATAGCCCGCATGTTTTCCCCTATGTACCTAGACAATTGATTATGTGGAAGATCAAGGTTCCAACGTCACGTAGTATCCATTTTGTCCTCTTTGAATCAGAATAAGAACACTGTCTCGCCCTGCGGCCTTCACCATAGCTGCCCTAAAGTCTTTCTCATTTTCAATTCTTACCTGATTAACCTGACGAATGATATCCCCTGGCTGAATTCCTATCTTACCACCCACGCTGTTTGGAGTCACGCTAGTCACCACAACACCCTGACTGGTTGCCGAACGATATCTTCGCGCTAATGATTGTTGAATTTCATTCACAGTAAACCCCAACCAATTTTGTACGTAATCAACCACTCGACTTTCGGGAAGCAACGAAACTTTCAAAGAAACAGACCTCTCCTTACCGTCCCGCAATATTTTCATATATATTGTATTCCCTACTGGATAAGTTGAAACTCGTTCGCTGTAGTCAGACTTATCACTGACCTCATTATTCTCTAAAGATAAAATAACATCCCCTCGCTTTAAACCAGCTCGTGCGCCAGGACTTCCTTCCATAACTTGTGTGACAACCACACCTCTTATCCTGTCAATATGAAAAAAACGGAGCATTTCCTTAGTCATACCTTGCACTGAAACACCTAACCATCCACGCCGAACTTTGCCATAGCGAATAAGGTCGTTTATAATTCGCTTAGCCTTGTTGATAGGAATAGCAAAACCAATTCCCTCGGCTTGTTTAAAAATAGCCGTGTTGATTCCAATCAGCGAGCCGTTGATATTGAGAAGAGGACCACCGCTGTTACCAGGGTTGATAGAGGCATCCAACTGAATAAACCCCCTGTAAACCCGGTTTTTGCCCCCCTTAATGCTACGATGAAGAGCACTTATAATTCCTGTAGTAACCGTGTGTTGGAGTCCAAAAGGGTTTCCGATCGCTATCACTGTTTCCCCAATCATCAAATCATCTGATCGACCCAAGTTGACATGAGGCAGGTTTTCTTTAGTTTCAATTTTAATGACTGCTAAATCGGACTTAATATCCGCTCCTACTAAGCGCGCATCAAATTCACGCTTGTCTATAAGGGTTACTTTAATGCTAGTTGCTTTGGCGACAACGTGTTCATTTGTGAGAATATACCCCTCAGGATGAATGATTACACCGGACCCCAGACTCCTTCGGTTATTATTTAAACGTGGAAAAAATTCTTTGAAAAATTGATCAAAAAATGGATTGCGCGAATCTCTAAATGGATTTCGTACTGCGGGTGCGGCTTCTTCCGTATTAATATTAACAACGGAGGCCCCTATTTTCTCCACTGCCTTAACAATTGGGGTTCTGCGCGCCCAACTAACAGATCCAAACAAGAAAATGATCAGAATTAGTACTTTCACGAAAACCTGAAAATAATTCATTGAGAAAAACGGAAGACGGCAAGCCTTAAGGCTTGCCGTTATTAGAAGAAAAGCAATTCTTTAACTAGCAGCAAATGCCGCAATATCATTTGATCCTAACGGCAATGTAAATGGTTGTTCCACCCCTTTTGATAAGAAATAAAACTGTACGTCCTTTTCTAATAGTGCCAAGTGAACGTTTATATTCGGACATATTCCTGACCGGTTTTCGGTCAATTTCTGTAATAACATCGCCACGCTTAATCCCTGCTTCTGCAGCAGATTGTCCTGCCGTAACATCGGATACTAAAACGCCCTCTTCGCTGTCCAAATTTAAGCTCTGAGCTAATTCAGGTGTTATGTCCTGCCCTTGCATACCTAATGGATCTTCTGTAGCGCCTCCTTGTGCTAATTTTTGATCACCATCTTTTAGTACTGCGATATGAACATTGAGCGTCATCGACTTCCCATCACGAACCACTACAACATTGACGTCAGTATCTGGGGTTGTTTGCGCTACTATTTTTGGCAATTGCTCCATATTTTTTACCTTGTAACCGTTAAACTCAACAATCACATCCCCACGCTGTATTCCTGCCTTAGCCGCTGGACCCTCGGGAATAACATCACCTACCAAAGCACCTTTATTATCTTTGAGTGAAAATGATTCAGCCAAATCTGGCGTAATTTTTTGAATCATTACACCCAGCCATCCTCGTGTAACTTTTCCCTTTTCACGTAAGTCAGTTAAGATCGATTTAGCCATATTTACAGGGATGGCAAAACCAATTCCAACGTTCCCACCCCCTCTAGGACCAGATATAATAGCTGTATTTATACCTATAACTTCCCCCTTGATGTTTATCAACGGACCACCACTGTTGCCAGGATTGATAGACGCATCTGTTTGGATAAATTCGTCGTAACAACGCCTACGGTCACGGTATGAGGTAATCCGAATGGGTTGCCAATAGCTACTACCCATTCTCCAACTTCTAGTTTATCGGAATCACCCATACGCAAATAAGGAAAAGGCGTATTGTCACCGTTTTCCCTGTTAATTTTGATCAAAGCAATGTCAGTTTTAGGGTCAGTACCAATCAACGTCGCAGTATATTCATCATCGTCGTCTAAATTAACGAGAATCTCATCGGCCCCTTCAACGACATGATTGTTAGTTAAAATATATCCATCCGCATCAATGATAAACCCTGACCCAGTCCCTCCTTGTCGGGGAGGCTTCCCTTGACCTGGTCCTGGCCGTCGTTGTCCAAAAAATTTATCATAGAAGTCACGAAATTGATCCTTCTGCTCCGGACGTCCGGGGTTTTTAAATCTACCGCTAGTTTTACGTGTCTTGGCCTTCATACTGACATTGACTACAGCTGGATTCTGTTGTTTTGCAATATTGACAAATATGTTACTCGTCAATGGCATAGATTCGGAACTCAGGGCCCACGCCCGACCCATCAATTGATAAGAGTTATTTTCAACCTCAAATGAAATAGGAAAGCAAAAACCCACAAGAAAAAACCATGGGAACACAATCTTAGTGACATTAAAATTCATCAGAAAACCTCGCTCCTTACTAAAAAATTTATTGATGCTTCCCCTAAAGCCTTTTAACGCTTTTCTTCCTTAAAACTAAGCCTAACACTAAAACTTAAAGAACTTTTTTATTTGATAGCCTTATACAGTAAATTGAAAATCACCTGACAAACCTGATATAGAAACAAGACAAACTTAACAAAACTTAATAAAGGTTAACCATGCAAACATTATATAACGCCAAATTATTTATTAACAACCCCTATTCCCGCTCACCTAAATATTTATTGACTAAAATGTTTCATTTGCAAAACCGTCCGCAAAAAAATGTTAGGCATGGAGCCTAAACCGATCTTTACATAGTGAAAAAGGGGAACTATGCAGGGTAGCATTGTAACCTTATTTTACAAAAGCCACGTCTATTTATGAGTCTTTTTCTATCTGCTTTAGGACTGATGATGATCTTCGAAGGTGTCCCTTATTTTTGCGCCCCTTCTCAGGTAAAAATTTTCGCTCAAAAAATCGGTGAAGTTCCAGATCAGGTTTTAAGGATCATCGGCTTTGCCTTGATGTTAGCTGGCCTAACAATTGTTTATTTAGGGAGATCTTTTTTTGAAAATAATTAAATATAATCTATCAACTGTTTTTCTAGGAATAATCATTTTTTTGTCTCTTGCTTTTTTCAACGGTTGTGCTGGGCTGGATCAATTCGAAAAACAAGTCCCCCCAGAACCTGCAATCATTAACAATGCTCTCCCCTTCGTCGACGTTCCGGTTCCTGATGGTTTTAACAGAGACCAATCAAAGTCATTTGTTTACGAAACGGGCAGTAATGACATGAAAGTTGGACGCCTGTTCTTTAATGGGAACTCTGGCTTAAAACCAACTGTTGAGTTCTACCAGAATGAAATGGTAAATAAAGGATGGGCTCTCGTAAACTCCATGGCAAGCACTGACACGATTTTAAATTACCGAAAAGAAGGTTGGATATGCACGGTTATCATTAGACCTCGATCATTCAATCGGTCTATCGTAGAAATACAAATAGGACCAGTACAGATGCAATCTAAATGATTCTATCTTCAGGTGTAAGGAAACCACTCTTTTTTTTCTACCAGACAAATCAACCGAATCATGTCTAATAAGGATCCCTTATCGCGCCAGCTCATATTGGATTTTCCCTCACAAGATGGTTCAAAAATCGCCTTTGATGCAGCCCGCCAATTTTGCAGTGATTCCTCCTCTTTTAACACACTATATTTTTTTGGCAGTAAAAACCTGGGGAAAACGCACCTTCTACTTTCCATTGGGAATCAGTCTGCTTCTATGAACAAAAAAGTTCTGTATGTTCACGGTGCAGATTTTGTAAAAAAAACAGACGAAAGTTCGAATGGCTCTTCAAGGGAATTTGTATCAATTCTTTCCAACATCGACCTATTTCTGCTCGATGCGGTAGATTGTATTGAGGGGAAGCGCGCTTCCCAAGAAAGACTTTATCTCATCATCAACTCTCTTATTGAAAAAGAAAAAAAAATTGCATTCGCCAGCAACTTTAATCCTGCAAAATTAAAAAACACGGAAAACTATCTAATATCACGTTTTCAGTGGGGTATGTCTACTGAACTTAAACCCATTGACGACAAAACAACTGCAAAGATCATTACCAAACTAGCGAAGGATATTAGGCTGATTTTACCCGAAAAAGTAATAGAGTATCTCCTCACGCGCATGCCAAGAGATTTTATGTCGATCAAGCATGCGATCACTAAAATCAATCGAGCATCTTATATCCAAAAAAAGAAAGTGACCGTACCCTTGGTCAAGGAAACCTTGAATCTGCCGTAGACAATCATGAAACAGGCGCGCCATAACATAGCTTTTTCACTTGAACGCGTCGCGCAAAACCACCCAAATCAAACAGCGGTTACCGAATCACACACTGGCACTTCCATTTCATTTCAAGAGTTAGATGATGAGAGTTCCCGCATTGCTTCTGGATTAAACCAATACGGATTTAAAAAAGGAGATCGTGTTTTACTCTTTATTCCTTTCAGCATAAAGTTCATTTCTGTTGCATTTGCCCTATTTAAAGCGGGGGCGATACCCATACTTATTGACCCCGGACTAGGGAAAAAAAATATTCTAAGGTGCATTAAGGAAACCGAAGCGCAGGGAATCATTGCGACCCCAGTCGTTCACTTAGTATCAAAATTTTTCCAAAAATATTTTCGCAACCTGAAACACAGGGTCACTACCAACTCATGCTGGTTATGGCAAGGGTGTACCCTTAGAGATATCAACAATATGGCTAAACCTAGCTTTGCTTATGGTGACACATTTCCTAATGATCCTGCGGCTATATTATTTACAAGTGGAAGCACCGGTTCTCCTAAAGGAGTTGTATATACCCATGAGATGTTTTCCCGTCAACTGGAGGTACTACGTTCCTGTTACGGGATCCAACCCGGAGAAATAGATCTATCTACCTTCCCACTATTTTCATTGTTTGGAGTGGGAATCGGCATGACATCAATTCTCCCCAAAATGGATTTCACTCGCCCCGCAAAAGTTGATCCTGAAAAAATTTTAAATACGATCACCCAATATAATGTAACTAGCGGGTTTGGTTCGCCGGCATTATGGGACACAATCAGCCGTTATTGTATTTCAAACAATCGACACCTTTCTTCTCTTAACCGAATTTTAATGGCAGGTGCACCCATTCCCGGTTCGTTGATTGAAAGATTTGATCATATCCTGACATCCAAAGCGAAGATACACACTCCATATGGAGCCACGGAAGCACTTCCTGTCGCAACCATCGAACGCAAAGAAATTCTAGAAGAGACTTTAAAAAAATCTCAGCAAGGACACGGAATTTGCGTTGGTCACACGGTTCCTGATATAGAGCTTAGAATCATAGCAATCATAGATGATTCGATTCCTGAGTGGGAGGATTCCATCGAGCTAACCCATGGAGAAATTGGAGAAATAGTAGTGAAAGGTCCTTGGGTAACTCAAAGTTATTTCAACCGCAACGAGGCTACTCGGTTAGCAAAAATTAAAGATCATGGAAACGCTCTCTGGCACCGTATGGGAGATGTAGGTTATATCGATGACAAAAACCGACTATGGTTTTGTGGGAGAAAAAATCAACGCGTTCGCACAGCCGACGGAACATTGTTCACCATCCAATGCGAAGGAATCTTCAACATTCATCCCAAGGTAAAACGATCCGCTCTAGTTGGTATAGGTGAAAATAAGAACCAAAAGCCTGTTATCGTCATAGAACCAGAACAGTTCAGCGAACTAAAAAATAATTCTGCCCGCAACTTGCTTATTAAAGAATTATTGGAGTTGGGAGGTCAGAACAAGCATACCCATCAGATTAAGAATGTCCTGATATACCAAAATTTTCCGGTAGATATTCGCCATAACGCAAAAATATCTCGAGAACAACTTGCTCAGTGGGCAACCCAAAAGATTCCCCAGGAACGTAAAAAACAACTCCCCTAAGCGTAGCAGAATAAGAAATCGGTCTATACTAACCAATCAATTTCCATCAAACCTTAGTCTTATGTATTCAAAGACAACAGATCCAAGACTAAAATCAACTTCTTCCTGATTGACTTATATTGTCCTTCTATTCTAACGGGAATGCCATTTGCACAACCATACGTTGAGTAGAACAAGAAACAAAAAAAAGAAGATAAAAAAATATAAGACCTGAAAACTTAAAAATATGTCGGCACTCGATTGTACGTTTAATATCCCAAATGCTTATGTTTTGACATAATTTCAACGTTCTGCTAGCATTTCTTAATGATGACACTCTGGTTCTTTGTAGATTGAAAAATTTGGTTAGAGTTTTATGGTTCCCTATAGATTAATTGGCCACTTAGATCCTGATTAAACCAAGAACTTACTAAAATGCTAAATGAAGTTGATGAGAAAAGAGAAGAACACAGTATAAACTTAATAAAAAAAGTCCTGATCGGGCTAGGGGCAATTTTTATCTTGGTGGGGATCATCCGGCAGTGGCCCATCGCAGGAAAATCATACATGGAATTTATTGAGGGAGAAGGGTACCTTGCCCTGATGCTAGGACTTATCATGACTGTACTGGGAGTATCTGTAAAGCTACTAATCGGCCAGCAAAAAGAATAACGACTTAAATTTGGAAATTGACCTCCATGAGTGAAAAAGAAAATGTAGAAGGCGAAGGTTTCGTCATTAAAGACAAGCGTTCTTCCCAAATTTCAGAAGATGACGCTACTTTTCAAGATGAACAAGAAACCAAGGATCAGGAAAAACAAACCGACTCCTCCAAAGAAAAAAAAACCGAGCCTTTTCAGGTCGACTTTTCAACATTTATCATGTCTCTTACGTC
>JYMV01051141.1_pt1 | contig 10114 bp, 10 predicted proteins | sample 338911 | NCBI WGS metagenome assembly JYMV01 (sample SAMN03354496, study PRJNA234377) | hydrothermal vent metagenome | biome: Deep sea; feature: Hydrothermal plumes at the Eastern Lau Spreading Center, Western Pacific Ocean; material: Seawater | place: Tonga | collected 2009 | depth 2000 m m
TTGCCGATTAGACGACCCCCGATCTGAAAAGGGCTAAGCCGGGATTATGGATGGACTTCCGACTGCAGTCACACCGCCTTCATCTTAGCGAAGCGAAGCCGCCTTCATCTGAGGAACGAAGCCATTCTGTGTATAACCCCGGCTAGCATACTAACTCAAAGCCTTGTCGGAGTGAAGCCTGCTCCAGGGGCTATTTTAAATGAAGGTTGCTTGTGTTATTTTAGGAGGCGCGATTAACCCATTTCTTGTGAGGAGGCCCTATGAGAGGTGCATTTTCCATTGCTCTCGTGCTTTTTGTCTCTTTTAGCTGTGTTTCAGGAGTCCTGGGGAGTCAGGACAGCGAGACCTACGCTGAAGAATACGAGCTTTATCAGAAGATCGAGGCGGAATCCGGTAACGCTAAAAAGCGGGAATTGATCTTCGAGTTCCTCGACACCTTCGAGGCGTCGGTGCTGGACCCCAATGTCTCTTACCAGTATGCCCAATACTACAATGGCCCACGCCAGAGTGGGCAATGGCAACAGTTGGCCAACCTGGCGCTGGATTACTTACGGCGGCGACCCAATGACGGGACCGCCATTGCAGCGGCCACGGAAGCCTACCAGAATCTGGGTGATACGCGTAAGCTGGTCGATTTCGGCAGCAAACTTTACAACGATTCGCCCAATGCCAACACCGCCTACTTCGTCGCCAAAGCCTATCAGTCGCTCAACGACCAGGCGAATTTCCGTAAATGGGGACAGCGCGTGGTCCGGCATGATTCCAACAATCTTCAAATTCTGGTTGAACTGTCCCAATCGTATTGGAGAGCCAATGATTTCGACAACACGGTTACTTACGCCAAGCAGGCACTCCAGGCGACAGAGAAGGCCAAAAAACCCGACTCTCAGACCGACGCACAGTGGAGCGCACAGCTGAACCAGGTCCGCGGATTCTGCTATCGCGCCCTTGGAGAAGCGGATTACGTGAACACGAACAACACGGCCGCGCGAGGGAACTTCGAGAAGTCGGTCGAATTCGACGTCAAGAACGATTTCGCCCACTACCGCCTGGGATTGATCTACTGGGGAGATGGAAGGACGAATCAGGCCATCCTGGCTCTGGCCAAATCCGTCGTGTTGAACGGACCGAGTTCCAAAGAGGCGAGGGACCAACTCAACCAGCTGTACCGGTCAGTTCACGGCAGCACCAGCGGCCTTCCAACTGTGATTCAAAGGGCAAGGCAAGATGTAGGTCTATAGTTGATCTAGCCCCTAGTATGCAGAATACGGGCTTAGCCCGGGTTTAACTGGCTTCAGCGGCTTCCACCTTTTGCAGGGGTTTGGCGATTCCCAGAGCCACCTTGACTTCGTGCTCCAGTTTGCCCATGATATCGGCATTTTCGCGGAGAAAGTGCTTGGAGTTCTCGCGCCCCTGCCCTAATCTTTCCTGGCCGTAGGAAAACCACGAACCGCTTTTTTCGACAATCTTGTGGTCAACGGCCAGGTCCAGAAGTTCCCCTTCCCGAGAAATCCCCAGTCCGAAGTTGATATCAAATTCGGCTTGTTTGAATGGCGGCGCCATTTTGTTCTTGACGACCTTGACCTTGGTACGATTCCCGACGTTCTCATCTCCTTCCTTGATGGCAGCAATGCGCCGGATGTCCAGACGCACCGAAGAATAGAATTTCAGAGCTCGTCCCCCCGTGGTCGTCTCCGGGTTACCGAACATGATGCCGATCTTTTCTCGAATCTGGTTGATGAAAATGAAGCAGGTGTTGGATTTGGCGACAATGCCCGTCAGTTTCCGCAAAGCCTGGGACATCAGCCGGGCATGCAACCCCACATGGGAGTCCCCCATTTCTCCTTCCAATTCGGCACGAGGAACCAGCGCCGCCACGGAATCGATGACCAGAATATCGATGGCGCCACTGCGCACCAGCATCTCAGCAATCTCCAAGGCCTGCTCTCCGCTATCCGGCTGGGAAACCAGCAGATCGTCAATATTGACGCCAAGATTGCGGGCATATTCGGCATCCATGGCGTGCTCGGCATCAATGAAGGCAGCCGTTCCCTCCTGCTTCTGGGCTTCAGCAATGACATGCAGCGCAACGGTGGTCTTTCCACTCGATTCCGGGCCGTAGATCTCAATCACCCGTCCACGTGGCAACCCCCCAATCCCCAGGGCATTGTCGAGGGACAGGGAACCCGTGGAAATAACCGGGACACTGAAGGTGGTCCGGTCTCCCAATTTCATGATCGACCCTTTGCCAAATTGCCGTTCGATCTGGGTCAGAGCCATCTCAATGGCTCGCTTCTTGTTACGCTCTTCATTCATGATTGCTACCTCTCTAAATAGTCTCGCTCTTGCCAGTTCCCGCCATGTTAACCCATACCCCCGACGAGGATTTCCGGGCCTTTTCAACCCGGATTATGGGTCGGTTCTCTACTGCTATTCACGTCGCAAATCAAAAAACTGCGAAAAAAAGTGAGGCTGGTCGTGCGCCCCTACACTCCCCCCTAAAAACGCACGAATGCACAAAAGCACTCTATCAAAGGAGTTCCACCGCGACGGCCACGGCATTGCCTCCTCCCAGGCACAGGCTGGCAATCCCCCGGCTGAGGTCACGGCTTTTGAGGGCATACAGCAAGGTGGTCAGTATTCGGGCACCGCTGGCCCCGATGGGATGACCCAGGGCCACGGCTCCACCATGGACATTGAGTCGATCTGGAGCCAATGGGATTTCCTTGATGAGAGCGACCGACTGGGCGGAAAAGGCCTCATTGACTTCATACAGGTCCACTTTAGAATCACTCCAGCCGGCACGCTCCAGAACCTTCCGAATGGCCTCCACAGGGGCCATCATGATCCAAGAGGGCTCAATTCCCGTCGTCACCGAAGCAACGATCCGGGCCATGGGCTTCACGCCCCACCTTTTTAGCGCGTCCTCCGAGAGAAGCGTCAGGACCGCTGCACCATCGCTGATCTGTGAGGAATTTCCAGCCGTCACAACTCCGTTTTCTTTGAAACCCGGCTTCAGTTGCGAAAGAGCCGCAGCAGAAGTATCCTCACGAGGGCCCTCGTCACGCTCCATGAGGAAGGGCTCGGATCCCTCGCCCTGAACCTCCACTGGAACGATCTCATCTCGCAATCGCCCCTGATCGATTGCCGCAACCGCCCGGGCGTGTGAATCAAGAGCATAGTCATCCTGTTGCCGGCGCGTAAGATGATATTCCTCCGATATGAGCTCTGCCGTGCACCCCATGTGGAAATCTTCATATGCATCCCACAAACCGTCGTGTACCATGGAGTCTTGCGCCTCCTGTTTCGAAGAGGGACCTTTTTTATCTCGGGGAAGCAGAAACGGGGCATTACTCATACTCTCCATCCCTCCGGCCACCACCACCTCAACATCCCCTACCTGGATGGCCTGTCTTCCCAGCATCACAGCCTTCAGACTCGAGCCACACACTTTGTCGACCGTGAAAGCCGCCACCTGAACGGGTAATCCCGCACCCAAAGCGGCCTGGCGTGCAGGATTCTGGCCCAGACCCGCGGAAAGAACGTTCCCCATAATCACCTCTTCCACGGCCTCCGCCGGAATCCCGGCCCGCCTGATCCCCTCCCGCACCACCAGAGTTCCCAACTGGACGGCAGAAAACGACTTGAGTGCTCCCCAATACTTACCGATGGGGGTCCGGCATGCGGAAACGATATAGGCCTCGTTCATAGGGGAAATGATATCAGGAAAGAAGACAGAAGATAGAAGACAGGAAAGGCTGACCACAGACCACAGACCACAGACCACAGACAGAAGATGGTGATTCCTGCCGTCTGACAGAAAATCCGAAATCAGAAATCCTAAATCCGAAGCCAGGCCGAAATTCAAAACCGGCTCATTCTCCACGCGGAGCATAAACGACGCGTTTCTCCACTCCGAGCGTCAGAGAGGAGTTTCTCCGCGCGCGAAGCGCGCTTCTCCTGCCCCCTGACCGGCTGACCGGAAGAATCCAGAATGAAGAGGCCGGAAGGGGGCCTGGTATTGACAGGAGTGGGCGTAGAGTGCTTTAATTGCCCGTTCCAACGACTTTTTCGGAGGCACTATGTCGAAGTTTTGTGAGATTTGTGGAAAAGGACCCCGCTTCGGGAATAAGGTGTCTCATGCCCACAATTTGACCAAGCGGCGCTGGAACCCGAACCTGCAACGTGTCCGGGCCGTCGTCGACGGTACGGTGCGTCGCATGCGGGTGTGCACTCAGTGTCTGAAAGCCGGAAAAGTCCAAAAACCCTCGATTGCCTGAACACGCGCTGGCAACACATTTCAGATTTCAGAAAAAGAATTAAGAATCCGAAAAGAAAGTTCCGGAATTTGGATTTCGGATTTTGGATTTCCGGTCAGGGGTCAGCGATTTTTCCGGCTTGCCAGGTTTCTGGATCGCTCAATTTCCCGTACACCCTGGATGGCCTTGAGACTATTCAGGACCTCGTCAAGATGGTCGGCATCACTGATCTCAACGGTCATATCAATCAACCCGTAACGATTATCGACGATATCCGCAGTCACATTTGCAATATTGGTCTTTACGCTGGATACAGCAGAGGTGATGTCGGCCAAAATGCCCTTTCGATCTTCAGTGGCAACAAGCAGGCGAACGGGATAGATGGCCGCCTTTCCATCCGAAGTCCAGGTTACCTTGATCATTCGTTCCGGATCCAATAGAAATTTCTCAAGGTTGGAGCAATCTGCGGAATGGACCGAAACACCCCGCCCGGAGGTCATGTAGCCAAGGATCTCCTCCCCCCGTATGGGATCACAACACTGGGCTCGGGAGACCAGGACATCATCGTGCCCACTGACTTGGATGGCGGAATCTGAACGTCTCAAGACCTTGTTCACCACCTGAGTCAGCTTTGATTCTTCATCCTTTTGAGCCCCCTCAACGATCTTTTCCGGAGCCAGGCGTCTCAGCACCTCGCGAGGGGAGAGCTTTCCAAAACCAATCTCGGCCAAAAGATCGTCCTTGTGGGAAAAATCCAGTTCAGTCACAAGAGACTCCAGCTTGTCCTTGTATTTCCTCAGACTCAGATTGTAGCTCCGAGCCTTCTTCGCAAGCAGCTTCTTCCCCAACTCGATCGCTTCTTCCTTCTTCTTTAGATTAATCGAGCGCCTGAGGGCACTTCGAGCACGGGAGGTTTTGACGAAACTCAACCACTCACGATTGGGCTGGGGATCCTCAGAGGTGACGATTTCCAACATTTCTCCGTTGCTGAGTTTATATTTCAGCGGAACAATCCGTCCGTTCACTCGTGCACCCACGCATTTGTGACCCACTTCCGTATGAATGGCATAGGCGAAGTCCACCGGGGTAGCCCCCCGCGGGAGTGTCACCACCTCTCCTCGGGGAGTGAAGATGTAGACCTCTTCCGGGTAAAGATCAATCTTGAGGTTACTCAGAAATTCATGGGGATCCTTGACTTCATGCTGCCATTCCAGGAGCTGTCGCAACCACTGAAAGCGCCTGTCATCCTTATCCTCCTCCAGTTTCCCCTCCTTGTACTTCCAATGAGCAGCTATTCCCTCCTCAGCTACCTTGTCCATCTCATGGGTCCTCATCTGTAGCTCAAAGGGACGACCATCGGAGCCCACCACCGTGGTATGGAGGGACTGGTACTGGTTGCGCCGGGGCATAGCGATAAAATCCTTGATTCGCCCGGGAACGGGATTCCACATGTTATTGACAATTCCCAATATGGTGTAGCAATCACTCACCGTCTTCACGAGAATGCGAATGGCGATAAAGTCGTACACCTGATCAATGCCGATCTTCTGACGCCTCATCTTCTGGTAGGCACTATAGTTCCGCTTGATGCGGCTTTTCATCTCGGCTTCAATTCCCTCCTGCTCGAAACGCTCCTGCATGGACTGCATGACCTCTTGGCTGAACTGCTCGCTGTTTGCTCTCTTGTTCTCAATCTGGCTCGAAATGTTCTCGAAAGCAACCGGATCCAGGTGGTAGAAGGCCAAATCCTCCATTTCTCCTCGCAGCTTGGCCATTCCCAGACGGTGGGCGATGGGGACGTAGACATCCAATGTTTCCCGGGCGATCAATTTTCTTTTCTCGGGTGGCAGGTATTGGAGAGTTCGAAGGTTGTGAAGGCGGTCAGCCAGCTTGATCAAGATCACCCGGATGTCATCCACCATGGCCAGAAGCAGCTTCCGAAAGTTTTCCGCTTGTTTCTCCTGACGTGAGGAAAACTGGATCTGCCCAATTTTGGTGACACCATCCACCAAATGAGCGATGTTCTCTCCGAAAGACTCTCGGATGGAATCCAGCGTGGTCAGAGTGTCCTCCACCACGTCGTGCAGTAACCCCACGCTGACACAGGCAACATCGAGTTTCATCTCCGCCAGAATATTCGCCACTTGCAAGGGATGCGAAAGATAGGGCTCTCCGGACTGACGAATCTGTCCCCCGTGTTCACGCGCTGAAAAAACGTAGGCCTTTCTCAGGAGTTCCAGGTCCGCGGTCGGGTGGTACCGTTGAACCTTTTCCTCCAGATCCTCAAATCGAATCATCAGACCCTATTTTACCATTGAATGGAGAGGGCTTGGTGGTGTGGTGGTGCGGTCCGCTTCGCGGATCGGTGCTGTGGTGCAGCACAGTGGCTGTAATTCTGGGGAGTGTGGGAGGCGCCTCAGTGTGCCGATTCCGGAGAGCCGCTCGCAGAGCGGCCACTACACAACCTTGCCAGACGTGAAACTTGAAACGCGCGCTGGTCAAAGACCGGCGCTTTCACTGCTACTCGGCGCCACCTACCTGACGTCGTGCCTCCTCTGCTTCCGCTTCTAACTTGCGCTTGAGGTCCAGCGCATCCAGGGCCAATCGATCCGCCTCTCGCTCCCAGTCGCGCTTGGCCTCTTCGTCCAGCTCCAGCTTGGCTTTTTCACGGTAAAGGAGGTTCAAATACTGCATGGCATCCACATACTCCGGATCAAGCTCCAGGGCCTTTCTCAAGCTGTCGATGCCTTCATCCACCAGAAGATTGATGGATGCGATGCGCTCCTCGTCCAGAAACTCGACACTTTCTCCACTCATACCGGTGTCATCGTAGGAGAGCTGCCAGTTGAGCGTAGCAATTCCGTACATCGGCACAGGGTTGTCGGGCTCCACTTCCAATCGATTGTTGTACCACTCCTTGGCTCGGTCGTAGTCGCCCATGCCGCTGTAAAGACCCGCCAGGTTGGCCATGGCCGTGGACTGATCCACCTTACCCTCGTCGGTCGCCGTGTCCGCCTTGTCGAGAACCGCTTCGAAGTTTTCAATGGCCTTGGTGGCGAAGTCGAGATTATCCGGGCTGGTCCCCTGAGGAATGTACTGGGCACGGTAGGCAATAGCCATATAAAGGTAGGCCCGGGTCAGCTCCGGATCTTTGGCAACCGATTCTTCGAAATGCGAAATCGCCTCGTTAAATCTTTTGTTGGTATAGGCACTCACGCCCTGGTTGAGCTGATCTCGAGCGGAGAGCTGATCAATCATCGAACAATTCGACGACGCCAGTGTCACCACCAACATGGCCGCAACTACATAGAGTCTGCTGGGAAGATTCATTCCAAAATTCGCCTCCACTCGGTTACTCATCCGGAGTCAAGAGACCGATATCTCCAACACCGGCACCTTTGGCGATATCGATGACATTGACCACATCCCCAAACGGAAGATCTTCATCTCCCTGGATGAACATATTTTTGTTGGCACGGGCACTGTAAATATCAAAGAGCCGGGTTCCCAGTAGATCCAGGGTCACGTCATCCTGGTTGATGCGAAGAGCCCCCTGAGTATCTATGGAGACCACAATGGCATCCGACTTAATGATCAAGTCTTCAGGCAAATCTTCGGGCATCTCCTGGGGCACACGAGCTTCAAGATCGTACTGAATGGTGGGTTGAATCACCATAAAGATAATCAGTAAAACCAAGAGAATATCAATGTATGGAGTGATGTTTATATCTGATGAAGGACCGCCACTGGTCCCGATCGACATTGCCATGGTCCCTTACCTCCTGTCTTCCCGTTCTTGATCCACCATCAACCCGATCTGCTCCACTCCGGAGTCACGAGCCAGGGTGACCAGTTCCACCACCCTTCCGTAAGGAACCGCTACATCGCCCTTGATGAACAAGGGCAACTCGGGCGCAAGCGCGACTCGTTCGACCAGTCTTTCTATAATCTCTTCGTCGGGTACCAGCTCACGGTTGATATAAACCTGCCCTTGCCGGGTCACGGTCACCATGGTCGAGTTCTCATCATCCACCAGAGGAGCCTCCCGGGCGTTTCTGGCAGTGGCCTTGTTGACGTAAACGCCTTCCTGCATCAATGGGACCGTTAACATGAAAATGATGAGCAGCACCAACATCACGTCGGCCAACGGAGTGACGTTGATATCGGATGTCACCCCACCTCTAGGACTGCCGCCACCCATTGACATTAGTTGTCAGACCTCTGCTTCAGGAAGTAATCAATCAACTCAGAGGACGAGTTGTCCATTTCAACCACAAAGGAGTCAATCTTGGTGGTGAAATAGTTGTACATCCACACCGCGGGAACCGCCACAAAGAGTCCCATGGCCGTTGCCACCAGTGCCTCGGAAATGCCGCCGGCCACCGCGGCCAGACCCGTGGTTTCACCTGCAGTCATACCCTGAAAAGCATTAATGATGCCAACGGTAGTACCAAAGAGCCCCACAAAAGGCGCCGTGGCACCAATCGTGGCCAATCCTCCAAGGCCTTTTTTGAGCTCTTCGATGAGGATCGCCGTGGCTCTTTGAAGCGCTCTTTTGGAGGCTTCAATGGTTTCACCCGGTATCGCGTCCGAAGTCTGATGAGCCCGAAACTCCTGAAGACCGGCCACCAACACCTTGGCTAAATGGCTTTTCTCGTGCTGCTCGGCCAATTCTATCGCCTCGCCGATGTTGCCCGTTTTCAAGGCTTCAGAAACGGCTGGAGCAAACGCCATGGACTGTTTGCGTGCCGCCCGGTAAGTAAGAAATCGTTCAATCATCACCGAAATTGACCACACCGACATGATGACCAGAACTACCACAACAGCCTGAGCCAAGTAACCCATCTGTCCCCACATGTCCAAGAAACTAGTCATTTGTACCTCCCAAAACTATAGAGTTAGTCCCCATTCACAAAAATCCAGAAAGTTAGAAAATCCCTCAATCAACCTAGTTAAGAATAAAGTTCACTGTCACCGTCGCAATGACTTGAACCGGTTCCCCATTGAGCAGAGTCGGAGAGTATTTCCACTGGCTCACCGCACCAACGGCTCCATCGTTCAAAAGCGGATGTCCCCTAATGACCTTGACCTCGGCCACATTACCAAACTCATCAACCGTCACCTGAAGCAGCACAATCCCCTGAATGCGTGCGCGCTTTGCCAGTTCAGGATATTTGGGCTCAACTCGATTAATAAGCTTGGAGGACTGCACGTTTCCTCCCACACGAATCGGGTCCTTCTTCTTCGGCGGCGGCGGCGGTGGCGGTGCAGCACTGGGAATCGCCGAGAGCACGTTGCCTACCACGCCTCCGGGTACTCCACCCAGAATACCTCCTCCTCCAGTCTGGAGCACAGTGGAAATATCGGGAATATCATCCATGGGCGGAGGAATTTCCTTAGGGATTTCCTTGGGCGCCACGAACTGCGAAGCATCCAACTTCACCACCTGCACCTTCTGGATCGGTGGTGGTGGCGCAACTGGCGGCGGCGGTGGTGGCGGCGGCGGTGGAGGGGGTGGAGGGGCAGCAAGAAATGTCAGCAGCTCCTGGTCCGGCAAGGCATCGTAATAGTAAAGAGGCAACACGATCATGGTTAAAATGATGATCGCGTGAACGACGAAGGAAACAAGCATCGTCGTCTTGCTTCGACCGCTACGAACGTCTGTAGATTCAATCAGGTTTTCAAACATCGTGTTCCCTTCCTCTATCCTGACTTGGCGGGGGCAGATTGATGAAGTGCTTTCCCGCGATGGGCCATACTACTACTGGCCTTGAGTTGAGTCAAGATAAAATTTCCCTCTATTACTACCCGTAACATAGTCAAAAATAGCAAGTTACGAGATTCACCCTTTGAGA
>JYMV01008906.1_pt1 | contig 10111 bp, 12 predicted proteins | sample 338911 | NCBI WGS metagenome assembly JYMV01 (sample SAMN03354496, study PRJNA234377) | hydrothermal vent metagenome | biome: Deep sea; feature: Hydrothermal plumes at the Eastern Lau Spreading Center, Western Pacific Ocean; material: Seawater | place: Tonga | collected 2009 | depth 2000 m m
AGATGAGCAGCAGGGGCGCCGTGGAATAACATCACTCGAGGCCCTTCCCGACGGTGGCCGAGGCCACTAATGACTGAAGGCCCCGCTGGCAGGACTAAAGGCCATAGAGCGCCTTGGGATTATAGTGAAGAATTTTGTCCTTGATTTTCTGGCTGATGCCGGGTTTATCGAAGAGGGCGCCCGCGTAGGTGTTTTGGAGCGCTTCCCCGACAGGGTGGAACAGCTACAGGCAGAGTTCGGCGAGTCCATGATCGCCGTGCAGGGCGACGTCAGCCAATTGGCCGATAACCAGAGGGCCGTGGCGCAAACCGTGAGAGCCTTCGGACAGATGGACACCTTTGTAGGCAATGCGGGAATATTCGACAGCCGCCAGCGGATCGACGAATTTCCGGAGGAGCAGCTTGGTCCGGCCTTCGACGAGCTTTTCGCAGTCAATGTCAAAGGTTGTGTTCTGGGAGCGAAAGCGGCGATATCCGAGCTAGTCAAGACCCAGGGCTGCATGGTGTTTACGGCTTCGGTCGCCGGGTTCAATTCAGGAGGTGGAGGGGCACTGTACACCGCCTCAAAGCACGCGGTGGTGGGATTGATCCGGCAACTGGCGGCTGAGTTAGCTCCCGATGTGCGGGTCAACGGAGTTGCGCCAGGTGGCACTAGAACCGACCTGCGCGGCTTGGAGGCGGTGGGCCAGGACGGCGCGTCACACTTTGCCGACCCGGCATTCGAAGAGAGGCTACGCACCAATAACCCCCTTCAATACTCTCTTCAACCCCGGGACATTGCCAGCGCCTACTTGTTCCTGGCGTCCCGGGGCAACGCCGCAGGCATCACCGGCACCATTATTCCCACCGACGCCGGGGCGATGCTGCGTCGGTGACGCCGGACCAGGGGCGAATCGCCGGGACATCAAGCATAGCCAAATCCTAATCTACTAAGAGGACGAAATACCGGCCCCTGAAATTGCGATCTGAGGTCTGATGTAATTCGTCGGGTTGACCATCAATGACTGTGAAATGAACTTCGTATCTGATGCAGGCTGTTTGACTGTACTGTGTCCATGTGAAATGATTAGCTCAATGCGAAGCAGTCGTTATAAATCTCAGACGGAGGAGGCGGGCCGTGGCGACGGACGTAACCGGTCTGGTGGATTCGGACAAGGGACTGATTAGCCGGCGCATTTTTATCGAGCAGGATATTTACGAGCAGGAGCTGGAGAATATTTTCGCCCGCTGCTGGCTGTTTCTTTGCCACGAGAGCCAGATACCCAAGCCAGGCGACTTTTTCGCTACCTATATGGGCGAGGACCCGGTTCTGGTGTGGCGTGACACCGGTGGAAAAGTAAATGCCTTTCTGAACATCTGCCGCCACCGGGGCAATAGACTGTGCCGGGCGGATGCAGGCAATGCCGCGTCCTTTACATGTGCTTATCATGGGTGGGCTTACGGCAATGAAGGCCAGCTTCTGGGCGTTCCCAACTCACAGGATGCCTACTTTGGAGAGTTGGACAAGAATCAGTGGGGCCTTATCCCCGTCGCCCAATTAGACAATTACAAGGGGCTCTACTTCGCTACCTTCGACCCCGAGGCGCCGCCCCTCCTAGACTACCTGGGGGAGATGACCTGGTATTTGGACACTTTTTTCGATCGGAGGGAGGGCGGAATTGAAGTCTTTGGGGGCGCCCACCGTTGGGTGGTACCCTGCAACTGGAAATTCCCAGCGGAGAATTTTGGCGGCGATGCCTACCATGTGCCGTGGACCCATCTCTCCGCCATCAAGACCGGGTTCAGCACCGGGGTTACCGCCAAGCCCAGTGCCGGCGGGTCCATGGTTTCGCCCGGCAACGGGCATTGTCTTATCACTGTCGGTGCCAACGATATAGCCGACCCACCCCTACAGGAAGTGTTGGACTACGAGCAGGCCATCCGCCCGGAGGTAGAACGGCGGTTGGGACCCCGCGCGAACCTGATAAACCCCATAGTAGGCACGGTCTTCCCTAACTTCTCCATGCTACGGGCAACCTCACGTACCTTTCGTGTTTGGCACCCGCGGGGCCCGGACAAGATCGAAATATGGTCGTGGGGTTACATGGACAAAGCGGCCCCGCCGGAAGTTCGCGAGGCGATACGCTTGGCCGCCGTCCAGGGCTTCAGCCCGTCGGGCACCTTCGAGCAGGACGACATGGACAATTGGCAGGAGTGCACCCAGACTTGCCGGGGGACCGTTTCCCGGCGGGTGCCGGTGAACGTACAAATGGGAGTGGGCCACGATCGGTTCGATGAAGACCTACAGGCTTGGTCCAGCGATTTCAGGATTAGCGAGAGCAACCACCGTAGCTTTTACCGCCGCTGGTCCCAGCTGATGGCGGCCAAAAGCTGGGCGGAGCTTTAGTCATACTTGTAGCCGGTCTCCACCCACTTCTCAAAGTAACAAAGGGATCCCTGGCCATGAAGTAGGCCGAGGCTGGCTAAAGCAGGGCCGGAATCACTTTCTCCCCGAAGAGCCGGATGGACTTCTCCACCAGCGGACTGGCAATCTCGCCGAATCGGTGCCGGCCGCAGAACACATCGAACCCTATGAGCTGGTGCTGCTTCTCTAGCCGCTTAGCCACCGTTTCCGGGCTTCCCACATGGGCCGGGCCATTTCCGAGCCAAAAGTCCAATCCGGTGGTCATTCCCTGGAATCCGCGATTTAACTCCCGCGTGACAGGATTATCCTCTGTCCCTTTGTACCCGACACGCACCTCATCCACAAGGCGAAGGTCATGTCGTAATCGGGCACGGCGACGCGCTTTCCCTTGAGGTCTGCCAGGGTCTCAATCCCTGATGAGTCGTTGACCAGAATACCCGTCCAACCGTAAGCCCTGCTCAAGAATATGGGCACGGCAGTCCAGTCCCACCTTGTGCCGTCGGTCCGTTCCTTTGCGAGGATGGTTTCCGAGATGTCCATCTCGGAACAATCGAGATCGTCAATAGCTAGATTGTGATAGAACAGGTTGCGGGATGCCTGGAACTCCAGTTTGATACTGTCGGGTTTTACCGTACCGTCTTTCAGCGGCTGTATCCGAGGATTGTCGCCAAAGCCTATCGTAAGTCGAATTACATCTCCTAGCCCCTCGAACCAGTGAGTGCCGCCTGCCCTGTGGAATTTACCCGGTGCATAGAACATGTTGGCCTGATCTTACAGATATTCTATCGAATCGAATGATATTAAAAAGCCGTGGCTATAGCAAGCGGTGACGTTAATCGACAGAATTGAACTTAAACCGTTGCAGAACAGCAATATAAAGTACTGCATCCGTTGCGCCCGCGTTACCTTTGGATGGTGCCCAGTCCGAATGGATTAACGGACATCGCCGGCGTTCCAACGTTTTGATACTTCGAGGTGGACCCTCGATGTTCCCACGATCCTTGTTTGACGAACAGTAAAGAATCTTGGTAACGCAATCTAAGGAGCTTTAAGTGGGAACTATGTGAGTTTCGGTGCCGATGGGAGTCGTGGTCTTCAGCGGCGCTGCCAAACCGGCACCGCTCCTCTTTCACGCCTCTTGAGGGCTTCGTGTGGCCCGCCAATGTCGTTGTAAACATCTGGTCGGCATTGGCAAACACTATGCGTGCATAGTGTTTGCCAAGACTCAATTTGGGACACAATCGGCGCCCACGGCACTGAACCTAGGTGCCCGCGCCGACGACCGGCGTGAACAGATCTTCCAACGGCCGGGCTTCCTTGGCGAAGCCTTGGTCTATCAAGTATTGTTGCAACGTCTCTAGGTTTTTTCGGTTGGCTTCGATCCCGTAGGGCCAAGGGTCGCCGCCGAAAACGTCGTCCATCTCGTCCAAGTCGTCGTAGAGCCAGGGAAGGGTGTAGCGCATGGCCCCGGTGAACTTCATCTCGCTGAGGCACATCTTTTTCGACTCGACCATGGCCTTGTAAATGCTCTGAGCCACCCAGGGGTTGGCCTGGTGAACCTCCTCCCGCATGACCACGGTGTGCATTATGGGAAAGATGCCCGTGTCGCGGTAATACTGCCGCTCCAATTCTCTGTAGTTGGGAAATAGGCGTTGGACGCGGTCGGTTGTACCTAGGCACCCCGGGGCGCGGGCGCCGATCATGGCGTGCAACTCCCCTGACGCCAACATTTCGCTGAGTGTTTGACCGTCTGGGACCTCTTGGATCGAGATTCTCTTGTCCGGGCGTCCGGCGGCGAGGTCTTGGTGCCCCGGAACGTCTATTGGTCCCTCGTACCAGTGGATACGGTCCAGATCCACCCCGTACTCGCTTTGCAAAATACCTCGGATCCATACCGCAGCCGTTTGGCTGTAGGTGGGAACACCAACCTTCTTTCCCTCCATGTCCTTGGGGCCTTGAATGCCGGCTTTAGTATTCACGAAGATGAAGCCGTGGCGGAAAAGCTTGGAAGGGAACACCGGCAGCGCAATGAATGGGTAATCTGTTCGCCCGCGAAGGCTCAAGTAGCGCGAGCAAGACATCTCTGCAAGGTCGAATTCCCGGTGGCGCAACATACGGCCGAAGATCTCCGTGGGGTCTTGAATAGCAAGGTACCTCAGGTCTACTCCCTGGGGGCGTACCGCGCCATACCGCAGGGCCTCCATGCGGTCATATGGTCCGCAGGCCATGGTCAAAGCTAAGTCTGTCATAGGTAACCTCCTCATTCCCCAGGATAACCGAAACGCATTTCAGAAGTGTGGATGAATGCGGGAGCGGTCCCGACTCTCGAAAGGTCTCTGGTCTACAACAACCTGAGCGACTTCCAAGAAGCCTTGGCGTTACCGGTGTACAGCAAAATCAGGGGTCTCGTAGTAATGGGGACCGTCGTAGATCTCCACTAACAGGCAATCCTCTTCCGCTAGAGTCGGTCCGTGAGGATGGTCCTTAGGGTTCCAGTAGAACTTCCCCGGCGTGAGCTCGATATCACTGGCGGTATAGCGATAGCGTCCCTTAAGGCAGTACATAAACTGGTTGGAAGCGTGCACGTGGGTAGTAGGCACTCCGCCGCCCTTGTTTACCCGGAATAAGGCTATTGACGCTCCGGTCTCCGAATTTTCCCATAGAATCTTGATGAATGCCCCGGCTGTGCCTAAAGCTTCCCAACCGGTCTCATCGTCGGCCTGCCAGACCATCTCCTTCAGTTCTTCCATGTTGGCTCCTCCTCATTATTCGAGGCGGAGGTCGTTTAGATTGGCCGATCCCGACTCCCGCATTCCCCGAATTGTAGGCCTGCCGCCGCGGAATGTCTAAGCCGGAATCGTGGGTAGCTTAAACGTGACGGTCTGTTAACTCGAAAGCTTGGTGACCTCCACCATGCACCCAACGGCCGTTTGACGATAGTCGCGGTACTCCTCGATTGTTGATACCCATGAATCTCGGCGGATCCTGGCCACTCCCACCGTACCCACGATAATCACCGGCTCCCCCTGTCTGGGCCACACGACATACACTTCTCTAGGTGAGTCTGAAAAGTCCACGTGCCGTCCTTGGCTCCATTGGACGAATCCCTCCAGCCGGCATTACTATTCGTTCATGTTGGCCATCGAGCGGATTCAACGTCGAATAGAACGCCCCAACTAGACCCGAAAAATACCAAGCATAAACCGGCCGCGCGATCCCAAGTCCGCAGGGAAGCTAAGCTATTCAACTAGCAAGAGAGGCACACAATATGTTCGCTCCAGAATTTGATTACCACAAGGCGAGTTCGGTGGCGGAAGCCATTCAACTGTTGGGTGCCAACGACGGGGCTAAACTGATCGCTGGCGGCCACAGCCTGATCCCATTGCTCAAGCTGCGGTTGGCTAGGCCGACGGCCCTGATCGACATTGGCGACATCGCCGACTTGAAAAGGATCATCATTAACAACGAGACAGTGAGCATTGGCGCGCTGGCCACTCATTGGGACATCGCATCTTCTCACGATGTGAAGCATGCCTGTTCTATGCTGGCGGAAGTGGCCGGCGGCATCGGAGATTCCCAAGTGCGTAACCGGGGCACCATTGGTGGCAATGTGGTTCACGCCGACCCGGCATCCGATTGGCCCACTGTCCTGACCGCTTTGAATGCCCGGTTCGTGATTCAAGGCCCGGGCGGCGCGTCTCGAACCGCTGCTCCCGAAGACTTCTTTCTGGGTCCGCTGACCACCAATCTAGCCGGCAACGAACTGCTGACCGCGGTCGAGGTACCGAGCTTTGCCGCAAATCAGCGTTCCGAGTACGCCAAAATAGCCCACCCTGCCTCCGGCTACGCAGTTGTGGGCGGAGCCGTCGTGGTTACCATGGACGGCGAACGGTGCACGGCGGCCAGTATCGCGGTGGGAGGATTGGTGCCGGCTCCAGTGAGAGCATCCTCGGTGGAACGGGCGTTGATCGGCCAAACCCTCAATGTAGAGAACATCATGGCCGCATCTAACCAGGTGGTCAACGATCTAGGCAGCAATATCATCGGCGACTTCTACGCCTCAGCAACGTATCGCCGGGCCATGGCAGCAGTGGAGATCCGGCACGCCCTATTCCACATCACCGGCGAAGCCCACGTTGGGAGCAGAGCCGTGTCGGTGATTCATGGTGTACAGTATGTTCCAGTTGACCGTGAAGCCATACCGGTTTCTGATCCTGGTTCGATTGCCGACCCTGTCTCATCCACCGAATCTGTGAATACGGAGAACCAGCCTCGAAAAAGGTGGTGGGAGTTCTGGAGGAGGAGCTAGCCGCTCCCAGTATTGCTGGATCTGGCACGCATGCTTCGGCAATCTTTGACCGCCCTCAGCCTACATAGCAGTGTCCGGTAGTCCGAAACTTCTATCTTTTGACAAGAGAAGCCGGAAACTTGGTGCACCTCCTGGTCGGCCCACTTTAGCCAATCGCGGTTTTTGACCATCGCCACGAGCATCCCTACTGCATCCTAAGGAAGGAAACATTATGACTGGGCTCGATCTTTTAAACACCACCATTTCTGAGGTCAGCCGATCTATCCGGGAACGACAACTTTCGCCCGTGGAACTGACCCAAGCATGCATAGAGCAGAGCGAACGCTTGGACCCCACTCTTAATGCCTTCACGACCATGACTCCTGAATACGCGATTCAGCGGGCCCAGCAAGCAGAGAAGGAGATCATCAGCGGCAAATACCGGGGACCTTTGCACGGCATCCCGTACACCTTGAAGGACGTGATCGCAACCCAGGGGATTCGCACCACCTTCGGCAACCCTCGGATGACCGACTTCAAACCCCAGGAATCCGCCACCGTCCACGTCCTGCTAGAGGAAGCGGGGGCGGTATTACTGGGCAAGGTGTACTCTCACATCGGGCGCGGCGACAACCCGGTGATGTGCTACAGCCCATGGGATCCGGCCACCAGTCCGGGTACCACAAGCAGCGGGTCCGGCTCGGCGGTGGCTTCAGGTATGGGCTTGCTGTCAATCGGAACCGATACGGGCGGCTCCGTGCGCCACCCTGCCAGCAACTGCGGCCTGGTGGGTTTCAAGGCAACCTTCGGCCGCATCAGCAGATTCGGCGTTTGGGCTACCTCTTGGACCACCGATCAAGCGGGGCCAATAACGAAGACGGTAGAAGACAACGCCATCGCCATGGAAACCCTGGCCGTCCATGATCCGCGAGACTTGGTGAGCATAAATCTGGAACCGGGCGAATACCGTTCCAGGATTATGGACGGTATCAGAGGGCTGAGGATCGGGCTACCCGTGGATTCTTGGGTATGGAAGGAATGGATCAACCAGGATGAAGAAGACGCGGTACGTAATGCGATTGGAGTACTGGAGGAGTTGGGCGCCGAGATCGTCGAACTTTCTCTTCCTCTGGCATTCGAAGCCCGCAACAACTCTTTGGCCGCTGAAGGGCCTGTGTGGCTGCGGGACAACTTCTCTGAAGAAGTTTTGCGAGAGTGGGTAGAGTTGCACCCGCAAATGGAGCGGGGCGAAACTCAGTCCTTTGCCGAGTACTTGCATGGCCAGCAAAAGCGAATGGCCATCCGGCAAGAGGCCATCGCGGCCCTCCAAAGAGTGGACGCGATCGCGATGCCCACCGGCAGTACCATCGGAGACGAGTGGAACGCCGTTTCGGCCAACATCCGGGGCAGGGATGTACCTGCTCGTTCTCGGGCCGTCTACCTCAATGGTATGGGCAGTCAGACGGGCTTGCCGGCAATCTCCATCCCTTGCGGATTCGCCAAGGAGGAGCGATTTCCAGTGGGGCTGCAATTGGTGGGGCGTGACTTGGAGGAGGCCCTGCTTCTACGGGTGGCGTACGCCTACGAACAAGCGACCCCGTGGCACCACCGGCACCCTCCAGTGTAATAACCGCGTATGCTAGACGGAGCCGGATGTTGAGGACTTGGGATTCTTAAGCACGTGTACCCGCAGTTAGGCGACGGCCTCGACGGTGCCGGCTCATAAGCCCATGGCTCAACCTGAAGGCCCAACGCCATATTTGGTCCCGTGGCCGGGTGATGTTGACCGGAGTTTATGCCCTACTGGATGGCCGCCACGGCTTCAATCTCAATCCGGAAATCGGGGTCGGCGAGTCCAGAACAGAGAATCAGCGTGCTGGCTGGCAGGGTATCGTCATCGATAAGAAACTTGCTCCTGGCCGCCCGATAGGCCGGAAAATCCTCACGGTGTGTCATGAAGGTCGTCATTTTCAAGATATGGCCCAAGTCACTGCCAACCGATTCCAAAGCCGCCTGGATGTTGCGAAATACCTGCTCCGCTTGGGCTGCCGCATCACCCACTCCCACTGTTTTTCCGTCCCTATCCCGAGCCACCTGTCCCGCCAGATAGACGGTCTTGCCATCCTTGACCACGTGATGATAGCCGCCCGGCTGGCCCAGGCTCGATGGGTTTATCCGCTCAATTGCCATGATGGTTTCCTCCCTCCACAGTTTCTTTTGGGGCTCACAGGCTTTCAGCCAGCACATCACGTGTAAGCTCCATTTGGCCGTGATGCTGCGCTAACTCCTCGTACGCATGAATCAGCGCTGTTCCCTCCGTCCAGTCTCCGAAGCCCGTACCTCGCAGTGGGTTATACATAGAATTCGGCGCCGATGCCAACGGCTTGCCACCTTGCACCTGCTTCATATCTGCTAGAAGCTTTGCCTTAAGCTCACCCACCCTTTCGCGCAACTCAACAACGGTACCGCACGCCCTGAATTCCGCGTCCCTGTCCCGGAAAAGCTCGCGCTTCCCCAAAAGTGCTCCAATCCAGTAATCACACACGCCAATGCAGTGCGTCAAGATAGCATAGGGCGAGTTTGCGCCGGGCAAGTCAGGACGCATATTGGCGCGCTCGTCGCCCAGTTCTTCCACGATGCGCAACATGCCATCGAGGGCACGGTCAATAAACATCACAAAATCTTCATGGGATATCTCCATGGGAACCTCAACCAAACGGACATTCTCACAAGTCGCGTTGGGCGGCCATTGCTTGGCCGTTAGGAACGCGGGCTGAGCCATGGCGCCATCGAAGGGAACGTAGCACCGAAATGTCGAACGGTCAACTTTGAATGCCAGTTCTCGTAAATCTCTGTTGGGATACTGATTTTGATGGAAAAGAGCCCCATGCGTGTGTTGAGTGTTCGCCATGTCTGCACACCTACATATCCAATAAGAAATCCAGATGGGACCCACGGCATTGCCCTTGCTACGAAGAACCCCCGGTGTCCGTGCGATCTGCTCCAGGGTCCCAAGTGCCACCGCCCGTTCTCCTGCTATGAGGATCACCGTCTCCCTGTTCCGTGCGCCCTCTGCAACGGCGTCACTGACCCTACATCCTTGGTGGGCGATTCCAGGCAGTTATACGCTTTGCCGCCGGGTACCACGGGTACTGCCACTCATTTGTCAGTCTGGCGACTACCCGGGCTGAGGTGGATCCGGCCATTTGTACAGGTGGCCAAGGCAGCGTCATGCTCCTACAATACCCAATTAGATCCTGGACATTGGCCTTTCGTCGCCGCTACTTTTGGTTCACTTGGCAGATGCCGAATACAGCGACGAATATACTGACAAAAGATTTTACGCGGGAATAATGAGAACAGTCGAAGCTTTAGTATTTGGGAATATGGCGCCATTGGATCTGTTTGGACCGATTCAGG
>JYMV01027047.1_pt2 | contig 10111 bp, 13 predicted proteins | sample 338911 | NCBI WGS metagenome assembly JYMV01 (sample SAMN03354496, study PRJNA234377) | hydrothermal vent metagenome | biome: Deep sea; feature: Hydrothermal plumes at the Eastern Lau Spreading Center, Western Pacific Ocean; material: Seawater | place: Tonga | collected 2009 | depth 2000 m m
CCGAGGGCGGTACGCGCCTTCTCGCAGGTGACCATCAGCCCGATACCACGCTGCTGAACAAAATCGACCGCCCGGGCGCGATCGGTGATCGAACCGAGCGGATCTCCGCTGATGTTGGCACTGGTACAGAGCAGGGAACTGAACTCGCGCCCTCCCCACAGCTCTGGATCGATCGAATCGGCCAGAGCCGTCTCGACCCGACGGAACAGGTCCCGATGGATCCCGTCGACGATCAGGCTCTGATGGGTACCACCACGGATTACCGACGAGTTGAAATCTCCAGAGGTGAAGGCTGTCCGAACGAAGGCCCCCTGCATCCGTTCAAGACGACTGGCGCTGCGGAAAAAGGGAGGCAGCGCCTGTTCGAGGGTCTGGCTCAGGAACTTCTCGCAACTGCCCATGACGGTGCCGTAGTTCTTGCCGGAGAGACGATCCTTCAAACCGTCGAGCTGGCTCACTCCTTCTCTGGTCGGAGCAGCCACCAGCGTGTAGACGGTCGGGAGTTGCAGCAGTATCGCTTCTGTACGGATATGCTTCACTATCGTTTCAAAGGCTCAGTCTGCATCGATATCGATGATTTGCATCAGCGTCCTCCAATCATCTTCAAAATGGGGTTTGGCTGCAGCAGGCTGCCGCAACCTTGAAGGTTCAGGTCCAGGCCCAGCTTGTCGAGGATCGACCGCATCGTTGCGGTCGCCGCCGACAGCACCGGCAAGCGATGTTCTGCTTCGACCAGAGGGATCGCCTGCAGAGATGGCATCTGGACGCATGCGGACAGCACCAGGGCATCCGCGTCACTGAGGTCCAACTTTCTTGTTATCTCTACCAGATCCAGCGGATCTCTGCGCCCCACCTCGAGGTTGTCCGAGATCTCCAGCGAGATCGAATCGACGACCTCGATGCCGGCTTCTTCGAGACCATCGATGACCATCAGGGTCAGCGGTTTCATGTACGGAGTGATCAGGGCGACGCGACGCGCGCCCAGTTTCTTGATTCCATCGATCAGGGCTCCTGCACTGGTCACCATCTCGGCAGCGGGATTGCCCTCACGAACCACATCGGTGAGCCGATTTCTGAGGCTCTGCTCATGGCTGGGCCCCTGACTCATCACGGCTACCAGGCAGGCATACGCGGCGACATCGACCCCCGCATCGGAGATCTCTGCGGCACAGCGATCCGCCTGTGCGTTCATCGCCTGTAACTCCTCTGGACTGACCTTCTTCATGCGCATCCGTGAGGAGTGAAAGGTGAATCGATGGGAATCCTGGTCTGCGTGCCTCTGAAGCATCTCGGGCAGTTCCGTTTCCATCGTCGTGTTGGAACTGGGAACCACGAGGCCAATTCGAAACCTGCGGATGGGGCGTCTCTTGCCCAGCCCCTGCTTGATTCCCGTCTTGAAGTGATTGAATTTCGCCATCTATAAACCCTCTCAGACCACCGCGTCCGGAACGGCCACCTCGCCGCCCCTCATTCCTATCTACTGAATCCGGGATCGACATCTTCTCGGACGCACAGAACTCGAATTTATGGGTAATTCACGCCAGATGGCGTTATTTGGCCGTTGAGGGGCTTCTGTGGCAGGGATAATGTATCGAGCGAGGAGACCGAGATGACCGCAGCACTGTATCTGGGACTCGATGTTGGCACCCAGGGGGTCAAAGGGGTCGTCATCGATCCTGACGCCCGGCCCTGTGTCATCGCCCGTGCGGGCAAGCCCCTCGACCTGCTCCCGGGGCTGCCCGCTGGTGCTGCCGAGCAACACCCGGACGACTGGTGGCATGCCGTCGTCGAGGTGGTCCATCAACTGCTCAGCGACGAAGCGGTCGATCCCTGCTCCCTCGCCGGCATCGGCGTCAGCGGCCAGCAGCACGGTTCCGTCTTCGTCGACGAGAATGACCGGGTGGTGCGTGCCGCCAAGTTGTGGTGCGACACCAGCACTGCGGCCGAGGCGCGGGAACTGACCGAGACGATGGGGCGCGCGGTACCGGTCGGCTTCACCGCCAGCAAGGTGATGTGGCTGGCACGGCACGAACCGGACCACTGGCAAGGGACCGACGGTGTGCTGCTACCCCACGATTTCATCAACCTGCGACTGACCGGTGAACGCACCATGGAAGCGGGCGATGCATCCGGCACGGGCTGGTTCGATGTTCGTGAGCGCTGCTTCGATGAGGCCGCGGTGGCGGCGGTCGATCCGCAGCTGGCGGGCAAACTGCCGCGGTTGCTGGAGACGGGCGAGGCCGCCGGAACCATCTCTCCCGCCGCAGCGCAGCAGCTAGGCATCCCGGAGGGAATCCTCGTCGCCCCGGGCGGCGGCGACAACATGATGAGCGCCATCGGCTCGGGCGCGACCCGCAGTGGCACCGTCGTCATGAGTCTCGGCACCTCCGGCACCGTCTTTACCCGCACAGACTCGCCAGTGATCGATCCGGAAGGGTTGATCGCACCGTTTTGTTCCAGCGATGGCGCGTGGCTACCGCTCTTGTGCGTGATGAACTGCACCAACGTCACCGAGGAGGTCAAGAACGGCTACTTCCCCGACGATCCGGACGCGCTCGAGCGCCTCACCGACCTGGCCGCCACGGTCGAACCGGGTTGCGGTGGTGTCTCCTTCCTGCCGTTCTTGCACGGCGAACGAGTGCCCGATCTGCCCGACGCCACCGGTACCATCAGCGGCCTGCGTCCAGGCAGTTTTGCACCAGGGGTCATCTTCCGCGCCGCCCTCGAGGGGATCACTGCCAACCTGGCGGCGGGTGTCGAACGAATGAAGCGGCTCGGAGTCACCGTCGACGCCCTGCGCCTGGTCGGCGGCGGCTCGAAGAACCCGCTGTGGCGACAGTTGATCGCCGACGCCCTGCAAGTGCCGGTGACGCTGCCAGAAGAAGCGGAATCAGGCGCCCTCGGTGCGGCACTGCAAGCACTGTGGACTCACGAAAGAGGCGACGCCCCCGACCTCACTTGCGACGACATCGCCAGTGACCGCGTGCCACTGCAGGATGTGGTGGTCGAACCATCTCACACGGGGACTTGATTACGTCGGTAGAAGAACTGTTGGATGGAGAAACAATATGACCGTTCCTGTCCATGAAATACGTCGCACCATCTCACCATTACGTTTCATTTTCTGGGGTGGGATAATTTGTGTGCTTGAGATCAGTATTAATCAGTTTGATCTCCTCAACGATGTCATTGGAACGATCATGGTCACATGGGGAGTTTTCAGGATAAGCGGCATCAAGGTCCACGATCGTTACTCAACAGCGATGCTCTTCAACAAAATAGTGGCGGTTCTTGCCTGCCTTGTTTCCATCCAGGATCAAATCCCCTACCAGCGTCCTTTACTCCTTGTGGTGATTCTCTCCTTAATTGTAGTTGCATGGATGATTGCAACAGTGGTCTTTTGTGTTGCCATGCGGTGGCTATGCGCTGAGGCCAACCTTGCACGCTCTGCTCGAAGTTGGAAAACGACGATTCTGCTTTTCGTTTTCATCTACCTCATACCACTAGGTGGTATCTTCTCCGCAGGCGCCGTCGCCGTTGCTATGGAGGCGTCGTTCAACATTAACCTGGGGCCAGCAGGCTTGCTCTTGCTGCCGGTGTTAGTTGCACCTCTGATTCATCTCTTCGTGTCGACATCAAGGATGAAAAATGAAGCGCAGTCGAGCATAGATATCGACCAACAAGACTCTGCACTGGACGGGGATTGAACCGAGCAAGGAAACTCAGGCGTGCAGGCTCGGGTGCGGTCCATCAAGGCGAACTGAACTACTAGTTGCGCCAATCCCTTACACCTGGCGTCCCAGGTACCAGGCTTCAGTTTCCCTGATCGCCTATCGACCTCAGAGCTCCATTGCTTGGTTCAGGGATGCAACGCCCTATTTAAAGATCGAGTACGCGATCGTCTTGTACTTTCCCTCCGAGATTTGCATCTTCATCTCCAGGAACTCGATGGTGTCGCCCACCTTGTGACTGGATCTCGCCAGGCTGTCGCTGATCACCACTTCCACTCCGTTGTGGTTGACGACATAGGCGATGAATTCATGGCCTGCCACATCGGTCACGGAGTACACCTTCACCACCGTTGCCGTGGCGGTGGTGTGACTCGTGACGGGCATCGAGCAACCGACCAGCGTAGCCACCATCACTGACAGTATCATGGTCTGAAATCTGTTCATCATTTCTCCTTGTCCAGCGGTGCGGGTCCGCATGCACTTCGCTTGCTGGATCTACCGCCCATCGTATATCCCGATCCGGTGTGGAATCGGACACGAATTGTTTTCTGGAGTGAGTCCCGGCGATGAAATCGCCTGCAGCACCTCAATGCTGCAAGTCTGCACGACCCAGCCCAGGGACGCTGGGGCAGGTTTCTCGCTACCGGGGATCCAGTTTCTGTAGCTCGATCTTGCGGAACTCGGTCGGGTGGCTCTCCGCCTGCAGCGAGATGTAGCCCTCGCTGAGCATCTTCTTGGCCCCGGCGGTCATCAGTTTCTTGGCGTAGGAGTCGCGCTCATCGAGTTGCGGCTGGGTGTATTCGAGCACCGTCTTTCCATCGATGATGTGCTTCACCACCTCATTGCCACGCACTTCGATCTCGACGGTGACCCACTGATCGCCGTGATAGGTTTCCGATGTCGAGTCGATGCAGTGACGGGTCTGGAGTTTGCCCGCCATGACGACGTTGGTACTGGGGGTGCACAGATTGGCAGTGGTGCGTTTACTGTCGCCGCCGGGGCCACCGAGCAGTTGCACCTCGATGGAAGCGGGGAAGTCCTGCCCCTTCTCGATGCTCTCCGGTGACTGGCAGTGCAGCATCAGGCCGTTGTTACGAAACGCCCAGCCGGGACCGCCGGTAACCTGCTCACCGACGAAGCGGTACTCGACGCGCAGCCGGTAGTGGGAGAAGGAATCCTTGTAGAAGATGTGGCCGAACTTACGGTCGAAGTTGTCGTACTTGCTGTAGTCGACCTTCAGCAGCCCGTCCTCGACGCGGAAGGTGTCGAGGTAGTTATCACCGAGATCGTGGCCGGCGAACTTGATCTTCCACTCCTTCAGATCCTTGCCGTTGAAGAGGGAAATCCATTCGCCCTGAGGCGAGGAAGGCGCATCATCGCGGCTGAAGAACATCAGATGCTGCCACGGCAGGTCATCGAACTGTTCAGCGAGACGATAGCCCGCCGGCAGGTATTCCTTGAGGATCTGTTCCTTGCTCATCTTGTGCAACTTCTTGATCGGCACCTCGGGATCCTCGCTGCGGAACTCGACCAGGGCGATGCGGCCATCCGGTTTCAGTGCCTTACGCATCTTGGCCAGCATCGTCTCGGGATCGCTGAACTCGTGGTAGACATCGACCAGCAGGATCAGATCGCAGGAGCCGTCGGGGAGTTTTGGATCGGCGGTTTCTCCGAGGATCCGTTCGATGTTGTCGATCCCGGCAGCGCTGCTTCGCTTTTCGAGCATGTCGAGCATCGGTTGCTGGATATCGACGGCCAGGATCTTGCCGGAGGCACCGACTCGTTCTGCCAGCCGCAGGGCGTGATAACCGTTGCCGCAGCCGAGATCACAGACGGTCTGCCCCGCCTCGACTCCAAGGGCCTCCATCAGAACCGAGACCCGCTCTTCCTTCTCGCGCGTCTCCCTCAGCAGCCACTCGGCACCCTTCCAGTGCATCGTCTGGGCGATGGTGCGGCCCCTGTAGCTGGGCTTCTCATCCTCTTGCGCGACACACTGTGAGGTCAGCGGGCCCAGTGACAACAGCACCGCGACCAGCATCCACATCGAGACTCTGCTTCTGTTCATCGGGTGTACTCCTCATCGGTCGGTAAAGGGCCAGGGGAAACGTCTTGCAAACGGTAGGGTACCGGAGAGAGCGGGGGAGGTCACGCGTACAGATCTGGCGGTAGGTCGAGCTTCGGGGGACTGGCTGTGGCGGTAGGTATTGAAAAGACGGGTGGCAGGGTGGGTCGCGGCGAGCAACCTGTCGTGGTCGGCGCGGATTGTCGCTACCATGCGTGGCATGAAACTTCATTCCCGTCTGCTGATCTTGACGCCGCTTGTCTTGTGCATCTGCTGCAGTCAGCTCCCGAATCTAGCTCCCTCCTCGGGGATCACTGCCGTGTGGAAACGAGCTCCATCGAATGCACAAGGGATGAAGGTGGAATGTGGTAGCGCCTATGATGCTCTTCACAAGCGGATCATCGCTTTTGGAGGTCGATCGGAGAACTGGGACAACGTGAATGAAACCTGGGCATATGACTCGAGTACCGGCACATGGACCAATTTGCATCCTGCCACCAGTCCTCCCTATCGATCATCCCATGCCATGATCTATGATCCCGCCCGCGGAAAAGTTCTGATGTTCGGGGGAGACGACTTCGTTCGAGCCTACAACGACCTCTGGGAGTACGACTTTGGTCTGAACACCTGGGTAGAGCTCTCGCCACTGCATCCTCCGCCGGCCAGACAGATGCACGGAATGGCGTATGATGAGGAAAATGAGGTGATCATCCTGTTCGGGGGTCGGCGTACCGGCGGCGGCGACACTTTCAATGACACCTGGGAATACCATCATCGGACCAACAGCTGGCGATCTCTGGACCCGCAACCGTCTCCCCCCGTTCAGGATCATATCAATCTGGCCTATGACGCCAAACACAAGAAAACGGTGCTGTTTTGCGGCCCGGTCGCTCGCGATCAGTCGACGATCGGCACCTGGGTCTACGACCACCCGACCAACCACTGGTCCACTCTCACCACCGAGCACACCCCGACCGGTGATCACACCAGTCTGATCTACAACCGGAATGCCGGAACGATGATGCTGTTCGGGAATTCAGAAGTCACAAGGGGGCTGGAAATATGGATTCTCGACCTTGAAACCCCTGCTTGGGCCATCGCAAGGTCCTTTTCGGAGCCTTCCTATCGGGAGCATTTCGGCTTCGCCTACGACGAGGATCACGATGTCTACCTCCTCATCGGGGGATTCCCGAACGACGATAACTGGCTGTTGAAGGTACAGTAGTCCCTCTTCCATCCCTCACTCACACCTGAGATGACTCGTGCAAGAAAGAGTGGCCCCGGTCGGGTCGATGCCGCAAGAGAGAGTGGAGGAGGTCACGCGGCCGGATGGGGCGGTATGTCGAGGGTTGGGTGGACTGGCTGTGGGGCGGCCTCGGAAGCATCGTCAGCCGAAAAGGAGGCAGGCAGAGATACTGGATTTACATACTCGTGGGTCTCGCGGTGCCGAGACGCTGACACTGCCGCCGGTCGAAGACCGGCGACACGGTCAGCAGCCGATGGAGGGACGAAACGATTCGAACAGCGTGGGGGCCACGAGCCAATCCCATGGCTCGGCGGCTCGTTGCCAGCGACGCTGGCAGACACCCACCGACCCACGCCCACACCCGGCCCTACACCACGTCTGGCTCCCCTATCAAAACTCCCGATTGCGACCCGGTAGCCGAGTCCCCCCTTCGGCCGGAGCGGGTGCCCCCGGCGACGTCTTTCAGTTGCTCATCGTCGACCTTCTTGGCTTCCTTGCCGTCCTTCTTGTCCTTCTTCTTCTCATCGGTCATGGCGCATCCTTTCGGCGGGGCGGTTTTGTGATGGGCGAGATACCCATCTCGATCAAACTGCATGATACATCGCAGGCCTGGCGCCGGGGAGGGGGTCGATGGCGGTGGGTATTGCATAGATCGACAACAAACCGCTGTTTGGGTGGTGTATTCGCATCTCCGGGAGGGTGAGCGGTGCTGGTGGCAGTGTCAGCAGTCGATGGAATGATGAAGCGATTCGAACGGCGCGGGGGGCTCGAGCCAATCCCATGGCTCGGAGGCACCCTTACCCGTTCGCGGGAGGCTCACCCCTTATTCTCACCTCGCTCGGTCGTGTCGGGTTCGAAGACAGCCTGAGCGATCGCGAATACGCCCCCGGCGACGTCTTTCAGTTGCTCGTCGTCGACCTTCTTGGCGTCCTTGTCGTCTTTCTTCTCCTTCTTGTCCTTCTTCTTCTCATCTGTCATGGCGCATCCTTTCGGCAGGGCGGCTGTGGGATGGGCGAGACACCCATCTCGATCGGTCTACAGTGTACATCGCAGGCCTGGCGCCGGGGAGGGGGTCGATGGCGGCGGGTATTGCATAGATCGGCAACAAACCACTGTTTGGGTGGTGTATTCGCATCTCAGGGAGGGTGAGCGGTGCTGCTGACAGTGTTACTGTCACTGTCGCCGGTCGATGACCGGCGGCAGTGTCAGCAGTCGATGGAATGATGAAGCGATTCGAACAACGCGAGGGGCGCGAGCCAATCCCATGGCTCGGCGGCTCGTTGCCAGCGACGCAGCAGACACCCACCGACCCACCAGCACAAGGAATCAATTCATTTAATCAGGAATGGGATCGTTGAGCGGATCGACATACCCCCGGCTGCGGGAGCCCCCGGCGACGTCTTTCAGTTGCTCGTCGTCGATCTTCTTGGCGTCCTTGACGCCTTCGTTCTCCTTCTTGTCCTTCTTCTTCTCATCAGTCATATCGCATCCTTTCGGCGGGGATTATCCCCATGCTGGTTCGTTGTACGCGAGATCAATACTCAACGCCGATCCGACCCCCCACCACCGCCACCGCCACCGTCGTCCTTCTTGCCCTTGGAGCTGCCGTACTCTGCCGGCTGGAGGATTATCTGCGGCATGACGTGCCCCTTTTTCCCTCCCGCAACATCTTCCAACTCCTCGTCGGAGAGTTTCTTGCGATCCTTGTTGTCCTTCTTCTTCTCATCTGTCATGGCGCATCCTTTCGGCGGGGCGGCTGTGTGATGGGCGAGGTACCCATCTCGACCGATCTGCATGATACATCGAGGGCCTGGCGCAGTGGAGGGGGTCGATGGCGGTGGGTATTGCATAGATCGACAACAAACCGCTGTTTGGGTGGTGTATTCGCATCTCAGGGAGGGTGAGCGGTGTTGGTGACAGTGCTGCTGACAGTGCTACTGACACTGCCGCCGGTCGACGACCGGCGACAGTGTCAGTCGTCGATGGAATGACGAAGCGATTCGAGCAGCGTGGGGGGCGCGAGCCAATCCCATGGCTCTGGGGTGAGTTTTTTCCCTCACCGCTCTACCCTAAACTGATAGTCTCGTCTCCCTCGATCAGGAGATCGTCGGTTACAGTCAGGCCCTTGGCTCCGGCTATCTCAATTCTGTCATGCCCCAATTCAATGTGCCCGACCCCGCGAGAGCCCCCCGCAACATCTTTCAATTGCTCATCATCGATCTTCTTGGCGTCCTTGTCGTCTTTCTTCTCCTTCTTGTCCTTCTTCTTCTCATCGGTCATGGCGCATCCTTTCGGCGGGGATTATCCCCATGCTGGTTCGGCGGGGATTATCCCCATGCTGGTTCGTTGTACGTGAGATCACTTCGCGCGAACGACGATCCGACCCCCACCACCGCCACCGCCAGGGCCATCTATGCCCTTGGAATCGCCACCTCTTCCTCCATGCCCCCCGCCGGCACCGGTATTACTTGTGCCCCCAGCAACATCTTTCAGCTGCTCATCGTCGATCTTCTTGGCGTCCTTGTCGTCTTTCTTCTCCTTCTTGTCCTTCTTCTTCTCATCGGTCATGTCGCATCCTTTCGGCGGGGCGGTTTTGTGATGGGCGGGGGCCACGAGCCACTCCCATGGCACGGGGCCGGGTTAAGTCCCTTCCCCCAGGCTACCCCAACCAACTTCAGACAATTAAAGCCACCTCATACAACCACGGTACATGCAAAGGCAGATTCATTGTTAAAAGGCAACCTCTGGAAAGTCATTATCTCTTATCGTCACGGTATGGCCTCCTCGCACTCCCCCCGCAACGTCTTTCAGCTGCTCGTCATCGATCTTCTTGGCGTCCTTGTCGTCTTTCTTCTCCTTCTTGTCCTTCTTCTTCTCATCTGTCATGGCGCATCCTTTCGGCGGGGCGACTGTTCGGCAGGGCATCTGTGGGATGGGCGAGATACCCATCTCGAACGATCTGCATGATACATCGAGGGGCTGGCGCCGGGGAGGGGGTCGATGGCGGCGGGTATTGCATAGATCGGCAACAAACCACTGTTTGGGTGGTGTATTCGCATCTCCGGGAGGGTG
>JYMV01028446.1_pt1 | contig 10111 bp, 10 predicted proteins | sample 338911 | NCBI WGS metagenome assembly JYMV01 (sample SAMN03354496, study PRJNA234377) | hydrothermal vent metagenome | biome: Deep sea; feature: Hydrothermal plumes at the Eastern Lau Spreading Center, Western Pacific Ocean; material: Seawater | place: Tonga | collected 2009 | depth 2000 m m
GACCGGCACTGACGAAGGCATCTGCAAGACCATCCTTGACCAGGTTTATACCCTGCACAATAGATGAATCTGGTTTGGTTTTTATTGCTTTGGAGCCCTGTTCATGCATGGTCACCACTTGGGTAGTATGGTGGATCCTGATACCTTTAGGGACAGAGTCTCCTATTTCTTCCTTTAATATGGTTTGGTCACCGACCAGGATTATTTCCATTCCGGAAGTATGATCCTGCAGGAATTGCAGTGTGCCTTTAACAGGGGACCAAGGTGCCAGATCTCCCCCCATAGCATCTAAAGCAATTTTCATTAAATGTGGTTAGTCAGCAGCCGAAATAACTGGTCTGCCACGGTAATAACCGCAATTTGGACAAGCGCGGTGCGGCATTTTTTTCTGACTGCACTGTGGACAGGCCATGATGGCCACATGTCCCGCCTTGTAATGGGTTCTGCGTTTACGGCCCCTTGCTCTTGATATTCTAGTTTTTGGAAGTGCCATTTCTTTCTCCTAATTCTTTTTTCTTATTATTTTATTTAATCATTTGCTTCCAATTTTCCCAGCGGTCATCTACCACGGCATCTACATCACAACCGCAGTTTTCCTGGTTTCGATTTGCGCCACAATGCAGACAAATTCCATTGCAATCAGCACTGCATATCTTCTTAAACGGCTCTTCAACCAAGACCAGATCACGGATGACTGGACCGATGTCAACTGTGTTCTTAGCATCACCAAACCAGATTACATCATCATCTTCTGTGCTTAATAGTTCAGTATCATTGGTCAGTAGGATAAAAAATTCGGCCGTGTGCTGATCGGTAAATTCAACCAGGCAACGATCACAAGTCTCGAAAAAAGGAATGGATATTTCTCCGGTTAAGCGGTATCCATGCCACTGTTTTTCCGATGTCAGGGAACAGGTAATCTTTTCTTCTGCAAACTCTACAATTTGGTCGACAAAATATTCGCTGGAAATTTCAAAAAGCTGTTTATCTAAACCGCGTTCTAAATCCGCTCTAAATAACTTCACTTGTATCATAGAAAATTACCCAGCTTGTCAAGATCCATCCAAAGGGTAAAACAGTATTGTCCCCTGGATGAGAAGCGCTACTTACCTAGGAATTATCCTCCGTTTCGGAATCATCCTGATCCGCTTCATTTTCTGATCCTTCTTCATCTTCTCCTGCATTCGTATCACTGTCATCATCAAATTCATCATCATCTAGAGAGGAATCATCATCATCTTCCTCTTCTTCAAGTTCTTCTTCATCTTTTCTTTCCAATAGATTATCATCATCAGAGCGTTTTTTGAAAATGATGAACATCAGTGTTTCGCCTACTGTAGGATACTGCCGAAACGATCAGCAAGAACAGGAAAACTGCCAGTATGAATGCAGCTACTTGCTCTGTGCCTGAGAGTGCAACACCACTGGATGTTAGCAATGAGCCGCAGCTTGCACAGCCGGCATAGCAGGCGCTACAAATACTGCAGATGTTACCCAGCAGGGAGCACAATGCACCCGGGTGAACGGCCTGGGTGGCCCAACCAACAACATTGAGCAGTTTTGACCCCATGAACCATTCATGACTGTACACTGCATTGATCAATCCATAGCCGCTAATCCAGGCATGAGAGAAAAGATACGCACCCAGCACCAGGACTGGTACCAGGGCAGTGTGATATAGAATGATTCGCCAGGGCTGACCCCAGGTAATGGAAAAATTATGCCAGACTGTGCCCATAGTATCTTCTTCGTAGGTACCAACAATGGCCGGTGTGTAGACCAGGGCGACCAGGAATACGATGCCGGTGTAGATGGTAAATACCGACCCAAAGAAATACAGGAAGTAAGGAAGCACAAATAGAAATTCACCAACATAGGGTATTTTACCTAATAAGGCGAATATAGCGGCGAGGAAGAAAAGGAAGGCAAGTATCAAGGCTAGTGAAATGGAACTGAAAACAACCGGATGCCAGTGTTTCTTGACATAGGACCAGGCATCCCCTCCGGAATAAAATTCGTCACCTTTCAGCTGTTTATAGGTTACGCGCGATACCGCAGTGGCGCCTAAAGAGATGGCATAAAACCAGAAGGCAGCGCCCATCCAGTACAGTAGGCAGGCAATGCCGGAGAGGGAATCAAGGCTCAGTAAACAGGGGTAAAGTCCATAGGCTGCCCAGGTATCAGAAAAAGCCATGCCATGGACCGCAGCGCCTAGATAATTCAACACCCAGTATACCGCATAGCCGACCAGATTGGCCTGCATGAAAATAATGACTTTTTTTCCACTCAGTGCGAGTCGGGGTGCGCGAAAAATGTCCCGTACATCAAAGTACAGTTTCATTGGATCCATTTTTTCCTCCTTGGTTTGTGAAAATGGTTATTCTTCAAATCTTACAAAATCAACCCAGACATCCGTGGTCATAGCACTGGCGATAACTTTACCAACCGCTAGTGCCGTTTCCCGGTTATCATAGCTGCCGACACGGATTCTAAACCAGACTTCATCCGTATCACGAAAATACGCTTTCTGAATGTAGGCATCATATCCTGATTCAATCAGATTTGCAGCGGTTTTTTCCGCATCTTTCAGGTTCTTTTTGGAGGCAACTTGAATGGTATAACGTGATTTATCAAAAGGTATTACATAACGGGAACTTTTTTTCTTCGCGGGTTTTGCAGCGGTTGATTTAGGCTTTACTGCTGGCGGAGTTATTTCTGCAGCAGCTATTTCTGTTTCCTCTATTTCCTCATCATACTCTTCATCCTCTTCATCATATTCTGCCTCTTCAGCATAGTCGTACCCTTCATCTTCATAAACCTCATCTTCATATTCTTCGTCTTCAAGCTCTTCATCATACTCTTCATCCAGCCAATCTTCATCCTCTTCATCCGCTAGAGCCTCATCCTCTGTTTCACTTGCCACCAGCGGTTCGACTGAATCAACATTATAGGTGAATTTCTGGGTTTCCAATTCGTCACCGTATTGGAAAATTTCCATTTCAAAAACATATTTTCCTACCGCATCGGGAGTAAAAGACATTTCGGATTTATTCTTGCTGAATTCAAGAGTTTTCATGGATAGTTTGCTGGCATCCGGCTGGCTGCTGATGGTCCAGAAAAGATCGATTGATTCTGTTTCTTCGGGTAGTTCACCATTGATGTGTATTATTTCGCCAATGATTCCCTCGCCCTTTGTACCACCGCAATTTATCAGCAATAAAGAACCGGTAATAAGTATAAAAAAGGTGCGCAATTTCATAAGTCTTTTATTTATTCGCCCTAAGTTCACTCTGTGAGAAGAAAAAGGCAATCTCTTTTTCTGCATTCTCATCGGAGTCAGATCCGTGTACTGCGTTCTTTCCCAGGCTCGTAGCAAAGTCCTTTCGGATCGTGCCTACTGCAGCTTCAGCGGGGTTGGTGGCGCCAATGATTTCTCGCCAGGTATCCACGGCATTTTCTTTTTCCAGGGCCAGGACCATGCATTGGCCGGAGGACATAAAACTGGTCAGTTCCTCGTAAAATGGCTTACCCTGATGAATGGCATAAAAACTTTCGGTCTCTGCTTTTGTCATATGGATCATTTTGGAAGCTAAAATAATAAAGCCCGCTTTCACAATGCTTTCGTAAATTAATTCTGTGTACTGATTCTGTACTGCGTCCGGTTTAATAATAGCAAGTGTTTGGTTACCCAACGTATTTCTCCTGCCGCCTTATCTTTTTAACATTTCGACCATGCCCTGACCGATATCAGCCGGACTTTCGACGACCTGAATTCCAGCGGACTGCAGCGCGGCCATTTTCTCTTTGGCCGTTCCCTTCCCACCGGCAATAATGGCTCCGGCATGGCCCATACGGCGACCGGGTGGTGCGGTCTGGCCAGCGATGAAAGAAACCATTGGTTTTGAAAAGTTATTATCCGTGACCCATTGCGCTGCTTCTTCTTCGGCAGTGCCGCCAATTTCACCGATCATGACCACACCTTCTGTATCCTCATCCACGGCAAACAGTTCCAGCATATCTATGAATGTTGTACCAATGATGGGATCGCCGCCTATACCGATGACCGTACTCTGGCCCAGTCCCTGGGTACCGATCTGGTGCACGGCTTCATAGGTCAGTGTTCCCGAGCGGGACATGATGCCGATGGTGCCGGGGGTATGGATGAAACCGGGCATAATGCCAACCTTGGCCTGACCCGGTGTTATTACACCGGGACAATTGGGCCCCACCAGCCGCGTTGGTTTATTTTCTAAGGCATGATTCACTTTTACCATATCCGCAGCTGGTATGCCCTCAGTGATACATATCACCAGATCCAGGCCTGCGCTGATCGCTTCAACGATCGCACCGGCGGCAAATTTTGGCGGCACAAAGATAACCGATGTATTCGCATTTTTATGCTGGATAGCCTCACTGACTGCGTTAAATACGGGTACGCCCAGCGCTTCCTGGCCGCCTTTTCCTGGTGTTACCCCGGCGACGACATTTGTACCATAATCGATCATCTGCTGGCCATGAAAAGTGCCCTCTGTACCGGTGATGCCCTGGATGACCAACCGTGTATCACTGTTTACTAAAACACTCATGCTGCACCTCTAAACGTTGCCGCGACGGCTTTTTCCGCCGCATCGTTCAAGCTACTGGCCACTATGAAGTCCAGGGGTGATCGCTCCAGCAATTCGGATGCCTGCTGCGCATTGGTCCCTTCCAGGCGGATTACAACGGGTATATCTACTGTGATCGTTTCCATGGCATCGATCACACCCTGAGCCACTCGATCGCAGCGTACGATACCGCCAAAAATATTGATCAGGATCGCTTGTACATTAGGGTCAGTTAGAATGATCTTGAAACCATTGGCCACTGTTTCCGGATTGGCTACGCCGCCTACATCCAGGAAGTTTGCCGGCTCACCGCCTTTGAGCTTGATGATGTCCATGGTACCCATGGCCAGTCCGGCACCATTAACCATACAGCCCACATTGCCATCCAGTTTAATGTAGTTCAGATTGTATGCGCTGGCCTCCGCTTCGGCTGGATCTTCTTCAGATTCATCCCGCAGTTCCTGCAATTCCGGATGACGGAAAAGTCCATTACCATCAAAGTTGATCTTTGCGTCCAGGGCAATTACAACATCGCTTTTGGTCACCACTAGCGGATTGATCTCCATCAGGGAACAATCCAGGCCAATGAATGCTGTCCATAGCGCTGTAAAAATTTCCACCCCTGAATCCAGTTGTGCCCCTTGCAGACCCAGGGCCTGGGCCAGGGTGGCCGCTTGTGTGGCTATCAATCCGTCTTCAGGATCGATCCATACCTTAATTATTTTTTCCGGTGTTTCCGCGGCTACTTTCTCGATCTCGACACCACCTTCAGTGGAGACCATGAAAACAAATTTGCTTTCTTTGCGGTCCAGCACAATGCCGGCGTAAAATTCTTGGGCGATATCAATACCGGTCTCGATCAGCAGGCGCTGTACTTCCTTGCCTTCCGGTCCAGTCTGATGGGTGACCAGGTTCATGCCCAGCATCTGGGTAGCCAGTGCTTCCACATCATTGCGGCTGTGAGCCAGTTTTATGCCGCCCCCCTTGCCGCGGCCGCCGGCGTGGATCTGTGCTTTTACCACCACAGTTTCTGAACCCAACGTATCATATGCAGACAATGCCTCTGCCACAGAAAAGGCCGGCTGCCCCTCCGGGACACGGACGTTATATTTTCTGAAAATTTCCTTGGCCTGGTATTCGTGTATCTTCATGATTGCCTGTCTTCCGTTTTCATTATTATTGTCCCGGCCCGGCCCTTGATCGCTTGTTCAATAGTAGGAATAGAGGTGATGACTACTTTTTCGCCATAGTGAGCCAGGAAGTATAATGCTGCTTTGATTTTCGGGGCCATACTGCCTTTGCCAAATTCTCCCTGTTCCAAAAATTTTTCTGCCTCAGCCGTTGTCATGTTTGAAATTGACTTTTGATCCGCTTTTTTGAAACGCAAATATACACAATCTATATCGGTGATGATCCAAAGTTCTTGGGCGCGAATCACCCGCCCCAGCATGGCCGCGGTCAGGTCCTTATCGATCACAGCGTCCAGGCCTTCCAGCCTGTAGTTATTATCATTATACACTGGGATGCCGCCGCCACCAGCAGCCAGCACCATAGTGCCGCGATCCACCAGCGTCTTAATACTTTTCCCATGCATTACGTAGTGTGGTGCCGGGCTGGGGACCACCCGTCTCCATTCGCCGGGATTCTGTTCGGCTATGGTCCAGTCCAATTGCTTGGCAAAATTTTCGGCCTGATCCTTTGAATAGGTATGCCCGATAAATTTTGTAGGATTGGTAATGGCGGAATCAGTTTCATCAACACGCACCTGGGTAACCAAGGCGACTATTTCCCGGTCCACTTTTACTTCCCGGAGTTTATTCTGCAGTGATTGCTGGATCATATACCCAATAGTACCCTGGGTACCGGCGACACAAACGCCCAGGGGCAAGGGCGGTACCTGCTCATGGGTTAGATCCATGCGTAGGAGTTCATCGCCTACCTGGGGACCGTTCCCGTGGGTGATACAAATGTTGTAATCCAGGTTGACAAAATGCATGATCCCATCCAGGCTTTCCCGCGTACGGGCGAATTGCTGTGTAATGGTACCCGCTTCACCTTTTGGCGCCAGGGCATTGCCGCCCAGGGCTACCATGATGGTCCGTTGGGAACTCATGCTCGATCCAGGGGCAAGGTCAGGCAGCGTGGACCACCGCGACCGCGGGGCAGTTCAGCACTGGCTGTGGTTATGACCAATTGTTGATCGTCAGCCATGTGGTCTGCAGTATTGGCGATAAAATCTGCTGCATCTATCTGGCGGTAACCGGCCTGTTGCAGCGCGGCTGTGGTCTCATTGTTGCGGGCATAGCTGATGATCTTGCCCGGTGCAAGCGTGAATGCGTTGGCGCCATCGGTCCACTGTTCCCGTACCTGATGGAGCGGTTCATCTCCGCCGCAGTTTATAGCGTTAAAATCGTAACCCTGATCGCGGAGACAATCAGTCAGTGTCTGGGGTACGGGAGAAAGATCAAATAATGACTGCCCAGACTCCAGGCAATAGGTTTGTACAGTATGACCATTGATTTCCTGATCATTGAATAAGGGGGGGTAGACGATAATATCCGTTGCACTGATGCGGCTGAAAAGTGTATCCAAATGCATCATGCTACGGGTTTTGGGCAGATCAATAAGCAGGACGCGGGTAAAGCCCTCACCAAAGCACAGCGGCAGAACCGCTTCAATTGACTCTTTGGAATTTCGCTCGCTCAGTCCAATAAGTAATGTTTCCGCATCCAGGACAATGAAATCGCCGCCTTCCAAAAATAGATCGGGGCAAATTTTATGGAAATCGAACTGTGTGAAACTGGAAAAAAGAGGATGCTGCTGGGCCACATGATTCATTAAGAGCATTTCCCGCTGCCGTGCCGGCCATTTGCCCCAGGTGAGGACCAGGGCATTATTTAAGGCTACAGCAATATCGCGGGTGAAAATCAGGTTAGGTAAGGGCCATTTGAATACGGTTTCCAGGGTAGGCTTGTCGATCCGGCCAGACAGCAATACGGTCGCAAAATCAGCCACTTCCAGGTCCAGAATATGCTGGGTATCCACAGAATTTTCCGTGCCATATAGTTTTCGGTCAAGGGTACAGCAGGCATTATAAAGTTCCTGCCGTTGGCCAGGTGTTTGCAGTGTCTCCACCAAAAGATCCCTGAACTGGTAGGTATGATCCTGCCCTGTGAAAGCGGTCAGTACATCTTCCAGTTCATTGTGTTCAGCGGCCATCCCACCGGGGGAAATGATATCATCGAATAGGAGGTAGTCTGGATTTTGGATCAGCTGACCGGATTCATCCGCTACCCATTCGGTCGTATTTTTGGGCAGTGTATAGTTGTGTTCCTGCCCTGGTGTGTGGATCAATACCTGGCGAATTGGAGCGATTTCAGACTGAACCGCCATGGTTCAATCTTCAGCCAGGAAAGGATAACGATAATCTCTGGGGGGATCGAAATTTTCTTTCACCGTGCGCTGGGATACCCAACGGGCCAGGTTGAACATGGAACCGGCCTTGTCATTGGTGCCCGAGGCACGGCTGCCGCCAAAGGGCTGCTGGCCCACGACTGCACCAGTCGGTTTATCATTAATATAAAAATTTCCCGCTGCGTGGGTCAATGCTGCTGACGCTTCAGCGATGGCGGCCTTGTCGGCGGCCATGATACAGCCGGTAAGGGCATAGGGGGAGGTGGAATCCACTAGTTCCAGGGTGGCTTGCCAATCAGCGGGGTCGTAGAGATAGATAGTGAGGACCGGTCCAAAAATTTCTTCGCACATGGTGCGGAATTCCGGGTTGGTGGTCAGAATGGTTGTGGGTTCGATAAAATACCCCACCGAATCATCACATTTTCCACCGCTGAGGACCTCTGCATCATCGGCATTGGCAGCATGATCGATGAATTCCTTGATCGAATCAAAAGCAGCCCGATCAATGACTGCATTAACAAAATTGGAAAAATCACTGGGATCACCCATTTTTACGGTGGCCATTTCAGCCAGGTATTGTTCACGGATGTCCGCCCAAATGGTTGTCGGAATATAAGCCCGTGACATGGCTGAGCACTTCTGGCCCTGAAATTCGAAGGCGCCGCGCACCATGGCGGTGACCAGGGCGTCCCGGTCAACGGATTCGTGGGCTACACAGAAATCCTTGCCGCCTGTTTCACCAACAATGCGGGGATAGCTTTTGTATTGCTGAATGTTGCCGCCGATATGCTGCCACATATTCTGGAATACAGCGGTAGAACCGGTGAAATGAACCCCCGCCAGATCAGGATGATCCATAACGAGCGGACCTACTACGGAACCGCGACCCGGGATAAAATTGATCACACCATCCGGCAGGCCAGCTTCCTGTAAAATAGGCCGGATACACAGCGCTGCTGGCCGGTTTCCAGAGAGCAACGTTCCCCATGAGCGCTGGTGCCGAAGGCAGATTACCAGCAATACTGATAAAATTGAACGGTGTAACGGCAAAAACAAATCCTTCCAGCGGTCGGTGTTCCATTGAATTCCTGGTCGGTTCAGGAGAATACATAGGCTGATGGCTGTATAGTTCCTGGGCGAACCAGCAATTGAAATTCCAGAAATCGATCAGTTCGCAGGCGGCATCGATCTCGGCCTGGAAGGCATTCTTACTCATGTTCAGCATGGTCGCCGCATTGATAGTATCACGGTAGGGACCAGCCAGCAGTTCGGCCATTTTCAAAAAAATCTGGGACCGTTCATCGAGCGGCGTCCGGGACCAGTCTTCCCAGGCTGTTTTTGCGGCGCTGATGGCCTGCGCTACCTCTGCTGGGCCAGCCTGGTGAAACCGGGCCAGAACATGGCCGTGGTTATGGGGCATAACACAGGTGCCTGTATCGCCAGTGCGGACTTCCGCACCGCCGATAATCAGTGGAATTTCAATTTCCTTGGCACTGAGTTCCTTGAGCTTGGCCTGCAGGCTGATTCTTTCCGGTGAACCCGGGCCAAAATTAAGAATTGGTTCATTAACTGGTTTTGGTATCGCGCTCATGAGGTTTCCAATGAAAATACTCAGGTTAACAAGTGCGGGAATTTAGCGGCATCATCGATCTCGAACAAGGAAGCACTATTGGGACAAAGAGGGCAATCATGGTGTTGGCAACCAGGTACACTTATTTGCTAATTTGCCTTAGATTACCGCTGGTATTATGAGCATATTTAAAATTACTTATCCAGTTATAGACACCACATGAGAGCCATAGATCTGCGCAGCGATACCACCACTTTGCCCACGGATGAAATGCGGCAAGCGATTGCAGGAGCTGAACTGGGGGACGATGTATTCCAGGGTGACCCGACTGTTAACAGGCTGCAGGATCTTGCCGCCCAGCGGATGGGGAAGGAAGCGGCGTTGCTGGTGCCCAGCGGCACCATGGCCAACCTGGCATCCATTCTGACCCACTGCGGCCGCGGCGCGGAAGTGATCCTGGGCAACAGGGCCCACACCTATAAATATGAGAAAGGCGGTATATCTGCCTATGGCGGTATTCATT
>JYMV01007293.1_pt1 | contig 10110 bp, 8 predicted proteins | sample 338911 | NCBI WGS metagenome assembly JYMV01 (sample SAMN03354496, study PRJNA234377) | hydrothermal vent metagenome | biome: Deep sea; feature: Hydrothermal plumes at the Eastern Lau Spreading Center, Western Pacific Ocean; material: Seawater | place: Tonga | collected 2009 | depth 2000 m m
ACGGAATACTCAAGGGCGGGCACTTTACTGTGGTTGGACACAGTGTGGTAGTCCATATTGATAGGAACCAAAGGAGACTTTCGCCCATAAACAAAGGGCTACACCAAGATCTTCTAAAATGAAATTGTTAGGGAAACACCGTGGGAATTGAAGCTGTTGATCTGCAAATGTGGATCACGCTAGCGTTAGTGTTAATCACAATAGTTGCCTTTGCGCTTGAGCGCTTACCGCTCGAGGTAACTGCGGCATCGCTAATAGCAGTTTTGATGATCGTGTTTCATTTCCTACCCGTTTTAGATGGCAATGGCGAAAATCAATTAAATGCGGCTAAAATTTTAGGAGGATTCGCTAACCCTGGACTGATTACGGTCATTGCGTTACTTGTAGTCGGAGAGGCAATGGTGCGAACTGGTGCACTTGAAGGAGTTGCAACCACGCTACACCAACTAAGTGGAGGTAATGCTCTACGCGGCTTAATCATAAGCCTAATTCCGGTGGCCATCGTTTCTAGTGTTCTTAACAACACCCCTGTAGTCATAATATTTATTCCGATTATTAGCGCTTTCGCTGAACGTATTGGAATTCCAGTGAGTCGGCTGCTAATTCCACTAAGTTTTGCATCGATCTTAGGCGGCATGACAACTTTGATCGGATCCTCTACCAACCTTTTGGTAGCAGGTGTAGTGACGGACTTAGGCCTAGCTCCCATACAATTCTTCGACTTTTTCGTACCTGGATGTGTCCTAGCGTCAGTCGGATTAGTTTATGTCTTGTTCATCGCACCCATACTTATTCCCAACCGCGGTGCCATGGCCACACAATTAACCAGTGAAGACCGACAGTTCATTGCGCAGATTGAAGTCTTACCAGACTCACCTTTGATTGGGGATACAGTAGTTTCAGGGACGTTTAAAACTCTTCCGGATATGACTGTCCGAATGATCCAGCGGTCCGAGCACGCTTTTTTACCGCCACTTGACTGGGTCGAACTAAAAGTGGGAGACGTGATTGTAGTAGCGGCTACACGTAAAGTGTTAACGGAAACATTGAACCGACTACCCCGCGCACTCCATCCCAGCCCAACCCGCCAGCAACTAGAGGCAGGTGAACGTTTCCACGAAGAATATAGTTTGAATTCGACAAACGAGAGCACCTCGAAACCATGGCAAGAAGGCGACCAGGTATTGGCCGAAGCAATGGTTGCCCCAGCCGCCGCAATTGCCGGACGTGATTTGGAATCAATAGGATTTCGCCATAAATACGATTGTATTGTGCTAGGCATCCAACGGCGATCACGAATGATCCGCCAACAACTTACCGAGATTCGCTTAGAAGAAGGCGATGTTCTGTTAATTCAAGGCCCACCAGAAAAAGTGCGCGCCTTGCAGGAAAGCCACGATGTAGTGTTAATGGAGTTATCCCAAAGGTTGCTCCCACGATATTTTCACGCCCAACGGGCGGCACTTATTTTTACCGGCGTTATACTCGCTGCTGCCACCGGATTGATACCAATCGTAGTGGCCGCCGTGACCGGTGGAGCAGCAATGATCCTAACTGGATGTTTAAATGTTCGGGACGCAGTACGGGCAGTTGACAGTCGAATAGTCCTAACCGTCGCCGCTACACTTGGTCTAGGCTTAGCTCTACAAGTAACAGGCGGTGCGGCTTTTGTCGCCCATTCCCTTATCAGCGTGTTGGAGGGAGCTGGCCCAGGGATAATTTTATCGGCTCTTTTTATACTTATTGCGTTAGTCACCAACGTACTTAGTAATAATGCCTCGGCAGTATTATTCACACCGATCGCGGTGAATATCGCGCTCGTTCTAGGACTCGACCCGATGGCATTCGTGTACGCAGTAATTTTTGGAGCAAGCTGCTCTTTTGCTAGCCCAATAGGGTATCAAACCAACCTTCTAGTTATGGCACCAGGACATTATCGTTTTGCAGATTTCATGCGCGCCGGAACGCCCCTTATTTTCGTGTTATGGATAACTTTTTCACTATTCGCTCCGTGGTATTATAATCTACCGCTTTTAATTCCTTAGGTGGTTTCCCTTAAGATCATGCTCAATGCTGACCCCAACAAACTGCGCTTTTTCTACGGGACTGCACCCCAGCCATGTCCATATATACCTGGGCGCCTTGAAAGCAAGGTAGTCACGGAACTTAATAGCCTCGACGCGGTGCGTGTTCATGACACACTGAGCCGAGCTGGATTTCGACGTAGTCATTCGATCGCCTATCGCCCAGCCTGCCCCGATTGCACGGCATGCGTTCCGGCACGGGTTAGGGTGCAGCAGTTCGAAGCGACTAAATCCATGCGCCGTACATTACGGCGAAACGCCGATCTTACACATCAAGAAACCCAAGCCTTCGCAACAGAGGAGCAATACGCCCTATTTAAATCTTATGAAAAAGCACGTCACGGCGACGGTGAGATGGCTTTGATGGATTTTAATGATTACCGATCAATGGTAGAGGATACGCCGGTAGATACGATGACCATAGAATTTCGCGATTCCGCTGGCACCTTAACCGCCGTTGCACTTACGGACCGGCTTTCGGATGGATTGTCTGGTGTGTACAAGTTTTTTTCCCCAGAGAGATCCAAGCTTAGTCCCGGCACCTTCGTTATTCTATGGAATATTGAGCGCGCCCGCGCACTCGGGTTACCGTACTTTTATTTAGGCTACTGGATCGCTCAATCGCCAAAAATGGCGTACAAAGCTCGGTTTATGCCACTCGAAATTCTCACCCAGTCAGGATGGAAGCAGTTCAACCCTTCCTAAACGTGTTGCCACCACGTGCCGCAATTCAATCATTGTCTTAGCAAGTAAATAATCAAGGAGACATGAAGTGAATCGTCGATATTTTATATCAAGCGCCGTAACCGGAGCTGCAATTGGTGGTAATGCTGTTTATGTAGCAGCAACAAATCGTCGCCAACCGATAGAACACGGAATTGCAGATGACCTCGGCCATGCTCCCGCTGTGATTGGCCAAATACACGAATGAAAATGGTTACGTGTTGGCCCAGAAATTTTGCTGGCGCCGGAACCAACGCACAATATCTCGCTGAGTTGATCGGTTCGATGTGTGAGGGGCGGCTAAAGATCAAGCTTTTTGCCGCGGGAGAGCTGGTGCCCGCATTTGAGGTCTTCGATGCAGTACGTGAAGGGACCGCCGAGTGTGGCCACTGAGCAGCCTACTACTCTGGATCGCCAAGAATAAAAGCATCCCCTTCTTTTGCGCCGTGCCGGGGGCTTAACGGTGATGGAGCATAACGCCTGGATCCAATTCGGTAGCGGCCAAGAGCTATGGAATGAGATTTACAGTGAGTTCGGGATACGTGCGTTTATGGCAGGCAACACTGGTGTTCAAATGGGCGGCTGGCTTCAAAAACAATTGATTTGCTCGCAGACTTTTGGGGGTTGAAGATCCGTAGCCCCGGACTGGCAGCCAAAGTCGTAAACCGGATGGGAGCTACAGCAGTCAACACGCCGGGAGGTGAAATCATGCCGGCACTCCAAGCGGGTGTAGTCGACACCGCCGAATGGGTTGGACCGTGGAATGATCTAGCCTTTGGATTTTACAAAGTTGCGAAGCATTACTACGGGCCGGGCTTTCACGAAGGGTCTACTTGCGGTGAATTAATGATCGATCTGAATGCATGGAATCAACTTCCAAAAGACCTGCAGAATATTGTATTTGGCGCATCGCTTACGACAAATAGTCGGATGCCGTCAGAATACTTTGCCAAGAATGCAGGCTCTCTGCCCGTACTACTGAACGAGCATAACGTGCAACCTCACAGCTTTTCGGATGACGTACTTCGGACAATGTACAGTCTGTCCGAAGACCTTGTTGCTGAAACAGCATCCGAGGGAGAAGTGAACCGGCGGGCACACGACAATTGGAGTCAATTCCGTCACACTTCCACGGAGTATCAACCTCTCTCTGATCTTGGTTTTACTCGTAATCGCGCTCTTACACTCGGCACCTGAGGAAACCCTGTCGCCCCTCACCAAGGTAGGCCGCATTGTCCGTTAAACGTTAACTAAACCCGCTGACATTCTGATTCCTCCGCAATTCACTATATTTACGTCAAAGAGTTGACAAAATATTTAACTAACGGAAAACCCATCATTACCTTAAAGGGAGCCTCTAGTCGTATTGCGCGTTAGACAGTCTGATCTATACTTAGTTAAATCCACCTACCCCGAAGGTCATGACTATGCCCCGAAAAACTCTCAATCGCCGCTCAATTCTAAAGGGCGCCACGGTTGGCGCTGCCGCAACCGCTGCCACATTTCCATCACCTGCAATTTCGCAAGAAAACTTTCGATGGAAAATGGTAACGACCTGGCCCAAAAACTTCCCGGGACTGGGTACCGGTGCACAACGTGTCGCTGATTCGATTACTGAAATGTCGGATGGCCGTCTTACGGTTAAGCTTTATGCGGCCGGAGAATTGGTCCCCGCATTTGAAGCCTTTGATGCGGTTCGTGAGGGGAAAGCCGAAATGAGTCACGACGCTGCGTACTATTGGGTCGCCAAGCACAAAGCCTTTCCATTTTTTTGCACCGTCCCCGGTGGACTCACAACCCAAGAGCACAACGCCTGGGTGTATTACGGTGGAGGTCAGGAATTCTGGGACCAACTATGTGGGGACTTCGGGATGCGTGCATTTCTTGCTGGGGGAAGCGGAGTACAAATGGGAGGCTGGTTTCAAAAAGAAATTCACTCGGCAGACGACATAAAAGGAATCAAAATGCGGATTCCTGGATTCGGAGCCGAAGTCATCAATCGTATGGGCGGCACAGCGGTAAATCTACCGGGCGGTGAAATCATGCCGGCATTACAGTCGGGCGTAATCGATGCCACAGAATGGGTTGGACCGTGGAACGATCTTGCATTTGGATTTTATAAGATAGCTAAGTATTACTACGGACCCGGATTCCATGAACCAAATTCTGCTCTGGAATGCCTTGTCAATCTGGATGCATACAATGCTTTGCCAAAAGATTTACAGGCCATTGTCAGGCATGCCTGCAAAGCCGAAAATGTCGGCATGGTGTCAGAATTTACCGCCGCGAATTCAGCCTCACAAACTGTGCTGGTTGATCAACACAAGGTCCAAATTCGCCACTTTCCAGATGACGTGGTGAAAACTGCCTTTTCGATTGCAGGTGACGTCGTCGCCGAAACCGCAGAGTTTGACGGTTTAGCCAAGAAAATATACGAAAATTGGTCGCATTTTCGTGGCGAGGCCATTGCGCGAGGACCCTACGCGGAGCAAGGTTATATGAATAACCGAGCACTTTAGGCTGGATTTACATTAGCCGTAGACCACCTTAGGTAACCAAGTCGCAAGCTCTGGAATTAGTGCTAAGATGCAAAGCATTCCCAATTGTATAAATACAAATGGCACCACACCTCGGTAGATGTCCATGGTCGTGACTTCAGGAGGTGCAACACCGCGCAAATAGAACAGGGAAAAACCAAATGGCGGCGTCAAAAAAGAGGTTTGTACATTCACTGCAATCATAATTGCGAACCAAACGGGATTCACGTCCATCGCCAATATGGCGGGTCCGACGATCGGGATAACTACGAAGCAGATCTCGATAAAATCCAGGAAAAATCCTAAAAAGAAGATCAGTGCCATGGTCAGAAACATTGCCGTGAACACACCACCAGGTAAGGACTGCAGCAACTCGGCAACCATGTCATCCCCACCAAAACCACGAAACACCAAACTAAACAATTGCGCGCCAATTAGAATGACGAATACCATCGCCGTGATTTTTGCCGTTGTCTGCATGACATGGGTCAAATTTTTGCGAGTGAGCTGTCCCCGTGTTGCCGCCAGAAGCATCGCTCCCATGGCCCCGACGCCCGCTGCTTCTGTAGGTGTTGCCAATCCAACAAGAATTGAGCCCAACACCAGCACTATCAAAAATAGCGGCGGCAGAAGGACTCTCACGACACGCCCCATCATCTCGCCACGTCGAATCTTTGCTCGCTCTTCTGCTGGAATTGATGGCATTTTTTCCGGGTAAATTGTCGCGTAAACAAACTGCCAGATTATATAAAGCAATACTAAACCGAGTCCTGGAAGTAACGCGCCGACAAACAAATCAGCGACTGAGACAGGCTCTGGTGCAAAATTTCCTTTCGCGAGTTGTGCCTGCTGATAGGCCGCGGAAATTTGATCACCAAGCAATATCAACACAATTGATGGTGGAATTATTTGTCCTAGCGTCCCCGCGGCACAAATTGACCCACAGGCTACTGTTGCCGCGTACCCTCTCTTAAGCATTGTAGGTAACGACAACAAACCCATTGTGACCACAGTAGCACCAACGATTCCAGTCGAAGCTGCTAACAATCCGCCAACCAAGGTCACCGCAATACCTAATCCTGCTCGTACACCACTTAACAGTAGCGCTATGGTCTCTAGTAATTCCTCGGCAAGTTTTGAACGCTCCAACATCACGCCCATAAAGATAAAAAGTGGCACCGCTATAAGCAGGTCATTCGTCATTATTCCGTACATGCGATTAGGCAGTGCAGCAACGAAGACCAATTCAAAAATATTAAACGCGTTACCTAACAATGCGGCCAGCAAAGCCACCCCGGACAAGGTAAAAGCGACGGGGAAGCCCATTAATAACCCGCCACAAAGGGTCAGGACCATTCCAATTACGAAAAGTTCCTCAAGGAAGAGTCCCGACATTTAAAATATTTCTCCTTATTTCTTACGTTCCACGCTTCCGTGGTTAAGAAGAAGTGCTGTGCAATGAATAATCCGTGATAGGCCTTGCGCAATCATCGAGATTGCAAAAATCCAAATACAGGTTTTCAGCAAATAAACGGCGTGGAGACCGCGCTCTTCTAATGAGCCTTCCGTATCGCGCCAGGAATTAAGCACATAATCATAGGAATAAATTAAGATTGCGAGACAAACTGGAGTTAAAAAGAGGACAGTGCCAATAATATCCACCCGGGCCTTACCACGGTCGCTCATATTCGCATAGAAAATGTCAACTCGAACATGGCCGTTATGGAGAAAAGTGTATGCCGCACAGAGTAGGAAAACAAAGCCATGCATAAAACGTACTGACTCCTGCATCCATATAAACCCGATCGAAAAGCCATAGCGCAATACCACTATGATTACCGTTACCAACACCATGATGACTGTCAGTGAGGAGACCCAACGGCCAACCAGGTCATTGATTTTGTCAATTCCCTTAGCGATGGTCAGTAATATTTCCACCAGTGTTTTCCTACAAAAAATGCACCCAATACACTGGACCTCCATCTTAAAGTCACTGAGGCCAGGTGGGTTCTGCTATCACACGTTGGAGGGTCACGCGAAAATATCCGCACGCAACACAACCATAGTCTATTTCAACCACAATCAGAAGTTGGAAACCTTTATGGAGTATTTGATCAGAAGCTGATCAGAAAGCAAAAAAATTTAGTAAATTCCAAACTTATTTGATTTTGGAAAACCTGTTGGTGCTAATCGACCCGCCTGACCACGCTTACTCAGCCACGGGCGAGTATCAGTAAATGTCCGGGTCCGTTCTCCAAATCGCCAGCTCAGACCATTAGCTTTCTGGAATACTTTTACATCCCTTAAACCACCATCACGATACCGTTGCAAAATGACACCGCGGCCACGTGGCTGAACAGACACTTCATCAATTCCGAATAGCAGTAATTTATGATTCTCTCCAACTACTGCAACTGTATCTCCGTTCGCCGGGACACAAGCGACCGCTTTAATATCATCTGCAACGTTTAAAATCTGCTTCCCCGCACGAGCCCGTGTGAGCACATCGTCTTCATTTACAAGAAAACCTCGACCATCGCTAGCAGCAAGCAAAAAATGCTGACCAGGTTTATGTACTAACAAAGCAACTACATCATGATCGTTCTCAAGTTCAATCATCATTCGGACTGGCTCACCAAAACCTCTCCCACCAGGTAGTTTATCGCACGATAGGGTATAAAAGCGTCCATTCGTAGCAAATATCAAAAGACGGTCAGTCGTGTGAGCATGAACTGTAAAACGTCCCTGATCCCCCTCCTTAAATTTGAGGTCAACGTCGGACGTCAGATGATTTTTAGCGGTCCGAATCCAACCCTTCTGAGAACAGAGCACCGTAACTGGCTCCCGTTCAACTATCACTTCAAGCAGTGGTGCTTCATCGGTCGCAAACACTGTCGCAAATTCCGTCCTGCGTTTCCCGACTTCACTTTCTGACAACCGCGTATTTAATTGTTTAAGCTCAACTTCAATTGTCGTTCGTTGACGGGCTTTGCTTTTGAGTAATTTGATCAAATCACCAAGTTCAATTCTCAAACCGTCATATTCTTTCCTGATCTCTAATTGATCAAGCTTACGCAACTGCCTGAGACGCATACTTAGTATGGCGTTGACCTGTGCTTCACTCAGTTTCCAACGTCGCCTCATTTCTTTTTCAGGAGTATCGGCATCACGGATCACTTTGATCACTGCATCCAAATCCGCATAGGCGATTAGATAACCTTCAAGCACCTCTAAGCGGGTTTCAATTTGAATACGCCTATATGTGCTACGGCGGCGCAGTACCACAAATCGATGATCTAAAAACGCGCTGAGTGCACTCCTAAGTGACATCACGCGTGGCACACGGTCTTTGTCCAGAACGTTCAGATTTAAGGGAATCCTAACCTCGAGTTCCGTACTCCGAAATAACGTTTCCATTAACAGATTGACGTCGATATTACGGGCGCGTGGGACAAAAATTAGCCGGATATCTTCAGTCGACTCATCAATAACATCAGCCAACCAAGAAAGTTTTTTTGATTCCATCAGATCTGCTACTTTTTCTACCAAGCGCACCTTCTGCACCTGGTATGGAATTTCCGTAACAACTATCTGGTACTTCCCTCGCCCAAGATCCTCTGTGCACCAGCGTGCCCGCAGACGAAATCCACCGCGTCCAGTGGCGTACGCATCTACTATAGATTCATGGGGTTCAACGATGATCCCGCCGGTTGGAAAATCTGGACCAGGAATTAATTCGACAAGCTCTTCGGTTTGCGCCCTCGGAGTCTTCAATAGATGTAGCAAAGCGGTGCATAGTTCCACTGCGTTGTGTGGTGGTATACTTGTCGCCATACCCACAGCAACCCCATTAGCACCATTAGCCAGCAAGTTAGGGAATGCCGCCGGGAGCACTAACGGTTCTCGCTCCTCTCCGTCGTAGGTGGTCCGAAATTCTACCGTGTCCTCGTCTATGCCTTCCAGCAATGCTTCAGCGATATCAGTCAATCGCGCCTCGGTGTAGCGCATGGCGGCGGCATTATCACCGTCTACGTTTCCGAAATTTCCCTGCCCCTCAACCAACGGGTATCGAGCTGCAAAGTCCTGGGCGAGCCGCACCAATGCATCGTAGACCGCCACCTCTCCATGAGGATGATATTTGCCGATTACATCTCCAACGACCCGCGCACACTTTTTAAAGCCAGAACGAGGATCGAGCCGCAATAGACGCATCGCGTATAGCAGACGCCGATGAACCGGCTTAAGTCCATCTCGCACATCAGGCAACGACCGAGACACTATTGTGGAGACCGCATACGACAAATAACGCTCACTAAGTGCTTCCACAAACGGAGTAGGTCGAATTCTTTCTTCTCCGGGAAGATCAGTCATAAAACGTTATTATCACAAGATGTTGTGGGTGTTCGAGAAAAACTATCTAACAGTCGATTCCGCGCAGGAGGCAAGGCGCACCCACCACTCTCTGCGGCTCGACCAAGAAAATGGCCTGTCAGCTTAAGACCGTCTCGGATTTCCCCAGTCGATGCTGAGTTCTGGATAATTAAAAACTTTGGCAATGGCAGCAAATGATCAGCGTATGGCGCACCAGCATCAGCAGATACAGCTCTCCCTGTTTTTGGAGATACCCAGGTCAAATTGTCGGTCTGGCCAGTTGCCGCACATGAGTCTAACGCCAACCCGAATCCTAACTCTCTTAATAAGTTAGTTTCCCATCTCCGAAAGCTATTGGATACGATTAAACGAGATAATAATTGGTTCACCGAATA
>JYMV01022553.1_pt1 | contig 10110 bp, 10 predicted proteins | sample 338911 | NCBI WGS metagenome assembly JYMV01 (sample SAMN03354496, study PRJNA234377) | hydrothermal vent metagenome | biome: Deep sea; feature: Hydrothermal plumes at the Eastern Lau Spreading Center, Western Pacific Ocean; material: Seawater | place: Tonga | collected 2009 | depth 2000 m m
CGCAAGATGTTGAACAAACTCGCGTGTGCTCGCAGTCTCAGGAAAGAACCTATTCTTACAGCAATGGTGAGACTTACACAGAAACGCAAACCATTAATGTCACCGAAGACAGAACGGTTGAAGGCACACAGCCATTGTGGGTAGATATTTCCAATGACGTATCGGATTGGACAAACGTTGGTTCAAGAAACTACACAAGCTCTTGGGAACCAAACATTGTTGGCCAGACCAGCGACTTTACTCAAACTCGTTCTTACACACAAGAGCAGGAAAGAACCATTTCCGAGCGTGAAGAAAATCAATTAACGGGTGATATCCGTGTCGTAAACAGCACAACCGAAACTCAAACCATTACTGGCCAAGAGTCCAGAAATGCATCTGTATCCGAAACAGCATGGCAAAATGTGGGTGGTGTATTTGATTGCTCTGCGTGGAGCCCAGCAACCAGCACGGTGAATGAAGGTCAAACCTTTACACAAAGCCGTGATTGTTTGCAAGAGCAGGAAAAAACTTACACGTATTCTGCTAACAGCAGCACGATTGGCTCAATGACGATAAATCGTGACACTCAGGTCACCGAAAATCGTCAAGCAACAGGCACTAATCCTGTTTGGGTGCCTACAACTCCATCTTACGGCACTTGGACAGATGTAGGGTCAAGAACTTACACCAGTGGTTGGAGTCCTGCGATTGATAATCAAACCAGTAACTTTACACAAACTCGCTCTTATAATCAAGAGCAGGAAAGAACTGTATCTCAGAGAGAGGAAAACAGTTCAACAGGCGACATCCGTGTAGTTAGCACTAGCACAGAGACAAGAACCGTTAGCGATAGTGCATCTCGCACAGTAACAGTTTCCGAAGGGTCTTGGATTAACAGTGGTGGTGTTTATGGTTGTGGCACATGGTCTCCGTCCATTAACGGTCAGACCAGCGACTTTACCCAGACTCGCTCCTGCTCACAGAATCAGACGAAAACCTATACTTACAGTGTTGGTGGAAGTCATACAGTGAGCCAGACTGTAAGCACTACACAATCAAGAACCGTTGATGTATCTGGCTCTGCCAACGGTGGTGCTGGCTCTTGGTCTGCTTGGTCTACCTATAACACCGCATGTGGTGGTTGGGGTCCAAGCACGGCAAATTATCCACAAGGTCAAACCTTTACACAAACCCGTTCTTGCACGGATTATCAGGAGAGTTTTAAATACTATGTCATTAATGGTCAGGTTGTAGACAGTGATAGAAGAACAAGAACCACGCCAAGAACGGAGAGTAGAGGCGCGACTGGAACAAAAGTAATAACTGGTAGCTGGGTTAATGTTGGTAATGTGTATTATAAAGATGGACCACACCAATCTCCACCTTTCCAAGCTACAGAAGCTGATGTATTTTGGATGCAACAAGAGAGTCTGCCATCACAATGTCAAGTGGGAGAAAGGAGAGAATATCCTATAGAGTGGTTAGATCATTATTACATTTGTCAATAAATAATAAATGATGTTTTAAGAGGGGTAATTTTTTATAAATTACCTCTTTTTTATTTATTTTAGTATCTGGCTCTGCTGGCGGTGGCAGTGGCACTTGGTCTGCATGGTCTACTTCCAGCACATCCTGTGGTAGTTGGGGACCATCCCCAAGCACTGTGAATGACGGTCAGGGCTTTACACAAACCCGTTCTTGCACGGATTATCAGGAAAGATTTAAATACTTTATTGTTAATGGACAAGTTGTAGACTCCGACAGAGAAACTAGGACAAATAATAGAACAGAGTCTCAAAATGCTACAGGAACAAAAGTTGTTTATGCAACTTCTTTAACAGGAAGATGTGAGCCGGGAGATTCTATAAAAACCAATTATTATATGACTGCTCCAAATTTATCTCCTTCTGGACAATGGGAAGTTGGCCCTGTATTAGGAATTTATTCAAGAATAGGTTACTCAACACCTACTCAAGCAAGTCCAGCATCTTATATGGGGGATCTGGTTTATCCCGGAGCACCTCTAGTATCAGGTGGTTCATCTTACGAAACTTGTATCAGAAATTAGTAATTAAAGCTGAGGGTCCTTGGTGAACCAAAGAACTCTTATACTTGTAGGAAAATATAAAATAAAAAAAGAACGCTTAATTTAGGCGTTCTTTTTATTTTAAAATTATAATCTAAATTATTTAAACAGTTTCTCTAAGAATAAATAAACTTTCAAAATTAGAAATTTCAAGAATTCTTGCAATATCATTGTCTGAATATGTGATTTCAACTTTATTGTCTCCACCTGCATGATCTCTTAAAAGTAAAAGCATACCAAGTGCTGAACTGTCTATGCTTGTTGCTTTGGTCAAATCAACAATGTATCGTTCATAAGATTGTTTGTCTTTTTCATAAGCATTTCTGAAATCTGAATGACATTGGAAATCAAATTTACCTTCTACCGCAATAGTTAAGGAATTGTTTTCGTTTGAATGTGATGTTACTGTCATTTGAATACTCCTTTTGTTATTTCATTGGTTAATTATATCAATTCGTTATAGAAAGTCAAATTTTGTTTTGTATGTCATCAATTCTTTCTTTCAGGCTTTTTTCAAAAATAATAAAAGGTTTATATCCAAAAAATTGATAAGTGAATAAAATAGAATTTTTGATTGCCAGTGAATCTTCAATATTATTTTCAACTCTTCCACTTTCTTGTCGATTCTCAAATTTACTCAAAGTGTCAAAGATAAAAATCTGATAATAACGGTGAGGGGGAATAAACTCGAAATGCTCTTTGTGCCAGTGTTTTTTATTGAAGTGAAGATAACCAAAACCATCAATTACAGAGCGGTCAAGGAAAATCAGATTATCTTTGTGGTTTTCAAAAAGTGCTCTTTTTTCATTCTCAATCTGCTTTTCAAATATTTTTTTCTGGAATTCAACTGGATGTTCACTGATGAATTTTTGTTGTTCATCATGTCCTAACTGTAATCTAAGCTCTTCAATGACATCAAGTGCGGCTTCTTTGATGACAGTGTGTCCAGATTTTTTAAATTCATTAATCGTCGTGGTTTTTCCAGAATAAGGGCCACCCGAAAATACAATAAGTTTATTCATAATGATTTTTTACGTTGTTGACTAAAATTACTGTCGTCGTCATTTTCAGGATTATACTCTTCCATAATAAATGCAGCAACCACATAAACAATAATAAAAGTGAACCACATTCCGCTAAAAAATGCGACGATGAAAAATACAAGTCTTAAAACAAAATCATCAATTCCAAAATATCTTGCAAAACCGCCAAGAACTCCACTTAAAACTTTTTTATCTTCTCTTGCTTTCATTAATTTACTGTATGTTTTTTGCATGCTTTCATCCTTCTTGAAATTAATAACCTTTGGCTATATTATACCAAATCAGAAAAAAATTCAAATATTATTAAAGTTTTTTTTTAAATAAGCCGATAAATGCTAAACAAAATATAGGAGAGTATCATGGGAATAAATGCGTATAAGAACATTCAGCAAGTAACTAATACACCCGCTCAAAAAAATTATCAACTATTCAATAGTATATTTTTGTGGTTAAATGATTCAGTAACCAGTTCCAGTCATTCTAAGAAAATGGAATGTCTTTTAAATGCTCAAAATCTTTTAACAACGACTATTGAAAGAATTCCAGCCGGGATACCTGATGAAGAGGCGAACCCACTAATGAGTATATTGTTAAAAATTAATATTAAATTTAATAAATGTTTCAAAGATTCTTCTTTAATTAATCAAGACTATTTGAAAGACGTTTTTGATGTTTTAAATGATTTAAAAAATCTTTATAAGTAAAAATAATGATTTCGTTATAGACTCTTTTTCTTTTTTTGTTATCATTGGTTAAATAGAAAAAGGAATTTTATGAAAGAAGAAAATCAAAGAAAAAGAGGAAGAGTTAAGTGGTATTCCAAAAAGAAAAAATATGGTTTTGTTGTAGATAAACAAAACACAGAGTATTTTTTTCATTCTGATAGAATGCCAAAGGGTTCATCAATTCCAAAAGTTAAAGATATTGTGGAATTCACTCCTTTGAATGGAAAAAGAGGAAAGAAAGCTGCTGATATTAGGGTTTTGGTCAATGGGGAATCAGAAAAATTCCGTTGTCCAAGTTGTCATGAAGAAATAATTCCTAAAATTATTGAAAAAGATCGAAAACGTGGGAAGTTCGTAACTGAAATACGTAATGCTTCTATTTGTCCTAATTGTGATTACGAGTTTGATGAATATGTTGAAAATGAACAAGAAAAAATTAATTTATTGTTTAAAGTGCTGTTTCTTGTGTCATTAACACTTCTTTTAATTTTATTTTTTACTTAAAAATCCCGCTTAGAGCCAAGCCGTTCACTTAAAGTGGTTCTAGAGGCAGAAAAAGAGACTTAACACATTGTTTTGTCTCTTTTTTTATTTGTGAAGTTTAGAAAAATTATAAGTTTTTGAATTATTTACAAAAGAAAAAGCCGAGCACCACATTAGGTGAACGGCTTGGCTTAGAGCGGGATTATTTGTTAAGGATAATGAACAGTATGTCCATATTCACTGGGTGCCTTTATTTGGGGGTTGGAATGAATGATGTATAAAGTATCACAATAATTCTTTTTGCCCCATTCGCCACAAGGCATACCATCCGTGAACATGACAAATAAATCAGGTTTGATTTTTTCCTTTATCATGAAGTTCCAATTTACCATAAAGTCCGTTCCGCCTCGTCCAATAACTTCATATTTTTTAATGTTGCGAGAATTATCTGGCGTATATTCTTTGTAGTTGTAAACTTCTGTATCAAATGTCCAGATCCTAACTTTGTACTCTTCAAATTGACGCATGATTCCGTAAACTTCTGACAAGAAATCTCGAACCATTTCATTTGACATTGACCCAGATGTATCTATACAAACATGAACACTTAGTTCATCATCTTTGCCATCACCGGGAAAATGAAAGCGAGAGTCAAAACTACGACGAGATCCGCGAGACCAGTCCAAATCATTCTTAACATGGCTTTGAACAAGTTTTTTCAAGTAATGACGCCAGTTGATTTTTGGTTTTGTGAGTTCGTTAATGATTCTTTGAAGCTCACTTGGAATATGACCTGCACCTTCACCACCTACTTCATCACTGGCAATCAATAAGTCATCTTTGAACTTATCCATGTTTTGTTCAGATGTTTTTTCATCGTATTTTGGGCGATCTTGACAACGCTTGTTACCATTTTCATCTTTTTCAATTTGTGGGCCTGTTTCGCCATCTGCGGTCTGATCTTCACCGCTTACATCAAGGTGTTCATCCATTGTTTCTTTATCTTGATGTTTTTCAGGCTCTTCAAGAAGCTCTTTGTAGACTTCTTCAGAAATGTAATTTTCAAATTTTCTATCATAGAGACCAATTTTAGGCATGGTTCCAATTCTTGAATTAACCAAATCTCTGTTAACACAATAATCGCAGGCAATATTAAACAATTTGGCATCAAGTTCAGAAACAAGACCTACTTTACGACGCTGTAAGTGACCGTAAGCAAGGTGTAAAATTTCATGTCCCATAACAAATTTAATTTCATCAACGGTCAGTCCAAGGACAAAATCACTATTAAAAAACAAGTGTTTTCCATCTACTGCCATTGTCGGGAGCCATGAAGAGGCTTCTACCAATTCTTGTTTAAGGGCAAGAAAAGCAAAGAACGGATTTGTAAGTAGAAAATTTTCTCTTGAAAGGCCCATTTTTTCAAAAGCTTTATCTACAGTTTCTATGGATGGATTTTTATTCCATTCAAATTTTTGATCCTGATTGGCTGTGGTTTCTCGTGACATAAAATCTCCTAATTCGAGTTTAGATTATAGCAATATGTGCTCTAAAAATCAAGCTTTAAGTGTTTTAATTAAAAAAAAGAGCCTTTATAAAAGGCTCTTTTAGACTTAGGAAAAATTTTAAGCCGCTTCTTTATTACCTCTCATGCTTGCACGATTATAAGCGGTCTTAATCAATTCAAATGCATCTTTGGAAATCTTTCCGGGCATAGGTTGAATCTTATGCTTACGAATCATGTTTTGAACGATTGCAAAGATAAACGTTTCACTGCTAAAGTGTTTCTTGGCAAAGGTAACATAATTTTCAATAGAGCGGTAAGCAATATCACTTGCTTCATCAAACTTTGCTTTAATCTCTGTATCATTTTCATTTTCAGAAGATGCTTTTTTAAGCTCTTTGAACCTATCGTAGCGAATTTTAAGTTCATGGATACAAGAGTTAGCCATAATATATTCACGACTAATATCATCATCCTGCTTAAAGAAATCGGTTTCTGTTACTTTACCATCCAGAATATCAGTAGGAAGTGGCATATTCAAACCAATTTTAACGAAAGAGATGAACTCTTGTGCAAGGGACTTGCCAACACAGCCAGCAATCGCCACACGAATATCTTTAATCAATTCATCATTAGTAAGTTTTTTCGTTGGGCTATTATCTTCAAAGTAAAGAAGCTCAGCATCATCTTCGTCATCAAACATGCTGCCTTTAACTTCATTTTTAAGAATACGGTAAAGCAAGTCACTTCCAAAATGCCAGCTTCTTGGTGTTCCAAACGCTTTTTCATCTTCACCTACTAAGTCATCATTGAAAGTATGAAGTGCTTTTTTATTTCTTTCAATAAAAGCAATGATGTAAGGATGGATTTTATTGGCATGAGCAAAGTCTAACCAATCATTGGCTGACACTTTCAGGTTGTAATGAACAAAACGGTTTGCCAAGGGTGTAGGCATCATAGTGGTGACACCGCCATTGGTTTCAAAGTTACCAGCCGCCATAACAACATCATCTTTAGCAAGTTCAAAACAACCAATGCGACGGTCAAGAACAAGCTGATAGGCCGCAGCCAATGTATTTTTCATTGCGGAGTTAAACTCATCAAAAAAGAAAATGGTCGGCTTATTTTCTTTAATTTTTGCTTTACGTGCGCGAGCAAGAAAGTCAGGCATTGCCCATTCAACAATCGGGCCGCGTTCAGGATTTTCAACAGAAGTTTCTTCATCATCAAAACGATCATAGGATTTAGTTGGAAGACCACGCAAATCAACAGAATCAATCTGACTCAAACGGACATCTTCAAAATGATATCCAAATTTTTTGGCAATAAATTGAATAATTGCGGATTTACCGATACCGGGATCACCCCAAATGAAAGGTGCCCTTTTTGTGTCAATGGCATATTGGATATGTCGATAAAGTTCGGTTGGGTTGACTCTTTGAATACTGTCTGAAACAAATTCTTCGCTCATATAGCTAACTCCTCTTTAATTTGTAAGGCTATTATATAGAAGTTTACAACTATTTTCAACCCTTTGTTTAGTTATTTTGAAATTTTAAGACTTTTGTTGTGCTATTTTAAAAAAGAAAGCGGAATATATAGGTTTTTCTTGTTTACAAAAAATTCATTTTTGTCTATTTTGTTAAAAATTTTAATGTTGTCAGAAACATTATTGATCTCTTCAAGTGTTTTTACGGTTTCTTCTGGAAAAGAAAGGGTAGTAACTTTTTTGAATGAAACACTCATGTTTTCTGGTTTTTTAAGCTTGATGAGAAAGTGTTTTTCATTGTTAATATTGGTCTGTATAAGTTTTGCGTGTTCTGTTTTAAGCAGAGGAATTGTGTTCGCAAAATCAATAATATCTTGTGGAATTAACTGTAATTTAGTGTTGTGGTTTTGTTTTTCTGGTCTGTTTCTTTGCAGATTTTTATATTCAGCTTTAAGCTTTTTAAGCTCATCGTCTTCCTCGAAATTTAAAAATTTAAAATCCAGCGCATTAACTTCCAGATAATCAGGATTTATAGATTCAGGCTGAAATGTGTATTCTCTTGTCTGAACTTCGTTTGGGTCGAATTCTTCAACCATATCAAAATCATAAAAATCAAGATCCTGATATTTTTGGGAATTGAACTTGTTATCAACGAAATTTGACAGATCATTTTCAAGTGAAGAATTTGCTTCTGAAAAAGCTGGAAATAATGTTAGTGTTACTAAATATAATGATTTTATTTTGTTCATCGCTTTTGTTTTTTATAAAACTTTAGCATTTTTAAAACTATTCTCAAGTATTTCTTGATTTTATACTTTTTTTTCGTTAGAATTATAGTAGTTTATTATGGGGGTTTTGTATGAACGTTATTTATGAATATAATATTGAAGAGTCTTTTTCAGATGGTGTAATAGAAAAAATATCATCAGATGGAGCTTTTATGATGGTTTATATGGAAGATTACAGTGAACCGGAATTTTTCATCATGACAGAAACCTCTATTAAAAATCTAAAAGAAATTGAATTAATAGAGTATGAAGATTATGGCATTGTAAAGTTCAAAATAGGCTTTGATTCAAATACCTCATTAGAAGAGGGTGACTACTTTGATATATTTGAAGATGATAGAGACGTATTAGGTTCAGAGGTGTCTTATAAAGTATCTTTGAAAAATTTACAGGCTTTAAAAGAAAATATCTCTCAAAGAAATGCGCGTGTAATAGCTTATTCTTGCAAAGATAAAGAAGCTCTTGAAAATCAGTTTTACAGATGGTTTTATTCATCTTATAAAGATGACCTACACACAATAAGTAAAAGTAGTGAAGTTTTTACAAAACCAGAAAATTATAAAGATTCAATGAAATTAACTATCAGGATAGCTGCTGATAACATCATAGAAAGCAATATATTGACTTTCTGGGACGCTATTGATGTTGAAAGAATTCATAAAGATCCAAACGATTTGGAAAATGAATTTAAAAATATATTGGAGTTTAAAGAAGTAAAAGAGTTCGTTCCTGTTTTATTCTAAGTTTTTTATAACTTCTTTAAGTTTGAAATAAGTAATAATGAAAATGAAAAAGTTACCCACGCTGATTGCTGCGAATATAGAAATATAAGAATTCCAAGTATAATATGATAAGGTAATCAGCAAACTGATGAAAATGCATTTAACGATGTTAATATAAAACACAGTTTTTGTTCTCTTTAATCCACTCAAAATGCCAAGATACACGATGGTGAAACCATGAAACAAATTGGCAATAAGAATGATGATGATGTAATATTTAAAAGCTTCAAAAGCTTTATGCTCTAGTGGTATAAGTTTTTCCATAAAAATCAAAGTAAAAATAACCAAAGTAATGCTTCCAAGAAGAATAAACAGCCATTTGTTAGCAATGAAAATTCCCGTTTTTATTCTTTTTATGTTCCTGTCGCCAAGATTTTGTCCACAAAATATCATGGCTGCACTTGAAAGAGCCACAGCAACAATCAATGAAAGTTTCTCAAATCTGTAGGCCAAACCAAAACCTGCTAAAACATCGGTTCCGTAATTAGCAAGAAAAAATATAGAAACAATATTAATAACTGATATTATGGACTGGCTAATGGCCGTTGCAATTGAGTGGCTTAGCCATTCTTTAATGTTGCCTTTAAAGTATTTAAGGTAAAAAATACTAAATTTAAAAATGGATTTTTTAATGGCAAAAATAACAATAAAGAAAAAACTAAAAATCCATCCTAAAAAAGTTGCCATGGCCGCGCCTTCAATTCCCATTTCAGGAAAAGGCCCAATGCCGAAGATTAATAAAGGATCAAGAATGACATTAATCAGAGAGGTTAAGTACATACTTCTTCCAATAATATTTGTGTATCCTAATGATTTTAATCCACCATTAATAATTAATGTAATGAAAAGAAAAAACATCCCTAAAAACGTTATGGATAGATATTGATAAGCTAATTCAAAAATATCATCATCAATTGAAAATAAATTAATAATATTTTTTGTTTGAATATAGATGAATCCAATGAAAAGGAATCCTATAATTAAAGAGAACAAGAGGATATGTGTATTGTAATTTTTAAATTTTTGATAAGATTTAGAACCAACTAATGGCGAAAGAACAACAGAGCTTCCATTGCTCAATCCTACAAATAAAGCAATAATAATTGAAAATAAAGGGTACGAAAATGTAGCCGCTGCTAATTCATCAGCTAAGACTCCTTTAATATCGACTTGGAAACCCCGTCCTTCAGGTCGGGGAGGAAAAGTCGCCACTTGACTTCTTTTGGAA
>JYMV01007467.1_pt1 | contig 10109 bp, 8 predicted proteins | sample 338911 | NCBI WGS metagenome assembly JYMV01 (sample SAMN03354496, study PRJNA234377) | hydrothermal vent metagenome | biome: Deep sea; feature: Hydrothermal plumes at the Eastern Lau Spreading Center, Western Pacific Ocean; material: Seawater | place: Tonga | collected 2009 | depth 2000 m m
ACGTTTGGAATGAAGCGGGTGTAGTTCAATGGTAGAACACCAGCCTTCCAAGCTGGTCGTGAGGGTTCGATTCCCTTCACCCGCTCCAAGTTAAATATAAAAAAGAAATTAATGGGGTAAAAAAATGGCTGAGAAAAAGAGATTTCAAAGAAATAAACCACATGCTAATGTAGGCACGATTGGTCACGTGGATCATGGAAAAACAACTTTAACTGCTGCCATAACAAAAATTTTAGCTGAAACAGGTGGAGCTGAATTTATTGCTTATGATCAAATAGATAAAGCTCCTGAGGAAAAAGAACGGGGTATTACAATTGCAACTGCTCACGTTGAATATGAGACCGATAAAAGACATTATGCTCACGTTGACTGCCCGGGTCATGCTGACTATGTGAAAAATATGATTACTGGTGCAGCACAAATGGATGGAGCAATTTTAGTTGTCAGCGCTGTTGATGGACCTATGCCTCAAACTAAAGAGCATATACTTTTAGCAAGACAAGTTGGAGTTCCAGCGATAGTTGTTTATTTAAATAAAGTCGATCAAGTAAAAGATAAAGAGCTTGTAGATTTAGTAATTGAAGAAGTACGAGAAATTTTAACAAAATATAAATTTCCTGGTGACAAAATCCCAATTATAAAAGGATCAGCATTAAATGCGGTTGAGGGTAAAGACGAAGCAACTGGAAAAAATTCAATACTTGAACTATTAAAAGCCATCGATGAAAATATACCTCAACCAACCAGACCAAAAGATAAACCTTTCTTAATGCCAGTAGAAGACGTTTTTTCAATATCAGGTCGTGGTACTGTTGCAACTGGACGAGTTGAACAAGGTGTAGTTAAAACTGGTGAAGCACTTGAAATAATTGGAATTAGAGAAACTAAAAAGACAGTTTGTACCGGCGTTGAAATGTTTAGAAAAATCTTAGATACAGGTGAGGCTGGTGATAATATTGGGGCTTTATTAAGAGGAATTGAAAGAGAAGATATTGAGAGAGGTCAAGTGTTAGCAAAACCTGGATCGGTTACTCCTCATACCGAATTTGAAGCTCAAGCGTATATATTAAAAAAAGATGAAGGAGGAAGGCACACTCCGTTCTTTACAAAATATAGACCACAGTTTTATTTTAGAACAACTGACGTTACGGGTGAAGTTACTCTCCCATCGGGTACTGAAATGATTATGCCGGGTGATGATTCTAAATTTACTGTGAAATTAATTACTCCAATTGCAATGAATGAGAAATTGAATTTTGCAATTAGAGAAGGTGGTAAAACAGTTGGAGCTGGTGTAGTTACAAAAATTATAAAGTAGGCTACTAGGAGTGTAGCTCAATTGGTAGAGCGCCGGTCTCCAAAACCGGAGGTTGGGGGTTCGATTCCCTCCGCTCCTGCCAAAAGAGAATAGAAAAGATGATTAACCCATTTAAATTTATCCAGTCTGTGAAGCAAGAAGCTTTTCGTGTAACTTGGCCAACCTGGAAAGATGTTATGCTTGGAACAGTTTCTTTTGGCTAGCGTTGCAGCAGTATTTTTCTTGCTATTAGATCAAATATATAGATTTTTGCTGGATATAATTTTAACTATTAACTTTTAAAATGATAAATTGGTATATAGTTCAAACTTTTTCAGGTTTTGAACAAAAAGTAGCTGAAACATTAAAAGATATGATTCAAAAAAAAAAAATTAGATGATAAAATTAACGAAGTTTTAGTACCCACTCATGAAGTGACCGTGGTTAAAAAAGGTAAGAGAGTTCAAAAGAAAAAAAAATATTTTCCAAGTTATTTATTGGTGAGGATGGAAATGAATAAAGAACTTTATCATATGATTAAAAATATTCAAAAAGTAACCGGTTTTTTAGGAACAACAGGAAATCCTGTACCTGTCTCAGACATAGAAATAGGTAAAATCTTAGGTAATATTAAAGAAGGAACATTGTCTCCAGAACCTAGTCTCAGTTTTGAAGTTGGTGAGCAAGTAAAAGTTTGTGAAGGTCCATTTGCTTCTTTCAGTGGTTTAGTTGAGGAAGTAGATGAAGATAAATTGAAACTTAAAGTTGCGGTTTCAATATTTGGTAGACCAACTCCAATCGAGCTAGAATATAGCCAAGTAGAAAAATCATAGTAATATGGCAAAAGAAATTACAGGGTACGTAAAATTGCAAATAAAGGGAGGCCAGGCAAATCCTGCTCCTCCTGTTGGTCCAGCATTAGGTCAGCGTGGAATAAATATTATGGAATTTTGTAAAGCTTTTAATGAAAAAACTAAAAGCTTTATGGGAAAACCTGTTCCTGTGGTTATTACCGTTTATAAGGATAAAAAATTTGACTTTATTATAAAATCTCCACCCGCTTCGCATTTTATAAAAGAAGCAGCAAAATTAAAAGGTGGTTCCCAAGAACCTGGTCGAGTAATAGTTGGTTCAATCACTTTAAAACAAGCAGAAAAAATAGCTCAAGAAAAAATGAAGGATTTAAATGCACATGATATAAAGGAAGCAGTAAAAATAATTTGTGGATCTGCTAGATCTATGGGCATAGAGGTGAAGGAATAATGAAAAAAAAGTTTTCGAAAAGATTCAAAAAACTGCTAGAAACATCTAAAGAGAAAAATTCTTTGAAGGTTGAAGATGTTATTAGCAAAGTTAAAAAAAATTGCACTACAAAGTTTGATGAGTCTATAGATGTTTCCTTTTCATTGAATTTAAAACAAAAGAAGGATCAATTTAATTTAAGGACAATAGTTAATTTACCAAATGGTAATGGAAGAAAAGTAAGAGTGGCCGTTTTATGTGAAGAAAGTAAAATATCAGAAGCTAAAAATTCTGGAGCAGAATTATATAATTCAGATAATCTGATTAAAGACATTATGTCTGGAAAAATTAAATTTGATAAACTTATTGCTACCCCAACAATGATGACAAAAATGGGAAAGCTCGGGAAAATTTTGGGTCCCAAAGGTTTAATGCCTAATCCAAAACTTGGAACAGTTACAAATAATATTCAATCAACTGTGAAAGCTTTAAAGTCAGGACAAATTGAAATTAAAAATGATAAAGATGGCAATCTAGGTGTTTCCATTGGAAAGAAAAGTTTTTCTGATAATAAAATCAAAGAGAATTTAGAATCATTAATACAAACAATATACAAAGAAAAACCAAATGGAATAAAAGGTAATTTTATTCAATCCGCTTTTATAACATCGACGATGGGCGTTTCTTATAAATTAAAATTAGGTTAATAAGCTATGATGAATAAAGATAAAAAAAAAATATACATAGAAGAAATGAAAAATTTTTTCAATAAAACAACCTCCGTGCTTGTAACTCACTATCAGGGTCTTACGGTAAAAGAAATTGATAAATTAAGAGCAGAAATGAGGAAACATGGAATTTTTTTTAAAATAACAAAAAATAGAATTACAAAACTAGCATTAAAAGGAAGCAAATTTAAGAAATTAGAAAATTTATTTTCAGGACCTACCGCAGTAGCGTTTTCAGAAGACGCGATTACCTCAGCAAAAATTTTATCAAAGTTCGCTAAAATTAATTCAAACTTAAAAATTATTGGTGGAATTATGGAGAAAGAACCACTTTCCGTTGAAGATGTGGAAAAAATTGCTACACTACCAACTTTAAGCGAAGCTAGAGCCAAAATTGTTGGTATTTTAGTAACTCCTGCACAAAAAATAATGAGTATTTTACTTGCTCCTGGCTCAAAAATTGCTATTTTGGCGCACGCTAAGAGTAAAAAAACATAAATTAATAGGAATTCCAATGGCAGATTTAAATAAAATAGTAGATGAATTATCAAAACTTACAGTGGTTGAGGCTGCGGATCTTTCAAAGCAACTAGAAGAAAAATGGGGAGTTACAGCAGCTGCTCCGGTTGCGGCGGCTCCAGCAACAGGCGCAGTAACTCAAGCTGAAGAAAAAACTGAATTTACAATTTTCCTTACAGCGGTAGGTGATAAAAAAATTAATGTAATTAAGGAAGTTAGATCCTTTACAGGTCTAGGTTTGAAAGAAGCAAAAGATTTAGTAGAAGGCGCACCAAAAGAAATAAAAAAAGGCGTTTCAAAAAAAGACGCCGAGGAAGTTAAGAAAAAACTAGAGGCCGCCGGAGCTAAAATAGAATTAAAGTAGTATTTTTTTTAATATTAATATTTAGATTGCATCCTAGGATGTAATATAATGCATGGAATTATCTTTTACTGAAAAGAAAAGTATAAGAAAAAATTTTGGTAAGTTAAAAGAAATTTTATCTATACCCAATTTAATCGATGTTCAAAAAAAATCTTATAAGCAATTTCTAACAGTATTGGATCAAGATAAGTCTGCTTCACAAAAAGGCCTAGCTAGCGTTTTTAAAAGTGTTTTTCCAATTGAAGAGATGTCAGATAAAGCTACCCTGGAGTATATTTCTTTTCGTTTAGAAAAACCTAAATTTGATGTTGAGGAGTGTAGACAAAGAGATTTAACTTATTCCTCATCATTAAAACCCACATTACGCTTGGTTATTTACGATATTGATCAAGAAAAAAATACAAAACAAATTCTGTCAGCAAAAGAGCAGGAAGTCTATATGGGGGATATACCTTTAATGACTCCTAGCGGAACTTTTGTGGTGAATGGAGTTGAGAGAGTTGTAGTAAACCAAATGCACAGAAGTCCTGGAGTATTTTTTGATCACGATAAGGGGAAGACACATGCCAGTGGTAAATTACTTTTTAATTGTAGAATAATTCCCAATAGAGGTTCTTGGTTAGATTTCGAGTATGATGCTAAAGACCTTTTATATTTCAGAATTGATAGAAAAAGAAAATTACCAATTACAACTTTGTTATATGCAATAGGATATAATAAAAAAGAGATGTTGAATTTATTTTATGATTTTAAAGTTTTTCGTTTTGACAAAACAAGAGATAAGTGGGAAACAAAATTTAATCCAAATGATTATAAACGTCCTATAAAATTAAGAAACGATCTTGTTAATTCAAAAGATAATAAAAAAGTCTTAAAGATGGGATCCAAAATTAATTTTATGATTGCAAAAAAATTGTTTGATGAAGGATTAAAAAATATATTATTCACATCAGATTATTTTCTGGGTAAGTATGTTAAAAATGATTTGTTAAACCAATCGCAAAATGAAGTTTTTTTAAAATCTGCATCACCAATTAAGCAAGAAGATTTTGATAAAATATTAGAATATAATATTCGTACTCTTGAGATTACAGATATTGACCCTATTAACAAAGGTCCGTACTTAATTGATACGTTAAACATTGATAAAAATAATTCTAAAGAAGAAGCAATTAATGATATTTATAAAGTTTTAAGACCAGGGGAACCGCCATCTATTGAGATAGCTAATGAGATTTTTAATAATTTATTTTTTAAATCTGACCGTTATGATCTTTCTGATGTGGGTAGAGTTAAATTAAACAACAAATTACAATTACAATGTAGTGATAAAATAACAATATTACGCAATGATGACATCATCGCAATAATTAAACATATGCTTGATTTAAGAGATGGTAAAGGTGAAGTTGATGATATTGATCATCTAGGAAATAGAAGAGTTAGATCAGTTGGTGAGCTTGTTGAAAATCAATTTAGAATCGGGATTTTAAGAATGGAAAGAGTTATAAAAGAAAAGATGTCAACGCTTTTAGAAGTTGAATCTGCGATGCCTCAAGATTTAATAAATCCAAGACCAATTTCAGCTGCTATGAAAGATTTTTTTGCAACATCTCAGTTGTCTCAATTTATGGATCAGACAAATCCGCTATCTGAGATAACACATAAGAGGAGAGTTTCTGCTTTGGGACCTGGTGGCCTTACCAGAGAAAGAGCTGGATTTGAAGTTAGAGATGTTCATCCTACACATTATGGTCGAATATGTCCGATAGAAACGCCAGAAGGACCTAATATTGGATTAATAAACAGTTTAGCAACGTTTTCTAGAGTTAATAAATATGGATTTATAGAAACCCCCTACAGAAAAGTTATAAATGGGTTAGTTACCAATAACATAGAATATTTGTCTGCTATAGAAGAAGAAAAATATACTATAGCGCAAGCCAATTCGCATATTAGCGAAGATGGGCGATTTACGGAAGAATTAGTGTCATGCAGGAAATCACTTAATTTTATTTTATCAAAATCTGATTCAGTTGAGTATGTAGATGTATCACCAAAACAATTGGTTTCAGTAGCAGCTTCTCTTATACCATTTTTAGAAAATGATGATGCTAATAGAGCTTTAATGGGATCAAACATGATGAGACAGGCTGTGCCATTAATAAAACCAGAAGCACCACTGGTTGGAACTGGGATTGAACAAGGTGTTGCTATCGATTCAGGGGTAACAATTATAGCTAAAAGAGACGGTACTGTTGATAAAATCGATGGAAAGAGAATAGTTGTTAATACGTTTGAAAAAGATCTTTCTAAATCAGGCGTAGACATTTACAATTTGCTCAAATTTCAAAAATCGAATCAAAATACCACTATAAATCAAAAACCATTGGTTAAAGTTGGAGACGTTATTAAAAAAGGCGATATTATTGGTGATGGTCCAGCTACTAAATTAGGTGAATTAGCCTTAGGTAGGAATATTACTGTCGCATTTATGCCTTGGCTTGGTTACAATTTTGAAGATTCAATTTTAATTTCCGAAAGATGCGTAAGAGATGACGTTTTTACTTCAATACATATAGAAGAATATGAATTAATGTCTAGAGATACGAAATTAGGAACTGAAGAAATAACAAGAGATATACCTAACATTAGTGAGGAATCTCTGAGAAATCTGGATGAGTCGGGAATAGTATATATTGGTGCGGAAGTAAAAGCAGGAGACATATTGGTTGGCAAAGTTACTCCTAAAGGTGACACGATATCTAATCCAGAGGAAAAATTACTTAGATCAATTTTTGGTGAAAAAGCAACAGACGTGAGAGATTCTTCATTAAAAATTCCGCCAGGAAGTAATGGAATGGTTGTTGATGTAAGAGTTTTTAATAGGCATGGAATTGAAAAAGATGAAAGATCTACCTCTATAGAGAGAGCAGAAATTGAATCTGTTCAAGAAGATAAATCTGTAGAAGAAGAAATTCTCGAAAGAAATATTAAATTGAGAGCTATAGAAATGATAAAGAATAAAAAATTAAGTAAAGATTTTAAAAAGCATGTGTCTAATAATTATGTCTCTCACGCAGACTTAAACGACATAAATTTAAATGACATTTGGAAAATGCAATTCAAAGATTCCAAAACAAATGATGATTTAAAAATCCTCAAAGCTCAATACACGAATGTAAATAAAGATATTAAAAATCGATTTGAAGATAAGGTTACAAAAATTCAGGAAGGAGATGATCTTTTGCCAAATGTTTTAAAAATGGTAAAAGTTTTTGTGGCTGTTAAGAGAAGTCTTAAGCCTGGAGATAAGATGGCAGGTAGACACGGCAACAAAGGTGTAATAAGTAAAATTGTACCTATTGAAGATATGCCTCATATGAAAAATGGAAAATCTGTGGACGTGGTTCTTAATCCATTAGGTGTTCCAAGCAGAATGAATGTAGGTCAAATTTTAGAGACGCATCTAGGTTGGGCCTGTTCTGAACTAGGAGAAAAAATCAATCAAATTGTAAAAATTCATCAAGATACAAACAAAAAAAATGCCTTAATTAGCGCAATCCTAAAAAAAATATACGGTAATAAGATTTACGAAGAAAAAATAAAATCTCTGAATAACAAAGAGCTTGAAGAGCTGTGTGTGAATTTATCATCAGGCATTCCTATAGCTACACCTGTTTTTGATGGCGCTTCTATTGATGATGTAACACAACTATTAGAACTCGCTGATTTACCTTCATCAGGACAAACTATTTTATGGGACGGTCGAACCGGAGAACAATTTGATAGAAAAGTTACTGTTGGAATTATATATATGTTGAAACTTAATCATTTAGTTGAAGATAAGATTCATGCTAGATCAACTGGCCCTTATAGCTTAGTTACACAACAGCCTTTAGGAGGGAAAGCGCAGCTTGGTGGTCAGAGATTTGGTGAAATGGAAGTTTGGGCATTAGAAGCTTATGGAGCAGCATATACACTACAAGAGATTTTAACAGTAAAATCTGATGATGTTGCCGGTAGAACAAAAGTTTATGAAACTATTGTGAAAGGTGATGACAAATTTGAATCAGGGATACCTGAATCTTTTAATGTTTTAATGAAGGAAATTAAATCGTTAGGGTTAAATATTGATTTACATTAAGTATTTATGCAAAAAGATATAGATAAATTATTTAATAACAAGGATGTTATTGCAAAAGAATTTAGTAGAATAAAAATTACTATAGCTAGTCCTGAAAAAATTAAATCTTGGTCGTTTGGGGAAATAAAAAAGCCAGAAACAATTAATTACAGAACTTTTCGACCAGAAAAAGACGGACTTTTCTGTTCTAGAATTTTTGGACCCATAAAAGATTATGAGTGTTTATGCGGAAAATATAAAAGAATGAAATTTAGGGGGATTATATGTGAAAAATGTGGAGTTGAGGTTACTAAATCTAATGTAAGAAGAGATAGAATGGGACACATAGAACTAGCATGTCCAGTTGCTCACATTTGGTTTTTAAAATCTCTGCCAAGTAGAATATCATCAGCTGTAGATATGAAACTTAAAGATGTAGAAAAAGTTTTATATTTTGAAAGTTTTATGGTAGTTGAACCCGGTCTTACTAAACTTAAAAAAAATCAACTACTTTCTGAAGAAGAATATTTAAAAGCACAGAAAGAATATGGTGACGACTCATTTGAAGTAGGTATAGGTGCAGAAGCTATAAGAAAAATTTTACTAAATTTAAATCTTAAAAATGAAAGAGATAAATTAAAGTCAGTTTTAAAAGAAGTTAAATCAAAAGTTGCTGAAGAAAGAGCGATTAAAAGATTAAAACTAATAGAATCATTTATTAGTTCAGGAAATAATCCTGAATGGATGATTTTAACATGCATTCCGGTTATCCCTCCAGAACTTAGACCTTTAGTTCCTCTTGATGGAGGGAGATTTGCTACTTCTGATTTAAACGATTTATATCGAAGAGTAATAAATAGAAACAATAGATTAAAAAGATTAATGGATTTAAAAGCGCCTGACATAATTGTGAGAAATGAAAAAAGAATGTTACAAGAGTCTGTAGATGCGTTATTTGATAACGGAAGGAGAGGGAGAGTAATAACAGGTACAGGAAAGCGACCACTTAAATCATTAGCAGAAATGTTAAAAGGTAAACAGGGGAGATTTAGACAAAATTTATTAGGTAAAAGAGTAGATTATTCTGGAAGATCAGTTATTGTATCGGGTCCCGAACTTAAACTTCACCAATGCGGACTTCCAAAGAAAATGGCGGTAGAATTATTTAAGCCATTTTTGTATGCAAAATTGGATAAACTTGGTTTAGCAACCACAATAAAACAAGCAAAAAGAATAGTCGAAAAAGAAAAACCGGAACTTTGGGATGCCTTAGAAACAATTATAAGAGAGCATCCAGTTATATTAAATAGAGCACCTACCTTACATAGACTTGGCGTTCAAGCCTTTGAAGCAAAATTGATCGAGGGTAATGCAATAGAATTGCATCCTTTAGTATGTGCTGCTTTTAATGCAGATTTTGATGGCGATCAAATGGCTGTTCACATACCATTGAGTTTGGAAGCTCAATTAGAAGCTCGAGTGTTAATGATGTCAACAAACAATATATTAAGTCCATCCAATGGAAAACCTATAATTGTTCCAAGTCAAGATATGATTTTAGGATTATATTATTTGTCACAAGGACAAGATAGTGATGCTAAAAATAAAAAAACTAAGGGTTATTTTATTAGCATCAGCGAAATCGAACTAGCCATAGAAAATAAAAACATAAGCTTACACTCAAATATAATTTGTAGATTTGAAACTGTTGATGATAAAGGAAATGTAATTTTAGAAAAACATCATAGTACAGCAGGAAGATTTATTCTTTCTAGCATTTTACCAAAGAATCATAAAATCAAATTTGATTTAGTTGATAGAGTATTATCAAAG
>JYMV01034596.1_pt1 | contig 10109 bp, 12 predicted proteins | sample 338911 | NCBI WGS metagenome assembly JYMV01 (sample SAMN03354496, study PRJNA234377) | hydrothermal vent metagenome | biome: Deep sea; feature: Hydrothermal plumes at the Eastern Lau Spreading Center, Western Pacific Ocean; material: Seawater | place: Tonga | collected 2009 | depth 2000 m m
GGGTTCAAAAATGGAAGCAAAGGCGGGTTCTCCCACCCAACCCAGTGCCAGGCTGGCGATGGTGATGCCTAGTTGTGTGGCAGAGAGATACTCATCCATTCTCTTAACGAGTGAATGAGCCTTTTGGGCCTGCCATTGACCCTGCTGGACCAACTCCCGTAGCCGGCTTTCTCTCACTTTCACGATCGAGAACTCGGAAGCGACAAAGAATCCATTCACGAAGACCAGGAACATTCCCAGTAGGATTAGGGTCAGCTGACTTGGTATTTCCATGTTTAAACTTATAGCACACAAGCTCTTAGGTTGGTTGACCTGCATTCAGGCAGACTCAGATCCGGAAGGGATGGGGGGGGTACGTAACCCTAGTCGACTCGGAAGGAAAGATTGTTTTCTATAACGGGTCTTCCCATCAGTCGGGCCCGCAGGGTGTAGGGTCCGTTCGGCAGTGAGTGGCCGTCTCGGTCCACGGCTGGAATGCGTTCTCGAAAAACCCAAGGTTCTTCTGCCAATTTCCTTTCTATGATCAGCATCGCAAAAAATCGACCCTCAGACCATTTCCAAAGCTCCTGGCCGGTATCATCCTGGATCAGAAAATCGTACTGTTGGCTGTTGGGGAAGGTGAAGGAAATGGGGGAAGAAGTCGTATTTTTGATGGTGAAGGTAGCTTGAAAGGAGGAAATGGAGTCTGTGGAACTGGTGATGTGATCCATTTCGAGGGTGGACACGACTCCATTGTGCCGGATCTCATTTTCCACCGTCATTCCCTGGCCCAGGAAGGGTTCCCTCCTGGCAGTACTACAAGCCGTCATGAAGATAATGCCAGCAAAACAACAGAGAAAATATCTTGGATTCATCTGTGAAGATCGTGCCATACCTGTGTACAGTATGCCACTAACGCACCAAGAAAATCCGAAATCCAAGGTCCCAGATCCGAAACCAGGCCGAAATTCAGTTTCGGACACTTCTCCACGCGGAGCATAAGCGACGCGTTTCTCCACTCCGAGCTTCAGCGAGGAGTTTCTCCGCCTGCGAAGCACGCTTCTCCTGGCTCCTGTTTAGAGTCCGGAGTGTGGGAGGCGCCTCGGCCGCTGGTCTTCGACCAGCGCGTTTCACGTTCCAGGTTCCACGTTCCACGTTTCAATTTGGCACGATCTTGCAGCCTGTTGTAGGGGCGCACTGAGTGCGCCCGCAGCAAGGACTGTGAAGTTAAGAAGGAGCCAGGAGTGAGAATGGGAATTCAGGCTAGTGCAAGTCTTGGATGGAGATTTTGGAGTTTCGGATTTAGGATTTCGAATTTCGGATTTTTCTTCAGGGTGGAGAGGCCCAGGACAAGGTCCCACCACAACACCACAGCACCACTAGGGGTGTCTCCGAGACACTCGGGCGAGTGTCACAACGATGATCCTATCGACAGAAGTTTCACGACGAAGAAGCCGGCATACTTCGGTAGCGGTGATTCCCGTCGTCCAGACATCATCCACGATCAGGACATCCCGTTGGGCAAGTCGTTCAGCCGCGGATAATCTGAATGCCTGCCGCACGTTCTCCAGTCGTTCCTGCAGGTTTAAGCCTGGTTGGGGGCGGGTGGCTTTCACGCGGCGAAGGCTCGAGAACACGGGAATTCCCAACCTGCCGGATAAGGCGCGACCGAGGAGCACGGTCTGGTCAAAGCCTCTTCTTTTTTTTCGGCTTGGATGAGCTGGAACGGGCACAATCCAGGTGGGATGGATTTGCAAGCCGCTTTTGCTGAGACTCCTTTCCAGCAGCAGAGCCAGTGGGTCGGCCAGGCGGCGATGTCCTTCAAATTTGAATTTCCAGATCAGTTTTTGCAGGTTTCCGGCGTAAGGTCCGTAGGAACGGGCAAAGTCGAAGGAGAGATCTCCCGCTCTGCAGGTCGAGCAGATACCTTGAGTTTCCAGAATTCTACCCGGCAGCCCCCTACCACAGTAGCAGCAAATTCTCTGATTGTGCTCCTCCAGAGACAGCAGGCAGGTTTGACAAAGAGGACTGAAATCACGATTCAGGACCCATTTATCGCAGAGAACGCAGGCCTGAGGGAAGATCAATGCCTGCAGGATTTGTTTGAGTAGAATGGCCGGGCGCACAGAGGACTAAAACGATCGAGAGGGAGAAAAGACGAAGAAAAAGAAGAAGACTGAAGACAGAAGTTAAAAGAGAAAATCCAGAATCCAGACTGAAGAAGGTCAGGTCCGGAGTGTGGGAGGCGCCTCAGCGCGCCGACTGTGGAGAACAAACCGGTTTCGGATTTGGGACTTCGAATTTCGGATTTTCCGGCAGAAGGCGCGAATCACAATGTTCTTGTCAGTGCTCAGCCTCCCTGCTCTGCCTTCTCCTGACAGGCCAAACAGAGGGATGCCCAGGGAACGGCCTCTAACCGCTTCCGCTCGACCGGTTCGCCGCATTCGGAGCATTCGCCGAAATCTTTGCTGTCAACTCGAACCAGCGCGTCGATGACTTCCTGAAGAAGCTGTCGGTCACCGTCACTTTTGCTGAACATGAGTTCTTTTGTATAGGAACTGGAAGCCTTGTCGGCGATATCCATCGCCTCACCTTCACTGTCGAGTTCGCGGCCATAGGTTTTAGTTTTCTGGACGATGCTGATGAGTTCCGTTCTTCTTTCCAAAAGCTTCTTTTTGAAATATTTTCGATCCTTCGCAAGCATTCAGAAAACCTCCGTCATTTATGGTAAGGCAGACCTTTAATAATGGTGACCGCGCGATAGATTTGCTCAAGTAGAACCACTCGAGCGAGCTCGTGGGGAAGTGTCATTTTCGTCAGGGACATTTTTTGGTCTGCCGATTCCCGGATTTTCTCGTGAACTCCGAGATGGCCTCCCACCAGAAACGTCACTGCTGAGACTCCGCGGTTCATCAAGTTTTCCAAAAAGGAGGCGAGTGCGGGACTGGTGAATTCCTTGCCCTCACTATCCAGGACGATGAGATAGGTCTTTTCCGGCAGCTTTTTTTCGATCTGCCGGGCCTCCCGGACCAACTGTGCCTTTTGTTGATGAGGATTGTTTTTTTTCAAGTCAGGAACTATGGTCATTTCGGTCGGAAAGTGCTGTCTAACCCGTTTGAGATACCTTTCCTCTACCCTTGAGAACAGGGGATCCTTGGTTTCTCCAACCCATAAAAATTGCAGTTTCACCCAAAAAAGAGCTCTTCTTATACAGGATTTCCCCCATGTCAGCAACTTGAAAACCTGACCCCTGAACCCCCAGGCCCTTGACCCAAACGAAGTTTGAGGAGCCAGGAGAAGCGCGCTTCGCGCCTTATCCCGGATTATGCATAAATTGTCTACTGCAGAACCGCATCCATCCGCGCTGACTGTGTTGTGCTTTCTTGGGCTCCTCGGCGTACTGCAAGAGTAGGCCTGCGGGGCCCTTGGGGTACCCGCTTGGCGGGTCAGACGTCTTGTCATCGCGGCGCCTGCGTCCCTTCGTGACAGCAACCTAGGCATAATCCGGGTTAGAAACTCCTCAATGATGCTCGGAGTGGTGAAGCGCGTCGTTCCTGCTCCGCGTGGAGAACACTCCGGGTTTAGATCTTGGACAGGATTTGGATTTGGGACTTCGAATTTCGGATTTTCTGTCAGGCGGCAGGAATTACAAGTTTCTGTCTGTGGTCTGTGGTCTGTGGTCTGTGGTTCAGCGGGTCAGCAGGTCAGCGGTTTCCGGTTTGACCTCGATCCCGTCACTCCACAGCTTTTCCAGGTTGTATAAAGTGCGAGTTTGATCGGAGAAGATATGAATGACAATATCGAGATAGTCCATCAGGATCCATTCCGCGTAGGGGTACCCCTCTACGTGGGTGGGATGCCGATGTTCATCCTTTTTTAACCTGGAGAGGATCTCATCACAGATGGCCTGATTTTGTTTGTTGTTGTGACCGTTACAGATGACAAAAAAATCAGCGAACGTGGAAATCTTGGATACGTCCAGGATCGTGACATCGTCTCCCTTTTTGTCTTCGATCGCCTCACAAACCTTCCTCAAAACGGTCTGGTCGTTAGCTTGCACTGATCATTCCCCCTCTACTCGATCGGGTAGGTGTGAGAGATAGGGGCTATTCCTCATAGAGCTGGTGGCCTGTGATGTAATTCAGGACTTCCGGGGAGAGGAACTCCGGGGTAGGTTCTTTGCCGGAGGCTAGCATACTGCGAATTGAAGAGGCGCTGATAGCTGGAGGTTTGAGGGGAGTCAGAAACGAGACTCCAGCTCGGATCTCTGGGCGCTCTCCCTCGCCGACGCTTTGGATTCTCTGCCTGATGGTCTCGGGGAGGTGTAATCGGGTGGGATCGACAGTGAATCCCGGTCGTTGGACGAATATCAAACAATGTTCTTCAAGCAGTCTATCATAACCCTTCCATAAATGAAGCTCCTGGAGGGCATCGCTTCCAGCCACAAAGCAGTACTGGTTTTCAGGATAGGTGGATTTGAAATGGTCCAGTGTCTTGATGGTATAGCAGGGGGCCGGCTGATCCAGTTCCCAGCGTGAAGGGAAGAGAGAATGCTGTGTGCTCAATGCGAGTTCCAGCATGGCATACCGGTGGCAGGAGCTGGAAATTTCCTCGGGTTCCTTATGTGGAGGAATACCAGAAACCATTAAATCCACCCGATTCAGATCGAATGCCTCCAGAACCGCCTGCGCCAGGTAAGTATGTCCCCGATGGACTGGATCGAAAGTGCCTCCCAGAATGCCGATTTTCAATTTCCCGGGGTCTCCAGATGTTTCACAATGGTGTTTTTTAAATCTTCAATTCCCTCCCCAGTGACTGCGGAGATGCCTTGAAAGGGAAGGTCGTTTTCCTGGCAGTATGAGCGTAATCGATCGAATTTTTCGGGGTTGACGGCATCCAGCTTGGAGGCGGTGATGATCTCGGGTTTCTCATTTAGCACCTCACTGTAGAGTGCCAACTCCTTGAGAATGGTTTCAACTGAGTGTACGGGGTCGGCTTCACCGCTATCGCTCACATCGACCAGGTGAACCAGGAGGCGTGTTCTTTCAATGTGCCTCAAGAACTGGTGTCCCAGTCCGGACCCTCTATGTGCACCTTCGATCAATCCCGGGATATCCGCCACCACGAAACTCTGGTATTCACGATAGGAAACGACTCCGAGATTCGGAGCCAGTGTGGTGAATGGATAGTCTGCAATTTTAGGTTTGGCCGCCGAAATCACTGAAATCAATGTCGATTTGCCCGCGTTGGGATAGCCGATAAGTCCGACATCGGCCAGTATCTTCAGTTCCAGTATGAAGATGGTTTCTTCTCCCGATTCACCGGACTCAGTCTTTCGAGGTGCCTGGTTGGTTGCCGTGGCGAAGGCTGCGTTACCTCTCCCGCCCCGACCTCCTTTGGCCACTAACTCCACTTGTCCATCCTCGTCCAGGTCGAAGAGGAGTTGGTCGTGAGCTTCGTTGTACACCTGTGTTCCGACCGGGACGTCGACCACCAGCTCCGCCCCGTCTTTTCCATGCCGGTTCTGACCCGAGCCGTGGCCTCCCCTGCCAGCTTTGAAGTGCTGCCGATATTTAAAGGGGAGCAAGGTATTGAGATGAGTGGTTCCCCGAAAGTAGAGGTGCCCGCCGTTGCCGCCATCTCCGCCGCTGGGTCCTCCCCTCGGGACATATTTCTCCCTTCGGAAGGCCAGACAGCCGTCCCCGCCATCTCCTGCTTTGACCTGGATTTTTGCGTGATCAACGAACATGACTATCGCTTGACGAGCACAGGGAATAGGAAGTGGGAGGAGATTACTCGGATAGTCCGCTGAAATCTAATCTGCGGTGATTACGTGGACGAAATGGCCCTTGTGTCCGCGATTCTGGAACTTGACGGTTCCTGCTGCCGTGGCGAAAAGAGTGTCGTCCTTTCCTAATCCCACATTGTTGCCCGGCTTGATGGGTGTGCCACGTTGCCGCACCAAGATGGACCCTCCGGTGACGAACTGACCATCGAAACGCTTGACTCCCAGCCGTTGCGACTGACTGTCACGCCCGTTCTTGGAACTTCCCAGCCCTTTTTTGTGTGCCATAAGCCTTGGTGCCTCGTGCTAATCCTTTTTCTTGGCGCTCTTTTTGGTCACCTTGGTCGATGTTTTCTTGGATGTTTTCTTTTTTGATGCCGCACTTTTGCTCTTGGTCGCTGCAGCCGTCTTCTTCTTGACCGTCTTTTTTGTGCGCACTTTTTTCTTGGCCGCCGGCTTGGGAGTTTTCTTTTCCGCCACCTTGGATAGCTCAGCCGTTGTGGTACGGGTCTCTGCTTTTTTGGTCGTGGAAGGCGTTACAGCAGGTGGTTTCGAATCTGCTTGAGGCTTGGCCTTTGCTCCCAGTGCGATTTTCTCGATGCGAACGGTGGTGACCAGCTGTCGATGACCCCTTCTTCTCCTGTATCCCTTACGGCGCTTGAACTTGAAAACGATGATCTTGCCCAGCTTGCCCTGGTCAGCAATCGTCCCGACCACTTGACCTCTTTCCACCCAAGGTGTTCCCAGATGAGCCGTTTCTCCATCCCCCACCAGAAGTACGCGATCGAAATTCACCTTTTCACCGATCTCACCCTGTAATCGTTCCAGTTCGATAAGTTCGCCTTCGGCAACCCGATATTGCTTACCGCCGCTTTCAATAATCGCGTACAAGATGTTGGTGCTCCTTCACATGGACCGTCTAGAAAGCTGGGATTATACTGAGAAATTGAACGCCCTGTCAAAAGGACCTGAGGCCAGGGCAATGGGAACGTATGGTTCCGTTAAAGATGGGAAACGTATTCGTTTGAGATGCATATAGGATTGTATCGAATTCTTTTGATGGGGGCCTGTTCTGAATATCCGAAACCGCTCAGCGGACGGGAGCGGACGTCAGCGACGGACTGCTTGATTTAGTATAATAAATGGGTTTAGACTGATCTTTTTTTTGCCCGGAAACACCGGAGGTCGAGAGGTCTTGCCGTCACGCGATAAATTCGAACATATCGAAGAGAAATTTGAGGGCATTAGAGAGCTAATTAATCTGGGAAAAGAAAAGGGCTACCTTCTTTACGACGAGGTCAACGATGCCCTGCCAGACAGTAGTGCTTCAGCCAAGGACCTCGACAGCATTTTCTTCCTGTTTGGGGAAGCCGGAATTGAAGTCATTGATTCCGAACAACAACTAGAAGCCGCCAAGCGAAAAATCCGTTCCAAGTCGGCAGGGGATCAAGAGCCGGATTCGACTACCGAAAGCCTGGAAAAAACCAACGATCCAGTTCGGATGTATTTACGGGAGATGGGTACCGTACCTCTTTTGACCCGCCAGGGCGAGGTGGAGATTGCCAAGAGAATTGAAAAAGGTCAAAAGAGCGTAGTCAAGGCGCTCTCCCGCTCTCCTGTGGTCATTGCAGAAATCTCAAAGTTCGGTGACAACCTCCGAAAGAACGTAATCAGTATCAAGAGCCTTGTGAAGTTCGTCGAGGAAGAGTTGACCACTGAAATTCTTGCTAAACGGCGTCGCTTGGTCCTGAGGCGTGTCAATCAGATCGCCGTTTTGGACAAAGAAGCTGCCAAGGTAAGAATACGGCTGCGGCGGTCGAAAAAGGATGGCAAACCCTACAAAAGGCTGCTTTCTCAGTTGGCTCGTTATCGCATTCCAATGGCTCGGATTGTGCGTGATCTGGGACTGATTTCTGTGATTTACCAGAGATTTGTCAAGGTGATCAAAAGAACGGTTGATCGCATCGTCACGTTGGAAAGAGAATCCAAGAAGCTCAAGAAGCTACAGGAATCTCCCTTGAAGTTGGAGGAAGCGAAAAAAGTGAAGTTGCGATTGCGGGCGATCGCTAAGGAGATCAAGGAGATTGAAGATGAGGTGTTCGCTTCACCGGCGGGGCTCAAACGAACGCTGGCAGCCATTAAGCAGGGAGAGTTGGAAGCGGAGATCGCCAAAAAAGAGTTGGTGGAAGCCAATCTCAGACTGGTGGTGTCTATTGCCAAGAAGTACACCAATAGAGGACTGCAGTTTCTCGACTTGATTCAAGAGGGCAACATCGGCTTGATGAAGGCCGTCGATAAGTTCGAATATCAAAGAGGGTACAAGTTCTCAACTTACGCAACCTGGTGGATTCGCCAGGCCATTACCCGAGCCATTGCTGATCAGGCCCGAACCATACGAATTCCAGTCCACATGATTGAGACGATTAACAAGCTGATTCGGACCTCGCGTGCTTTGGTTCAGGAGTATGGTCGAGAGCCAACTTCTGAAGAGATTGCCGAAAAGATGGACATCGCCGTCAGTAAAGTGCGGAAGATTTTGAAAATTGCGCAGGAGCCAATCTCGCTGGAGACTCCCATCGGTGAAGAGGAGGATAGTCATCTGGGAGACTTTATCGAGGATCAGGGTGTTGTTTCCCCCGCCGACGCGGTAATCAATATTAATCTCAAGGACCAAACAGCTGCTGTCTTACAATCCCTGACACCACGAGAAGAGCAGGTCATTCGCATGCGATTTGGCATCGGCGACGGAAGTGAACACACTTTAGAGGAGGTCGGACAGAGGTTCTCAGTTACCCGCGAACGTATTCGCCAGATTGAAGCCAAGGCCCTTCGCAGTTTGCGCCACCCTTCACGCAGCAGGAGGTTAAAAGCCTTTCTTGAAAGCGTGGGCAAGGAAGGAATCTGAACACTACAAGGGCGGTTACACCGCCCCTTTTTTTTGGGAACGGCAATGACAAGAAGAACAAGAGTCGGTTAGGCCAATCGACTCAGTTGTTCCATTGCTTTTTATGGGCCCATAGCTCAGCTGGTTAGAGCATCTGACTCATAATCAGACGGTCGTAGGTTCGAGTCCTACTGGGCCCAAGCATTCGGCATAGTCGGAGACTCAGGATGAAAAAACAGTGAACACACATCTCCAGTTATTAATTGCCTTCCAGTACCTGGATTCTAAGATCATCCAATTGCAGGAGCGCACCCACCAGATCCCTGAATCCATTGAAGAACTCAACACCACGCTTGATGAGAGTCGAGGAAAACTCGAAGAGGCTGAAACGCTTCTGGGTGAGGAAAACGCCCGGAGACGTGATTTGGAATTGGATGTCGAGGCTTTGCGCGGAAAATTGTCGAAATTCAGATCTCAGTTGACGGAGGTGAAAACCAACAAGGAGTACCAGGCGGTGCTTCACGAAATTTCTACTGCAGAAGGAGAGATCACAACGAAGGAGGATCAGATCCTGGAAGGGATGATGGTCATCGACGAAAAGGAGCAGTTGGGTGAGACAATGAGGAAAGAGTTCGAGCGCAAGGAGAAAGAAATTCTTCAGAAGCGCAGCGAACTGGAAAAATTTGCTGCCGAGGCCCAGGCTCAGATTGATGATCTGGAAAAAGAAAAGAGTCAACTGGGCACCCAGATACCCGAGGAGCTCAGTCAACAGTATGGAAAGATCGCAACTGCGCGGAATGGTTTGGCCCTTGCCGAGGCAAAGGACCAATCCTGTCAGGCGTGCCACGTGAAGCTGCGACCCCAGCTTTTTGCAGAACTCAAGATGAAACAGGAAATCATTACCTGCGAGAACTGCAGTCGCTTTCTTTATTGGGCTGGTTAACTTTGAGTAACATGAGTCTTTTCGGTTTATTTCGTGTCCCAGCTTTCTATCAGCAGGCTTATTCAGCCGTGACCGACTTCTCCTTTTATCGAACGGTTCTGGAGCAACCGATCCGGCGGACCGTCCTTTACCTGGTGGTCCTGACCGCTCATGTGGCAGTTCTGTTCACGCTCATCGCGGCCTGGCACTACGGTCCCACCTTTTTGGATGTGATGGGCTGGGCCCAACAGAATTTTCCGTCCCTTGAAGTCCAGGATGGAAGACTGTGGGTGGGGGAAAAGCAGCCGTTGACGAAGACGTATTCTGGAGAACAGGTCATCACTTTTGTCTTTGATACCACCGGAACCTATACGGATCCGAGTCAGTTGCAAGAACCTGTTGTTCTTCTGACCGAAGAGAAAATCTATTTTCGTTATCTGGGTCAGACTCAGACCTACTTATGGAAAAATTTTCCCTTCCAGAGACTTGAGGAGGTCACTGAGTTGATCAAATGGGCCTATTTCCCGTTCGCCTATTTG
>JYMV01045464.1_pt1 | contig 10108 bp, 10 predicted proteins | sample 338911 | NCBI WGS metagenome assembly JYMV01 (sample SAMN03354496, study PRJNA234377) | hydrothermal vent metagenome | biome: Deep sea; feature: Hydrothermal plumes at the Eastern Lau Spreading Center, Western Pacific Ocean; material: Seawater | place: Tonga | collected 2009 | depth 2000 m m
TGAGGTTTCCACTAATTAGTTCAATATACCGATCATTCAAATCGCGAACTTCAACTCTCGCCTTAATCAGATTGTCAACAAGATCAGGGGTCCGTTGCGCATTGCCTGAAAGGATATTATCGAATAACTTTTTTGGATTGCCTCGAAGAATGGCATCTCGATTTCGCATTGCGACATCAAGTGCGACAGCATATTCATCTAATTGGCTACTGATGAGTATTTCAGCAATTGGGGATAAGTTGGAGTCTCTTGCGATTTGGAAGAGATCGACAGATTCTCCGCTGAGGCGTCCGCGACTCATGTGCTTTTCGCGATAGAGACGCTGCGCAAAACCAGGCCAGAGTAAGCGTTGATGTTCGACGAGAGTTGAAGTTCGCGATTTGAATGATCGGTATATTGAACTAATTAGTGGAAACCTCATTGGAAGTGACAGTGAAGACTTTCGTCTTCGCGCACTCAAGCGTGGCTACACTCGAATCTACAGGCGCACACCCGCACAACGAATCCTAAGACAAGCCGCTGAAAATGAATCCTATTCAGAAGGGTTACGGGCGCAAATCTTTCAACTTGAAGCGAGTTACTTACAAGAATTAGAAGTAATCAATTTTGAACTTCTCGACAAAACACGGCAATATGAACCTGCGATGCATCGCCATCGGGATCTTGCGGGGCAAGTTCGTCGTGAGGGTGGAACACCTCAAAAGTTAGAGGATTCAACTCGACCGCTCTATAAAGAACGCGAGGAACTCGGAAAACGGTATATCGAAATGCTTCGAGCACTTCTAAGTGATGAAGATTTCCTTGAACTTGATGGGGCAAGACGGTGGATTCCACGATCTGAACAACAATTGGAGAATCTAAGCTACCCATCGAGTAGTGGGGAACACGAACTCAAAATGAAGAGTGGAAAAGCTGCCGAACAGAAACGGGCAAAAGAGGAAAAAGAAAATAATTCTAAACCGGATCGTTCTGGAACTTCAAATAAAGAAAAGGACTCTGGGATGCGAGGTCCTGGAAGTTAACCACATAGTACGATGGATCAGAACACGGATACATTTGTAGAAAATATTGACATGGGCTCTCCGCCTGATGCAAAACAAACGTGCATCAACATGGGATTACGGTGGTTTGAACTCATCCCCGAGGTAGAGCAAAGTATCGTTGAACTTGTTGATGCTGAACTTGCAGTTCGATTACGTGTACTTCCCCTTCTTATTGAGGGCGACCGACTGCATGTTGCCATGCTTAACCCTGATGATATTGAGGCAGCTGATGAAGTTGCAACAATTACAAATTATCCAGTCACACGTTGCGGAATGGAATCCGACATTTTCTCCGAACTCATGCAAAAGCATTACGGTACAACAGCTGCACGTATGGCGGAAAGTTTAGGAGGTCAATCAACAGCCACAGAATCGACTGACCATAATATTGACGCAATTGAAGCAGACAACATTCTGGTGATGGCAGAACAGCCAACGCTCATTAATTTAGTCAACCTTCTCCTTCTTGAAGCAATCCAACAGCGTTCAAGCGATGTGCATATTGAGCCCTTTGAAACTGAACTCAAGGTGAAGTATCGGATAGATGGTGTACTCGTAGAACAACCCCCGCCCCCAAAACATTTGCAACCTGCACTTATTGGTCGTATCAAAATTATGTCTTCAATGAATATCGCTGAGAGGTATGTTCCCCAAGATGGGCACATTGCATTGCGATTTGAAGGGCGAAAAGTAGATATTCGTGTCTCAACCGTTCCTACACTCTATGGTGAATCCGTGGTGATGCGGATTCTTGACAAAAGCACCATGCCATTGAATTTTCATTCGCTGGGTATGACGCAAGCCATGCAAGACGACCTTGATAAACTCATTGCAAAACCACACGGTCTTGTTCTTGTTACAGGGCCAACCGGTTCGGGTAAAACCACTTCGCTTTATGCAGCATTGAACAAACTCTACGACCCACGTAAAAAAATTATCACGATTGAAGATCCCGTTGAATATGAACTCAATGGTATCAATCAAATTCCTGTGAACCCAAAGCGAGGGCTTACATTCGCTGCAGGTCTGCGTTCTATTTTACGACAGGACCCCGATATCATTTTTGTAGGTGAAATTCGCGATGGTGAAACTGCGGACATTGCAATCCGCTCGGCATTAACTGGTCACTTGATTTTCTCAACTATTCACACAAATGACGCATTGAGTTCAATTGGCAGACTAATTGACATGGGTGCGGAGCCTTACCTTGTTGCATCTGTCCTTGAAGGTGCACTTGCACAAAGACTTGGCAGACGTATTTGCGTGGATTGCAGAAAACAAGTTCCACTTTCAGATGATTTGTCCCACCGTTTAACTGCTGAGGAATTGCCTTTGTTTAGCCATGGAATGTGGATTGGCACTGGATGTCAAAAGTGCAACAACTCAGGCTTCAAGGGACGAGTTGGATTCTTTGAACTTGTTGTTGTGAATCCTGTCTTGCGAGCAGCCATCTCTGAAAATAGAACATCGACCGAACTACCAAAAACATTGCCAGAATCGCACATCACAATGCGCAAAGATGCCATCATAAAAGCTGCAAAAGGTGTAACAACCATTGACGAAGTACTTCGAGCAACCCAAGATGCAGATGGTGAATATTAATCCTTATTAGGTGTAAGACATGCCCGACTATCGTTTTCAAAGCATTACAAATAGTGGAGAGGTTCGCAGTGGGGTTCTCAAGGGAAGAGACCGAGCAGATGTTGTAAGGCAACTCAGTAGTCAAGGCGAAACCGCAACGAAAGTGAACAAGGTAAAGCAGTCCGAAAAAATCGCAAGCCTCACCTCGCCTCGAAAACGAAGAATGTCAAAAGTAGAAATGTCTACTATGATCAGAGAACTTGCAACCGCGCAAGAGGCGGGATTACCGTTGATGCTAGCACTGCGTACAATTCGAAGGCAGGCATCCCCCGCTTCCGGCGAAGTTCTTGATCACTTTATTCAAGGCGTTGAATCTGGTGATCCTCTCTACAAAGCAGCAGCTGAATGGGGTGACCCCTTTGATGATTTGATTGTAGGCATGCTCCGCGCTGCTGATGCGTCGGGACAAATGAGTACAATTCTTCATCAACTGGCTGACCTCATGGATCGTTCGCTTGAATTGAAACGTGAACTACTTGGGGCGATTATATATCCCGCAATAATTGCTGGGCTTATAGGTGTGAGTGGTATCGTCCTTGTGACTGTGCTCGTTCCTCGGCTTATTGAACCACTCGCTGGTCAAATGACATTGCCATGGCCGACAGTAATTGTTATGGGTTTTGCAGATTTCTTCTTCAACTGGTGGATATGGATTATCGTCGCATTTGGTGTGCTGATTATTGCTTGGCGAAGTTGGATTTCCGTTCCAGAAAATCGATTTAAGTTTGATCTGTTGAAATTACGAATGCCACTATTGGGAAAATTACTTCGTGATGTTGCAGTAGCAAGGTTCACGAGAACACTCGGAACACTGACTTCGGCTGGACTCCCCATCCTAGATGGTTTGCGTATTACTCGCGATACTCTTGGAAATGCAGCACTTGCGGATGCGATTGATAAGGTCCAAGATCAAGTCAGCAGTGGTAAACCTCTCGCTGACCCACTTGAAAAATCTGGACTTTTTCCACCTCTTCTCGTCCAAGTTGTCAACTTAGGTGAACGGTCGGGCAAACTTGAAGAGATGTTACTGCACTCCGCAACCGCATTTGATCGCCAGGTCAATGTCTCATTGAAATTGTTTACAAAAGCCCTTCCCCCTATTTTACTTATTGTGATGGCATGCCTTGCCTGTTTCGTTCTAGCGGCTATCCTTCTACCACTTCTTGAATTGCAATCTCTCGTGAAATAATACGTTATAGGATTTAGAAATGTCTACATATACAAACAACAAACAACGGACTCGTCGAGGTTTCACACTCATTGAAATCATCGTCGTCGTGATGATTATTACCGTTCTTGCAACATTGATTGCACCAAAATTGCTCGGACGTGTAGGATCTGCTAAGCAGGCTGCTGCAAGGGTGGGAGCAGCCACGATTGCGACCTCGTTAAAACTGTACACCCTTGACATGGGGCTTTCTGCTCCCAGTGATGATTTCGAGTTAGAACTTCTACTGCTTTCAGCGGATGATGGTGGTGGCCCTTCTGGACCATATCTTGAACGCGCAGACAACCTCATCGACCCGTGGGGTAATCCCTATGAATTTGAACTTCCACCCGGAACAATAAACGCAAGTTTCGACATCATCTCTTGGGGTGAGGATGGCGAACCTGGTGGTGAGGGCGTGAATGAGGATATCACGCAGTAATGATGCAACGCGGTGCCAGTTCAATTCGACATGCATTTACACTCCTTGAAATCATCGTGGTGATTATGATTATGGGAGTACTCGCTTCTATGATTGTTCCGCGATTGTCTGGAAATCAAAACCGTGAATTTACTCTTTTGGTTGACCGCGTGAATGATGTTGTACTGATGTTTGCACACCGCGTATCAACGAGCAATCAAGCTGCAGCTCTGCGATTTGACCCCGAACTCAAACAATTTGAGTTACTTACAAAAATCGAAGAAGATGGCGAATATTACTGGGGTCTTGACCCACTTGCAGAGCCTGTACGGTTACCGAGTTGGCTTGAAGTCGATTCCATTACAATTTTTGTCGATGGTGAAATCGCAGATACAACACAGTGGCCAGTCACATCAACCCCCGGTGAAACTCGTCCCCTCATTGAAGTTACTGTGGACTGGGAAGACCATTCTGCTCTTATTTCCTTACCATCGCATGCAATGGGACCAAACATTTGGTTCGATGGCATAGGAACTGAACCACTTGTGCCAATTGATCTTGATGCACAGGGGCGAGGACGTGAAGAATGGTAAACAATCATCGAAGTGGCTTAGCGCTAATTGACGTCATCATCGGTTCCGCGATGCTTGCTGTTGGTTTAGCCGTCGTCATTTCAATGAGCAGTCGCTCGCTTGTCCATCAGGGGAACGCAGAAAGACAAATCACCGCGAGTTGGCTTGCGGATGAACTACTCACAATGGTGCTCGTCGTTGGCCCAGACGAATATGCGAAATCGTATCCTGACAGCGGAAGGTTCGAGTCACCTTTTCAAGAGTTTGGGTATGAAATTGAATTTGAAGATGATTCGTTGTACTTACCTGTCAAAAGTACCGCGACTATCTTTTGGGATGTTTCGGGAAACGAACATACCATTACTGTTGAGACGTTGATTGCTAGACGGCAGGGAGAACCTGTCGATCGCATGCCGGTAGAGGTTGTTGATCGAGAAGCAAGGTACTGGGAAGAAATAGAATCAAGGGCCAACGAATGAGAAGAAGAGGATTCACCATTATCGAATTGATGGTTGCAGGAATGATGGCGACAATTGTTCTTGGTGGCATCACCATATCGCTCTCGCAACTCGGGTCTGCCAAAGCAGTCAGCCGTCAAAGACTAGAGGCGTTCTCAAGATGCGATACCGCCATTAGAACGTTACGGCGAGACATCATCACGACTCTTCGGCGAGGTGATTTATTTAATACTCGATTGCTCATCTCAGATGCAACACATCGTTTTCAAGGTGAAATTGTAGACCAAGATGAATTGCTTGTCTTTGATGGATCATTGCGAGCAAATAAAGAAATAGATTTCAATGGTGAGGGTATGGAATACGAAACCCAATTTCGAATTGAACCAAACGATGTCAGCAGTGCTTTGTGGAAACGCAGAGATGCCATTCTTGATGATAACCCGATTGGTGGTGGGATGGTAACTCCAATTGCAGATGGCATCATCGCATTGCAAATTGAAGCATTTGATGGTCTTTCTTGGTTTACTCAATGGGACTCCGATGAATCGGGAATCCCACACGCAATTCGAATTTCCGTCTCTTCAACTGGAATGAAAAATGCAAATGAGTCGCACGCTCCGATTGTCACTCTACGAACAATTGTTCCCCTCGATAGAGTGCGATCACCAGACGATAAGTTGGTATACATCGCACAAATAGAAGAAGAGGCTCGCCTAGCTGCTCTTGGAATAGAACCTGAGGGTGATGGATTTGGGCTTGACACTGCTGGTGGTAGTTCTGGGTCTGGTTCAAGTTCGAGTTCAAGTTCCGGTACTTCTGGAGGCAAACCCAGTAGCGGTGGCACAGCAAGTACCGCTTCCAGACCCGGCACAGGAACAACGATTACCGACCCCGATGGCAATGTACATGATATCCCACCTGACCCATGAATCACACGAAACAACAACGCGGATCCGTCATCGTCATCGCTCTCTGGGCGATTGGCATTGCTGCAATTGTGGCGTCCTCAATACAAGTATTCGCGCAACGACAAGCTCTCCTTGGGATTGAAGTGCGTGATCGAATTCAAGCAAGGTGGGCAGCAAGGGCTGGCATAGAATCGGCAATCGCTGTGATGGCAGACCACACTGCGAGTCCAGTTTTTCAGGATTCACTCGCGATGCTTAAAAATCTCGAATACGTCGCAAAGGGTAATGCAGGAACGGCGACATGGGATATTCGCCATCATAAGGATGGTCGGGATTTGTCCGGTCCTATGGATGAACATAGTAAATTCAACATCAACTCAGAAGATAACTCCATATTTATTTTGGTTATTGATGACATGGCCTTTGGTGTTCTTGAAGCAATTTTAGATTGGATTGACGAGGATGATGATCCACGGACTCTCGGCGTTGAGAGAGATTATTACTTGAGCCTTGAAACATCATATGAACCAAGGAACGGATTACTCCGTTCGATTGCAGAACTTGAACTTATTGCTGGCGTTATGCCTGATGATGTTCGCGGGGAAGACTGGAATTTGAACTTTAGGCTCGACCCAAACGAAAATGATGGTGGCCAGAGTTTGCCTTGGGACGAACCTGACAACTATATGGAGGGCGGTTGGGCATCGCTTCTCACAACAACTTCTGTTGATGGTGGTGCTACCCAAAGTGGTGAGAAACGGATTAACCTCAACAAGATAGACTCAGAATCGCTGCAACTCCGCCTTGGATTGGAACCAGAACAAGCAGAAGCACTGATTGACTTTGCAGAAACTGAAGATGCAGATCTCGCAACATTACTGACGCAAACACTCCGATCCATTTCTGGTGATGCAACGGGTGTGACCAATCTCACCGATGACCAATTGCGAATTATTTTTGCTGAAACTTGTTTATACGATGCCCACGAAGCCCCCCCGGGAAGAATGAACATCAATACCATTTCTCCTGAATTGTTGTATCGGCTCCTCCCAGAGAATGATCGCCTCGTCGAAGAATTGCTCTACTTACGTATCAACAATGAGGGTGGAATTACGAGTCCAGTTGACTATTTCGATATTCCTGGAATTCAAACGTCCATGGTTTCATTTTTATACGGTCTTTTTGATACTCAAAGTAACGTTTATACGATTTCTAGTCTTGGTAAGGCGTCAGGGAGTGGTGTAGAACAGGAAATTATTGCAATCGTCGATCGTTCTACCCTTCCTGTGACGATATTGGAATACCGAGAACAATGAGTTTACGAACAACCCAACCTGAACTTGCCTTAATCGATGATCTCATTGTCATTACGCAACGTGTTGAAAAAGAGTGGCGGTGTCTCTTTGCAACAATTCAAGAGAACAATCGCCCAACAGTGATTGAAACGGTCGTTGTTGAAGGGAATGGTGCTCTCGAGGAATTGTTGCAATCCAAAAAACCTACCACTGTATACTCGATATTGCCTGGTTCATCGACTGTATGCAGAACAACAACGTTGCCTGATGTGGACAACGACCAAATTCTTGAAGCGCTTCGGCTCCAAGCTGAATCGAAGTTCCTCGGCGGCACACCTGAACATCGACGAGCCATCGCAGCGCTGGACAATTCTGTTGGAGAAACGAATCGAATTGGATTAATCGTTGCGTGGCCGGAATCTTCAAATTTGGAAATACCCCCCTGTTTGTATGATGCGTTCTTTATTCCCGATGTTGGTGCAATTGCAGCCCTGCTCGATGGGTTGCGGCCAACCGAACCAGTCTTGTACGCTGACCCCAATGACGGTACGGTAACAATTGCTCTTTCGCATGCCAATGGTGCTGCACTGCGTGCAACAAAGGAGGATTGCTCATCAAATTCTTCATTCGTTGAAGGCATTTCAAGAGTTGTAAGAGAAACCGCGACAAAACACAATCACTCCCCAGCCTTTACCGATTCACTCATCGAATCATTACAGACCACCCTTTCTCATCAATCATTTGACGCTCCTATTCTTTTGTTACCAGATCTTGTTATCGAAGATGCGATAAAACGAATGAGTGGTGTTCCAAGTGATGATCGTGCTTGGTGGTCCACTTGGGGTGTTACAGTTGGTGGCCTACTTGCTGCAACTGGATCTCTGCAAACACTGACTTCGATGCAACGCAAAGCACCCGAACTTCATCCGTCAACTATTGAAAGAATCATCCAACGTTGTGACAATACATCCGTTGCCATGAAACTCACAATTGCAGCAATCCTGCTTTTGGCATTTGGTCCCGCAATACTCTCGGGGATTACACTTACATTGCTCGATGTGTTAAATCCAGAACTAACATCGCAATACAACACCGTTGTCGAAGCGAGAAAACAGCAGATTGTCTATAAGGAACTTGGAAAATCTGCTTGGCCAATGACAAAAATCGCTGCTGATGTCATTAATAATGTACCCATTGGAATTGATATCGACCGTGTCAATATTTCTGTAGGGGAACCTATTTCTATTCGAGGACGCGCCATTAACACCGATGGCAAATCTGCTGCAGAATTGATTGCATTCATGCAGGAAAATCTACAAGAAACTGGAATGTTTAAAGATATTCAATTTTCTTATGACCCTGCTGGAACGTACGGAGACCGTGAATTTGATTTATGGGCGACGGTGGTGAATCCTCTCAAACGTCCACGGTATGCAACCGAAAGAGATTTTGGTCGGTGGACGAACGCAATGCGTCAAGCAGGAATACAACCAGACGAAGAGACCGACTTTATCGAAGTTGGTGTCCCGCCAAGTTCAACTGACGATGGTTCTCCCCTGAGTGAAGCGAATCAAGAATCACAAGGTAGCGTACCCGAAACACCAGCATTTATCGGTGATCATGTCGATAGAACGAGTCGCGATCGTCCAAATCGTACGAGTGATGGGGATGGTCCAGGCAAGTTCAGTGACAATCCAAACCAAGGGTCTGGTGGTGGATTGAGAATCCCCGAACCACTTGACCCTGCTCTGATTGCATTGATGAGTGAGAGCGAAGCGCGAGTTGCACTCACCGATGTGACGGAAGGGCTTCAACATATTTCACGCGGTGATGATGAATCCAAGCAACGCCTTCGCAATGAAATGCGGCTCTTGCTCGATCGGTTGAAGGAGACGCAAAAATAATGCAAGCAATCGAACGATTTCTAGCCCAACTTTCTACTTGGTCACGCGCTTTGCAGTGGGCATTTTGGGCAGCTGCATTTACACTTGCATTCTTAATCTGGGATGCAACCGTTGCGGAACTCGGTGCAACATGGGCTGCAGAGGTCAAGCAAAAGGAACTGCAAATCAAAGAACTTCAACGCCCTACTACATTAACATCCACGATAAAAAATGCAGTCACTTCGTTTGGCGAAGTTGAATTACCTCGCAAAAAATCCGAGGGTGCAGCCGCATTGACTGAAGTTGTACACGAAATTCTTAGTAAGCATAAAGTGAAAAATGACGAATACACTCGAACCAAAACGAATCGAATGAAATCCGGATCGTTACCCGGCATTGTTTCGTCTGGACAACATGTCGAGAAAGTGATTGGAGACATTCGATTTGAAGCAACCCAAGAGGAAGTACTGAATGTCATCGCCGAATTTGAAAGTAGTCCTTGGATTGATGCGATATCAAATGTACGATTATCAAAGAAAGATGGACGAATGATTCGCGTTGACTTATCCGTCGAAGCATGGGTCGTTTCCACGACGCAACGAAGGGGTAATCGGTAATGGATACACAATCACTACGCGGACCACTCGGTTGGAGTCTCGCTTCAATTATTGTCATCATTG
>JYMV01046243.1_pt1 | contig 10106 bp, 12 predicted proteins | sample 338911 | NCBI WGS metagenome assembly JYMV01 (sample SAMN03354496, study PRJNA234377) | hydrothermal vent metagenome | biome: Deep sea; feature: Hydrothermal plumes at the Eastern Lau Spreading Center, Western Pacific Ocean; material: Seawater | place: Tonga | collected 2009 | depth 2000 m m
TGCCTAAACCGCTACGGGATAGAACGCTGAAACCTTTGCCGAAAAAATCCGTTGATCGACTGGTCGCGTCCTTTCGCGCTATACCCCGCACAAGAATTTCAGAGGCAAGTCTGGTCTTAACGATATTAAATCATGACTGATTTTAGTTTGAAAATTTTGAATTTGACGGCAGCCGCTTCGGTTGTCTTTCTCCTGTCTTCTGATTTGATCGTGGCGGCGGATTGCCGCACCGAATTTGAAGGTGCAAAACGTTCAGGGGGGAACGCCGCCGAAAAGACCAGTCTTTTAAAACGCCTGATGGGTACTTGCCCGGAATACGGTCCGGCATTAATCGAACTTGCCAGGTGGCATGAAAAAAACGGAGACTTCAAATCAGCAGAAGCCTTTTATAGGCGCGCCATTGCCGCTGGAAATGCGGGTGCGGCACCCTACGCCGGATTGGGCGATGTGTTGTACAAGATTGGAGACAGAAAGGGCGCAGCAAAGGCTTACAGAACATTTTTGTCGAAACTCGAGGATGACGTTCTCACCTCTAACCCCGATCAAATTCGCCGCGCCGAAAATCAATACAGGTCAAAGCTGGAAGAACTTGCGGCGGCCCCTGCGGAAAATCCAAGCTTTTCTGATATCATAAGTTCCGATGAAATTACCAAGTCTTTGACACGTGCCCCCGTTCTTACCCGTGGGCTTTCATTTCTATGGCACGATAGACCGTTTATAGACGTACATATTCTATTTGATACCAACTCCTCGAATGTCAAAACTGTATCGCTCCTGCAGCTTAAAGAAATTGCAAATTCGCTCAACAGCCCGACGTTGAGGGATACCACCATACTCATCGAAGGCCACACCGATAGCGAGGGGAGCGCATCCTATAACCTGAAGCTGTCGACCAAGAGAGCAAAATCTGTGCAGCGTGCTTTAACCGGGAGGTTCGACGTGAGAATTTCCCGAACACAAATCAAGGGATACGGCGAGAGCCGGCCGGCTGCGTCAAATGCAACTGAGGAGGGAAAGGCCAGGAACCGCCGGGTGACATTTGTCAACGTCAACTGGAGAAAGTAAATAATTCCAAAGCATGAAACCTGATTTATTTAATTCCCTCGATTGATCTGTGAAATGGAATAAAGACCTTTAATAATAATAAGGTAGGTTTGGGTCTAAATTTAACGAAATCAGTAATTTCAAAGGCTGTGATTGAGGTCATTGCGGTTATTGCGGCATGTCTGATATATTTTCTAAGCTAGAAGCGATATTATCTAATCGTGGCTGTCTTCATACCGTTTCTTAGAACGCCGTCATAAAAGCAAAGTGCAGGTTCATCTAGGGGGGCATAATGGAGCACGTGGCTCTTATTTCAGATAGCAAGACGCATCTCCGGGCATCAAAATCGTGCAAATCAGCATAAAACCGGATCGCTAATTCCATGCGGAAACGTCATGCGGAAATCCGTTTCATAGTTCTTCCTCTCTTTTGGGCAGGACTTGGTTTTGCCAATGCTTTTTTGAAACGATCGACCGCAATGCTGTTATTTCTCTCCGTTGGTCTCATTGTGACCTTTGACCTCTCTCCCTCTTTTGAATTTTCACTGGTAGGAGATGCAGAGGCCATAGGACGGGGCGGTGGAAGAGGCGGTGGAAGAGGCGGTGGAAGAGGCGGTGGAAGAGGTGGAGGCGTCAGTCACGGCGGAAGCAAAAGCGGTTCCGTGGGTGGTGGTTCGAGAGGTGGTTCTGTAGGCAGTTCGAGTGGTGGTTCGAGAGGGAGGTGGTTCTGTAGGCAGTTCGAGAGGTGGTCCGACGGGCAGCGCCAAAGGTACGTCGACTGGAGGTTCGAGAGGCGTTTCAGCCGGCAAGTCCTTGGGAAAGACTGCCACCGGTTCTCGAGGGCGGGCGACTTCAAGGACGATCGGTAAATCGATCACCCTCTCCAGAGGCAAGGCTACCAGCGTGTCCAGAGGAAGAAAGGGGGTCCAGATCATAACAATAATTAGCGGAAGACCTAAAAGCATTATGAACACTTGGCGCAGCGTTTTGGGCAGTAGAAAAGCCATTGCGGTAAGAGCCACTCCCGTTCGAAACACTATAACAAAGTCTTCAAGCGGCAGTAGAGGCGTAATCACACTACCCCAGTCAAATCAGGACATGACCAAACTTTCCCTGAAACGTTCGTCATCGGCAGGAATACAAAGATTAGTGGCGTCTTTGACCGATAGAGAGCCGTCGGGGGACGGCAATGATGACGGTCTTCAGGGTGGTGGCAAGCCGTCTGGATTAATGGCAACCGCAATCGCATACCTGGAAAAGGATGACTTTGACAGGGCTGCAAAGTTGCTGGAGGTGCTTGCCAATGAAAACAACACTCAGGCTCAGCTTCTTTATGCGGAACTGAATTTTACAGGAAGAGGCCACCCTCAGCATTTTGAAAAGGCCCTCTTCTGGGCCTTGAGTGCATTCCTTGGAGGTCAGGAGAAAGCGGCTCCCCTGGCGGCAAAGCTGCGAAGGTTTATTTCCGCCAATGCGCAAAATACGATTATAAGAGATCTAGGGAGCGTACTGAGAAAACGGTCGATGAACGGCGACGTCTCCGCCATTCCGCAGCTGGCAGCCTGGCATTTCGCCCTTGCCGAACCGGCCGACCTTAATCAGGCTTACAGTTGGTATGCCGTTGCCGTTGCATTGGGAGACAGCGCATCGGAACGGGAACGTGATGAACTGCTCAAACAGCTCTCACCAAGCCAAGTGAAAAAAGCACAGGTAGATGCAAAAGCGATCTTTAACAGGATTAAGAGCGGGGAAGGTTAGAGATTTTGCCGGGTACTTTGCGGCTCTTTCTTGAGAGAATGGAAAACGATGAAGTGAGGCTATTTTGCGGGTTCTAAAAGTCACAGCAGCAAAAAGAATAATCGTGACAGCGGCGATTGCGATGACTATCTCCTCATGTGAAATGATTGAAAACGCAACGGAATCCTATTCCGTGGCCGAGTTTCTGGAGGTTCGGGATGACCGTGCAATCTGCCAGACCGCTGCAATTGGCAATCCTCCAAAATGGAACCCCTATGCTGATGTATTTGTCGATGAGGCTAAGCGCCGGAAGTTGACGTGCGGTATAAAGGCAGACAAAAATAATGGCACCTCTGTCAAATCGAGATATTCCTACCTGAACGCCGCGGCAGTATGTTATTACGCCACTGCAAACGGCAAGTGGGAAAAGAAGGCGGAGTTTTCAGATTACGTAGCCGAGGCCAAACGCAGAGGCTTGAAATGCAATGCTTCCGGTGAGGCAGAATTCAAAACATCTTCCGATAGCACTCACGACGTTGCCGTCGTCATTGCCAATTCCAACTACAAGAAACTGGGGAAAGGAATTCCCAACGTCAAACCTGCCTACACCGATGGAGAGAACATCAAACGATACTTCACCCAATCATTAGGAGTACGTGAGGGGAATATCATCTATCTCAAGGATGCCACTGGAACACAGTTGACAAGTGTTTTCGGGAGTAAAGAAGACCACAGAGGGAAACTCTTCAACTGGACCAAACGAAACGTCTCGAAAGTCTATGTCTATTATGCAGGTCACGGTGCTCCTGGAACTAAAGGAACCACGTATCTTGTTCCTTCCGATGCCGACAGTGAAACGGTGCAACTGACAGGGTATCCCCTGAAACAACTCTATAAGAACCTCGGTAAAGTTCCTGCAACATCGATCACAGTCATTCTGGAGGCATGTTTCTCTGGTCAAAGTCAGGGGGGGTATCTCTCCAGCAAGATCTCCGGTATCAGGGTGGTTCCTATAATGCCGACCACACCCAGGAAGATCACAGTGATCTCTGCGGGCGCTGCCAATCAGGTTGCCACGTGGGAGAAAGATGAGTCCCAGAGTCTCTTCACCAAATACTTCTTGAAGGGGATGTCTGGTGAGGGGGATAAGAAACCCTACGGGAACAGTGACGGTAAAGTCTCTCTCAGGGAACTGAAGAAATACCTTGATGGCAGCATGACCTACTATGCACGGAGATACTACGGCAGAACCCAACAAGCACAGATTGTTGTGAACGGCAAAGAACTCTCACCCACCAACTAACTTCAATCTGACCCAAACTTTTAAGTCTACGGGATCAAGACAGTATGGTTAAGACAAAACAATACGGAAGCCCGCTCCTTCAAATAGCCATTTAATACTGTCGGGTATCAGGAAACTTAATGAGCATTCGCCGAAAACTATCATCCACCATTGAGGGAAACGTATCCTGGTCATTGTGTGCACGTCCGGCACTGAATAGAGCTGCACCGAGAGACAGTGGAGAGAGTGGAAAACCGCCATCCCCCCTACTTGCCTGGTGAGAAGCACGCCAGATTAACTTTTTTTCGTCATCACCGTGAATGCTTAGACTGAGGTTCAAATATTTTTGCGTCCAAACTAAGACATAGGTTCTATCAGCGTTTTTGATTTCCGGTTGAGCAAAATGACGGCACCTCTCCTCTTGGGTAAATCGACGCCTGTCCCCCGGATGTTCGAGATCAAACGCTAAACGCCTCTCTAATATCTGTCGTTCATTCGGGCCTATGATGCGTTTCACTTTCCCCGAAAGATGACGCGCAACGGCGCTTTCTACTATTCGTTTTAAGTGGCCGTCAATAGAACCCTGCACCGGGAGGACAGTAATGCAATTCGGCGGATCTCGGAAAAAACCATCTCCAATTTTAAACTGAACATTTCTGGAAAAAGCAGGGATTTCCTGTCCAGATTTTTCGTAAGGCGAGTAGGTGGTTTGAGCACATCCGCTTAAAAAGAAAAACAATCCCAGATACTGGAGATAACGTCGCGAAGTCACGCCGTCCTCCGAAATTTCTTGCATGAGGAATACGAACCGAGGTCAATGACCCCGGAAACAGGGCTTCGGTTGATGCGAATATCCGTCATCAAGACGCGGCTTCCATTCATTTTATACCTTGCAGATATGGAACGCAGGGGGGCATCTACCATCCCAATAAATTTTGATAGGCCACCCAATACGGCACCATCAAAATTCCGGGGAAATAATCGAACAGGCGTCCCCCCTCTGACAGATGAATGCCTCCTCTTGAGGCGGTAAATCAGTTTTTCTTCACTCTCAGCTATCTTACCCCCAACGATCCTGCTGAAGCCGCTGATTTTGTCCATATTTGGTTTCCAGGGCTTTCCAGCTGGATCGGTAAGGCGGTAGAGCAAGTTATTACTACCCAGCAATGCCACATGCATGCCGTAACATTTTCGAAAGATATCAAATAGATTGTTTCTGGCCGCATGATTTTCCGGCCAGGCAAAATTGATTTCTGGGCCTGAACCATGTTCCAAAATTCGGAGCAGGGCACGCCCTTTTCGGAGAGATTGAGAACTTGTATCAGTGACCGTTGTCGACATATTTGAGCTTTTTTGTGGGTGTTTATCCGCAGTGGGTCGCGTTTTCTCTTTAATGATTGATGTGACGGTCGTGCTTTGTGGGGGAAGGCTGCGGCGTGTTTTCATTGTTTTGAGTGGTTTCAATGGCCTGAGAGTAATTAAATTTTCTTTTTGTTGAGTTCTATCAAATTTCTGGAGGGGCTTTAATAAACTTAATGGCGATTTGGGGGTTTTTTGTGATGGTTTTATGGCTTCTAACCGTTTTAAGGGAGTAACTTCTAAGACACTGGATTGGAAGTTATCGGGGTGATTTTTATCAGCATTTGTTTGTCTCGGCGGCGGCGGCAATATAGCGGTTCTTAAGGGAGGTATCTTTGCGATACGATCGTCTGTCGTCACCTTCTCCCGGGATTTTTGACCCATGGTCGTATCCTGCGGTTCGGGGGGGTTCCTATCCGTATCGGGTTCCGGCCATAGAATTGTAATAGCTAACATCATGCTGGCGATAATAGAGATGCCTGTGGGCCAATTTTTTTTCATCATTCAATATGCTTTGTTTACATGTTCAATTTATCGACAAAGATGAGCTCCATTTCCCGAGCCAGGCGGTTCAATTCGCGGCGCCTTTCCTTTGTAGACATGAACTGGTTTCTCTCCCCCCCCTCCTCCTGAGTGGTTTCAACACTATTGGCCGAGATGTTTGTTGCATTGGTTTCAGAAACCTTGGACGCGTCAAATTGGGGAACCTTATGGACAGTTCGTTCCGCTATTTCAGTGGACTTGGGTTGGGGTTTATTTTGGACCTTCGAATTGGGAACTGCCTTATTTTCCGGAACTTCGGGTTGACGGACTGATTTTTTTACTTTGTCTAATTCTGAAGCCACCACCTTTGGCTCTTCGGGGGAAGATTGCGTTTCATTTTCGACCTTCGAATTCGGTGCTGCCTTAATTTCTGTTATATCTAGTGGGGGGTCCGGTTCTTTTACTTTTTTAAATTCCGAAGCTACCACCTCTCTGATTTCCTGAGACAGCTCATTCGTGACCTTTTTAATTTCGTTAACCACCGAGATTTTTTGGTCGGTCTTTTCGGCGTTTCGTACCGGCTTCGGAACTGGCGCTTCATTCATGCGGTTATTATCAACTATGAGGTAGGCAAGTGCCCCAATGACGGCGAGATTGAATACCAAGAATTTCATGTCTGTTCTCCCTTCGAATAAACGAGACGATGGTTTCGCGAAATGCTATCGGCTTGTAGTTTTACGTCAGTAATCGATATCAGAGCTCTGAGGCCAGCAGCTGTAGGCAAGCCCAACACTGTCGTCATGAAAGCTATACTGAAATGTTCGGTAAGCCCGCCAATGACTTTTTGCACCGTATCTGTGTTAAGTTCCTGATCTGCAAGGGTCCGCACGCCTAGGCTGATCCCCAGCAAGGTATATGTCAGAGCTAAAGTTGCAGCACCATTTGCGGCATGCAGGCCGCCCTCCGCCCAAACCAACCTTTCAGCGGGCAAGTGACTGGTTTCGAGCATGCGTACCCAGCAGAAGAAGACTATAAAGATGACCACGGATAGCAGGACAAGAAACGAAATTCCAAACACTCGCAAAACCCACTCCGTTAGCCCATCTAAAGTGCTCCCGGTGGTCAGGATCACCGACGCCAATCCTATGGTAAGAACTCCCAGAAAGAGGCTTAGGCCGCGTGATCCTGAACTGAGGAATGTAGTGAAGATATACACGTTTATTCACCTGAACGACGACGAATTGGTGCCGACATCACGCTTTGTGTCGTAATACCAATCTGAGAGAGCCAATTATCCGTTATGGAGAGGTTCCTTTCAGTGGCAGCGTGAAGCATGAATGTGAGGTCATAATTCTCAAAGGCGCGGCGAACCGTAGGCGTATTGCGGCCCTTCATTTTAGGATCACGAAGAACTATGCGTTCCAGATCTACGAGCCTGGGCTTGGCCCTTTCGATCTCTTCGGCCCGTTCTTCCGGTTTTAATTCAGGATTGAGAATACTTTCGATAACGAGGGCGCGTTCCCTCTCCAAATTCTCAAGGGTACCGGCGTTGCTGTCGCTTATTGACGCTGCGCAGACCAGTACGCCCAGTGACGCGGCTGTTGTCAGATTTCGAAAATTAATTCTATTTGTGATGGTCATAATATTCTCCTTATCGATCAGTTGCTGAGGAAAAAGTCGGCGGCTTCTGCCGGACCGCTATTTACCGGCAGGTCGCTATTAATTAATACGGCGTCCAAGGCTTCTTCAGATAGGACGAGTGCATCCAGAGCTACCAATTTGGCCATATATCCGAGGATGGTTTCTTCCTGCTCCAAAATGGAGATTTCTGATTGTGTCTCAGCCAAGAGCCCGCGGATGTATTCCTCTTTGGTTAATAAACGGCCATCGGCGTTGATAGAACTGTTCATTCTATGGCTGCCGATCCTGGAAACCAGCTTTCCAATCGCGGTCATGTTTTTCGCATACTTTTGCGAATATTTGCTCTCGGGGATAGCGTCGTTTTCAAAGAGGCGAACATCTACGGTTGAAAGAGAAGCGTGGAAACGCTTTTTGGCGGCTTCTTGCTTATCGACCAATTTTTTTCTCGATTTGGTCATTTGAGCATTGCTCTCACCAAGCTTTTTAAGCATCCTTTCAAACAAGCGCAATTTGGTAACAAGTTGTTTCCGGCGCATCTCATTTTTATTAGACATGATGTAGATAAAAGACCTCTTTTCTGCGAGAAGGTGGTGACGAATTTCGGTTTTGACCTCCCCATCAGCATCTCTCACGGCCATTTTCAGGTCTTTGAGACTTTGCAATTTCAGGCGGCTTTTCTCCTGATTTTCTTCAATCGCCAATCCCAATTTTGAATCAGCGAAGTCGCTGTCGATGGACTTTTTGAGATAGGTAGCGGGGAGCTTAACTAATTTCTCACTCGATTCCGGCCTCCACTCCGGCAGCCCCGCGCTAGGTCTCGCCGTGACTGTCGAAGACATTAAGATTACGGCGGCAAATATGATCGGTGTAGCAGCCCTTAATCCCGGCCTAATCTGGCACCCTGATGTCGGGGCCTGGTTTAATGGAATGTTTGTCATGTTGACCTCCTTCAGTTTTTCTTCCAGTAGTCGACGCGGCGGAGTTCAGCTTTCAAACCCTGAATGACGTTGACAGCTGAAAACTGACCGATCGAAGAGCGGTCCTTCATTCCGAGAAGGACTTCCATTGTCTCGACAAAAGAAGATCCATCCGGGAAATAGAGGTCTTTCCCTGGAAATGCTGTTTTCAGATTTTCAAGATTTTGCTGAGCCTTGGCTATATCACCGCCCTTAAAATAATTTTGAATGCTGAGTGCGTAGGCGCGCATCCGTTCATTTTCGCCAGCCTTTGCAGCACTGGCTGCTACCTCAGCTTCGCATTTTTCGATTAACCGGGCGCTTGAGAGGTAACGGGCAGAGGAGCCTTCCTTTCGAGCCTGGGTATCAAGGTTAAGGGCGTCGTCTCGGCATTGCCGGTATTCTCGCATTGCAGATATTTCAGCAAAGCGGGCTTCCCGATATCCTATCCCGTCATTGAAAGCTTGGTTAGCTTGCATGTTGCACGCCGATAAAATCAAGCCGGCCGCTGCGGGGATTGCACAGCGTAATAGTGTTTTAGGGTTATATTTATATTGCAGGGTCATGGTATTACCTCGCTTAATCAATTTGTCTATTCCGGGTATGGAGGGTTTAGGACAGTTTTTCTTCTCGTAAGAGGACTGCGCTGAAAATTTCATTCCGGGATTGCCCGCGGAATAAATCAGAACACCATTTAGAGCGTATCGAGTGTCTTTCATGACGTCGCACAAGGTCTTGCAATGCACTCAACAGCAAGAACCACTTTTGAATTCCGGGAGAACTGTAATACCTGAGTTTGGGAAGATGTATCCTGATCTCCATTCTGTCGGACAAACAAAAACCGCCTAAGCTTCTGCGCTCAGGCGGTAAGGTTATATAGGGAGGAATAGCAGGGATAATCAAAAGGGAGTGTAAGTAGTTGCCAGAAGGCGCATGGCGTAGTCGGCATTTTTATTCGGATTGTCTCGGCAGAATGAAGCAACCCAATTCAGCATTTCGATATTTGACATAGACTTATAATAATTCCTGGGACTGCCGATCGCGCTGTTTGCAGCTGTGGCAAAACCGGATACCCATCCTATTAAAGTCCAGGCAGCGGGAGGGCCGCTGATTTTATAATCCTTTATAGTTATTTGAGCATGTGTCGATAGTACTTTGGAGCAAGTGTCAACGCCGTAGCTGGTCCAGGATGCATTCTTACCTGCCCCATCGGCTGAGGCGTTCGTGGTCCCTAAACCGAACACGATTGCTAACAAAAAAGCTGTGATTGTATTCTTCCGAGAAGTCATCAATTAAACTCCAATTCTGAGACGCTGTGCCGTCTTTGACACGGTAAAACGTTTGTTCTGTCTTTCCTATGGAGGAGTTAGAGACCGTTTTCGGCTCAAAGATAATTTTTACCGGGTATCGGGTGCTGAAAGGTGAACGAAGCCTTTGGAGCGAAAGACGACCTCTAATCATTACAAACTATTCATAAACCGCTTCAAATACCCAAAATTTTTGCCAATACAGATGGTATCTGTTTAGCAGGGTTATGAGTAATGAGTGCGCTGCCGCCTTGCTGTCTCCTTTTTGGCCACATGGGAACCGTTCTCTGCTGCGTAG
>JYMV01027368.1_pt1 | contig 10104 bp, 7 predicted proteins | sample 338911 | NCBI WGS metagenome assembly JYMV01 (sample SAMN03354496, study PRJNA234377) | hydrothermal vent metagenome | biome: Deep sea; feature: Hydrothermal plumes at the Eastern Lau Spreading Center, Western Pacific Ocean; material: Seawater | place: Tonga | collected 2009 | depth 2000 m m
GAAAGAGCTGGCCCTTGTAGATGTTCAGCAATTCCAGTCCCGAAAGGTTGGGCATCAGGATATCAGTAATGATCAGGTCCGGTTGCGTATCTATGATCATTTTCAATGCATCAATTCCGTCACTGGCCACCACAACCTCGTATCCTTCTGGTTTGAGTAAAGCTTCCAGATTATCTGACATAATTTTATCGTCTTCAACAATTAGAATTTTCATGATGTGTTCTTTGAATTAATGGTTCACGTTAGTAATTAATGGCTTCGTCTAAAATCTTAAGGTTTCACCAGCCATTGAAGTACAAAAATGAACGTCCCTATCAGCACTATCAGCCCTAATGCGTAATATTTGTACATCTTCTCTTGTGCTAGTCTCTCGAGGATTTGAAACTTTTTAAATATGTTTTTTGTTCTATTCTTAATGTTGATCAAGGCACTTTCGTTTTTGATCACATAGTCATAGGCGCCAAACTTCATGGAAGCAACCGCTATATTAACATCATCCCATCCGGAAAGCATTACCACTTCAGTTTCAGGATTGGACTCCTTGATCTTCCTCAGCACTTCCACGCCGTTCATATTGTCGGGATTGTCGCTAGCCAGTTCGTAATCGAGCACCACCATGGATGGATTCTTATGCATCTCTTTTAAACATGATTCTCCCGAGGAAAAAGCTCTTGTCCTTACTTTGGCCATGCTGCTCAGTTCACTTTGAATCAAAGTTAGAAATACAGGGTCATCATCCACCAGATAAATCAATGGCTGATCTTTAGTTCTGGTTATAGGAGCATGGTTAAGCTCTGTTGCTACTTTCATAACCCACAGATTTTTCGATCACTTATAAATACAACGTGAATACTGCATTTTGAGAGCATGTTTTTCTATTATTCAGTAAATTGCTTCTGTAAACAGCGAGTTGTGGTCTGTGAGCGAATAAAAAAACCAATAAATCATGTTTTTATGAGGTGCCTGGTTGTAGATGACGATAAGGTCCAACGCGAACTCATAGCGGGGTTTGTTAAAGAGACAGATTCTTTAACCTTGTCGGGTGCATGTGACAGTGCCGTGAAGGCTGCAAATATCTTGAACGAGACAACTGTTGATCTGATACTCCTGGATATTGCAATGCCGGTAATGAGCGGCATGGAGTTTCTGAGACACGTCGACGTGACAGCGCAGATTATCCTTATCACCGCTAAAGAGCACCACGCTTTAGAAGCCTTTGATTATGATGTAACGGATTACTTACTTAAGCCCGTCTCGTACTCACGATTTCTAAAGGCGGTAAACAAGGCCAAAAATCAATTTAACCACCGTAATTATGCTAATTCGGTTGGAAATGAAATATTTGTTAAAGTAAATTCCGTGCTAGAGAAAATAGCGTTGACGGACATTCTGCTCATTGAAGCGGCTGTAGACTACGTCTTTATACGTACATCTCGTACCAGGTATATGGTCAATACATCTTTGAACAGTATTCTCAATAAGCTACCGAAGAAAGACTTTATTCGCGTGCACCGATCTTATATCGTACGCATTGATAAAATAGTTAGCATAGATGGGAATACTATCGTGGTCAGCGATCAATTTATCAAGATTGGCAGATCCTACAGGAAGGAGTTTATGCAAAGAATCAGCCCGATTTAACTTAAAGAAGATAATGCCCGTTTCACCAGTGAGCTTACACCGAATGGTCTATACCCTGAGATAAAGATCACCAGGAGTTTGGCACTAGCCTATTACAATGACAAGTGGCCTTCGGATTTAGTCAGATTGAGTTACCTTTGGCCTCAGGATTCTATATTCGACTTGCCATGGTAAATGAGTACTTGTACCAGTTTTTAACTTTGTGAAGAAATGAGACTGGGCCACCCCGCACTTATAGATCTTCTACAGCGCGCATATTCTGCCGAAAAGGCTGCAGCCTTTGCATATATTGGACATGCAGCATCGGTCAGTGACCCCAATGCCAAGGCAGCAATCCGGCAAATTGAGATTGATGAATGGAATCACCGATCTGAGGTCTTGCAGATCATGGAGGCATACGACATTCCCATTTCAAAAAAATACGAGCGTAAATTTCACGTTCTGGGAAGGGTAATTTCAGCGAGCTGCTACGTAATCGGGAGGTTTATGCCCTTCTATTTTGCAGGTAGGCTGGAAAGTGGGAATGTATGCGAATACTTCAGAATGATGCACTTCTTTCACGAATTAGGCATCAAAGACCATGATGAAGTGCTGTATGAAATGGGCATCAAAGAGAAGGAACACGAGGTATATTTTCTCGACCAAATCAAGGAGGATAAATTGCTGCCGCTTTTCGAATGGATATTCTCCTGGGGCAACTCAACAGGCTATAACGATGTTGATCTGGACAAGAAGTACCCGATAGAAGAATCAGGAAAATATTGCAAATCGGACTAAGTTTTAGACTCGTTAATCTCATTGCAATCACCAATTTACTGGCATAAATTTGCTAACTTTCGGACACATATCACCGTTTAACATAAACCAACAAGTAACGACTATTTGATATAAACCAACAAGTAACGACTATAATTATGATTTCTTTGCCTCCAAGAATCTATGCACTATCAGTGCTGTGTTGCATGACGCTACCCGTGTGGTCTCAACAGGTTCTTACCTCTAATACACTTTGGAAACCTGTAACTGATGTAGCATTACAGAATAACCAAAAAGTTGCCCGACATATTTACCCTTCTTCGTATCTGCTTTATGAGTTAGATCTAAAGAGCCTCAAAAGCCAACTTGTTAATGCCCCGCCACGAGGTCAAAATACCATTAAGCCCATTATTCTTAGTTTTCCCAACTCCGCTGGAGTGCTGGAACCGTATGAGGTATACGAGTCACCTATCCTCGACCCGGTTCTGGCTGCCAAATACCCAATGATAAAAACATACGTTGCACAGGGTATTGCAGATCCTACCGCTTATATGCGATTTTCTGTGACACAGTTTGGATTGCACACGTTTACCTTATCAGGTAGGAGAAGCACCGCGTACATCGATCCTTATACTGAGGACAGGAACTTCTATATTGCGTATGACCGTGACGCTATTACCAAGGACCCGACAGCGTGGCAATGCCTGATGGGAGTTCCAAGTACTCCATCGTCCCTCAACAAGAGTATTTCAGGCGGGATTAAATCCCAGTCTGCCAATGACCAGATCTTCAGAACGTTTAGGTTGGCGCTTTCATGTACCGCGGAATACGGTAATTTTTTCGCTAACACGGGTACAGAGCTGGCAGACATACAGGCAGCCATGGCGGTCACCATGAACCGAGTGAATGGTGTTTATGAAATTGATCTCTCCGTGACCATGCAGCTTGTAAGTAATAATGACCTTATTATATACTGGGGCAGCACCAACTCCGATCCCTGGACTAATGAGTGGAACAATACCACGCAAACAGAGATTGACAACAAAATTGGCAATTCCAATTACGATATTGGCCACAACTTCAACACGACAGGTGGCGGGAATGCTGGCTGCATCTCTTGCGTGTGCACCTCCGGGCAGAAGGGAAGTGGTTATACGGGAGGATCCAATCCGGTAGGTGATCCTTTTGACATAGATTACGTAGCCCATGAAATGGGGCATCAGTTTGGTGGATACCACACCATGAACACATGTAGCCGCAGCGGTAGCGGGCAAACAGAGGTTGAACCCGCCAGTGCCGGTATCTGCGGCACCAACGTACAGAACAATAGTGATGCACACTTTAACTATGTGAACATACGGGATATTACAGCCAATATTCAGACAGGCAACAGTACTTGCGGTGCCCAGACTTCGCTATCCAACAATCCTCCTGTTGCGAATGCAGGGCCAGACTACACAATTCCCCAGGGTACAGCCTTTGTGTTAGAGGGGTCAGCTACAGATGCCGATGGACTGGGGTCTCTGACACATAACTGGTCCCAAAATGATCCGGAACAAGCTTCCTCAAATGGATCTCCCCAAAGCACGTGGACCCAGGGGCCTTTGTATAGGGCCAAGCTACCAATTGTCTCCACCGACCGATACATGCCACAATTGAGTGATGTAATCGCCGGAAATCTCTCCCCTACCTGGGAGATGACGCCGACTGTGGGCAGGGATATGGAATTCTCATACGTGGTGCGCGATAACGATGTCAATGGTGCTCAGGAGCATGATGACCTTATGCAGGTAACGGTTATAGGCAGTGCAGGCCCTTTTGAGGTAACCTCTCAGGGAGCGGCAGTAACGTGGAACTCGGGTGCAACTGAAACGATAACGTGGGACGTTGCCAACACCAGTGGCGGTTCAGTCAATACTGCTAATGTGGATATATTTCTTTCTCTTGATGGTGGATATACTTATCCCATTACAATAGTTACGGGGGTGCCAAATAATGGCTCAACCAATATCACGGTGCCTACCGGTGCAGCCACAACAACCGGACGCTTCATGGTAAGAGGAGCGAATAATATTTTCTTTGATATTAATGACGCAGACATCACGATTGTAGATTCAGAGTTTGCCATGAATTTTTCGAATACGGCAGATGCAGTTTGCCCCCCAACCTCCGGAGTGTATAATTTCACTTACAATACCTTTCTTGGGTTCAATGAAACCACTGTATTTTCGGCCACTGGAGAACCGGCCGGATCACTGGTTGGATTCTCGCCAGCGACTGCAGTTACAGATGGCACTCCAGTTATAATGACTGTTTCAGGAATTACTGGGGCAATGGCAGGATCATACACTATTACGGTCACGGGCACGGCACCTTCAGCTACCAAAACACAATTGGTTACACTGGATATTTCTGATCCAAGTCCAGGTGCGACAACACTCACTTCACCAACAGATGGTGCAACAGGTGTTGCAGTGCCAACTACATTTTCCTGGGCTTCCGTTTCAGGAACAGGAATTATGTATGACATTGACATAGCATCAGATATAGGGTTTACTACAATGGTGGACAACGGAGTCGGTTTGACCAATAATACTTTCATCTCCTCAGTTCTGAACGCCAGCACCACCTATTATTGGAGAGTAAGCGTGTATAACTCCTGTGGGAGTGCTCCGATCTCTTCAACTTTTAGCTTTGAGACGAACACTTGTGTAACTTATATGAGTACAGATGTGCCCAAGAACATTTCTTCATCAGGCACACCAACAATCACCTCGGACCTTGTAATACCGCTCACGGATAATGTAACAGATATCAATGTGGTAAGCCTCACGGGTCCGCATACCTGGATCAACGACCTTGTTTTCACATTGCAAAGTCCGGTGGGTACGCAGGTAGTTTTGTTTGATCAAATCTGTAACAATCAAAATGACTTTGATGTTGGATTTGATGACCAGGCCACTCCTGGTCCTTTGCCCTGTCCACCCGTGGGTGGTGGAATTTATGTGCCCGAGGATTCTCTTGCTTTCTATATTGGGGAGAACCCCAATGGCACCTGGGTTCTTACTGTTGACGACGAGGTAAATAACGATGGAGGGTCTCTGGACACCTGGGGATTAGAAGTTTGCACAGCTCCCCCAGTTCCATGTATTGCACCGAACTCTCTGGTGGTTACCGCATCAGCAGACACTATTTGTAACGGCACATCTGTTACCCTAACGATCTCTGGAAATTTGAATAGTGCCACGGACTGGCAAGTTTATGAGGACAGCTGTGGAGGTATAATTGTTGGAACGGGTACCTCGGTTTCCGTTTCTCCTACCACGACAACAACTTATTACGTAAGAGGTGAAGGCGGGTGCATTACACCGGGGGCATGTGCAACCAGCGAAGTGGTTGTTAACACAGTCTATACCTCCAACGCAACTGCAAGTGTTTGTGACGGAATTACGTACACATTCCCTGACGGCAGCAGTTCTACCACTAGTACTACACAGATCAGTACACTGACAAGCTCCAACGGATGTGATAGCATTATTACAACGGAGCTTACCGTTACGCCTGTGTACAATTTGAGCGAAAGTGCGAGTATCTGTGGAGGCGTACTCTATACTTTCCCCGACGGCGATACGTCAACAATAGCAACTGTACATACGAGTTTCCTTTCAACGGTGAATGGCTGCGACAGTACTATCACCACCACTCTAACTGAAGATTCAGCCTATTCAACTTCCGTAACAGCGACGATGTGCCCTGGATCAACCTATACTTTCCCTGATAGCAGCACATCAACTACCACCACGACCCAGGTGAGCACATTGGTAAGCGCAGGCGGTTGTGATAGTGTAATTACGACTGCACTTGTAGTTGCTCCTACCTATAACCTGACGGAGAGTGTTTCTGTGTGCAGCGGAGGGACACATACTTTCCCAGATGGGACAACATCTACCACGGCGATGACTCATACCAGCAATTTAACCACGGTAATAGGCTGTGACAGTATTATAACCTCAACCCTATCAGTTGACAGCCCGATAACGAGTACGGAGAATGTTAGCTCCTGTAGCGGTGTAACCTATGTATTCCCCGATGGTGCTATTTCAACAGTTTCAATCACACACATCAGCAACCTGAGCACACCTCAGGGATGTGATAGCGTTGTAACCACAAATCTCACCGTAGATCCGCCAATTACCTCCAATATTGATGCTACCATTTGCAATGGCGACACCTACACTTTCCCAGATGGTACAACCAGCACAACTGCGACGGTACAAGCCAGTTATATGACAACTGCGGACGGTTGTGATAGTATCATTATTACCAATCTTAGTATAGGCAACTCGGTGGGAACTACAGAAAATGTGACCATGTGTTCTGGTGACACCTATACTTTCCCTGATGGTACAACGTCAACAACTGCAACAGTTCACACGAGTAACCTAACTTCTGTAGCAGGTTGCGACAGTACTGTTACATCAAACCTGACAATAACTACGGTGGACACAAATGTGGTTCAATCTGGCTCTGTACTCTTCGCGACAGCAGCGGATAGCTATCAATGGATTGTGTGCGAGGGAAATCTACCAATCGGTGGAGAAATATTTCAGTCATATACCGTAACGGTAAACGGCAGCTATAAAGTGGCGCTGGTTGTTGATGGCTGCAAGGACACTTCATTATGCAGAACAGTCATTGCCACCGGAATAGTGGAAAATACAATTGGCCCTGAGCTGGCCGCCTTTCCCAATCCAACCAACGGCCATTTCGTAATAGACATGGGTAGAACTTATAGTACAACGTTTGTGCAGGTAATAGACCTTCGGGGAAAGATACTGCTTGAACAAGAAAGGCATGAACTTCAAAAGGTGGAACTGAATGTTGATGTGCTCGCACAGGGAATGTACTTAGTAAAAGTTAGTGCTGATGGAAAAGAGGCCCTCATCAAACTGTTAAAAGAGTAGTATTCATGAGCCACAAGATTAGCAATTTACCAGATAACAGAGGCCACTATGAACAAAGGTGGGATGATCACTACATCACCCCAATGCCGTTGTATTTTTCAAGGGTCAATTAGCTGCTTAACACTCCTCAGTCACTTGAAAACCTGCCAATGAACTTGAGCAATCAGGACCTATCCCTTATCAGTGGCGCAGACTTCTTGTTGGCCAAGGTAGAGGTGATGTCCAAGATCAATATATTGATGGAAGATACCCGGTCTGCCCTACAGACACAACTCGGGACCACTGATTTCGTATTCCCTACGGATTTAGATCTATCCTCAGGGAAGATCTCCAAAGGCGAATATTACAGACACCTCCCTTATTTTGTGCTGGATTACCCCGCACTCTTTGGTAAACAGGATACCATCGCCTTCAGAACGATGTTTTGGTGGGGTAATTTCTTTAGTGTGACACTGCACCTGCAAGGCATATATCTGGAAGAAAGCAGGGAAAGCCTAATTAATAACATCAGCTCTCTGCTCGACAGGCAGTTCTACATCTGTGTTGGGGAAACCCCCTGGGAGTATCACTACGAACCTGACAATTACGAATTGCTTCAAGCAGAACATGTTGAGCAAATCAAATCAGGTAAATTCCTAAAACTGAGCCGAAAAACTGAACTCTCTAAATGGAAAACATTACCAATATTTTCTGTGGATACCCTGAATTTGTTTCTTTCGGTCCTATAAACACCAGCTAAGTATCAATGAATGTTGTAAACAAGGAATGTGGAAGGTCAGGCCAAGGCACAGACAATCACGACAAAGCGGTTGATGACAAAATTTAAGTTAAGCAACCACTGTCTAGAGCCCCTCCTTTGACAAGATCGTTTTAGCAGACAGCTCACCACTAGAACCGATGACTCCCCCTCCTGGATGAGTACCAGAGCCACAGAGCCACAGATCCTTGATTGGTGTGGTGTAATCTGAATAACCAGCAACGGGTCGTTGGAATAACAGCTGCTCCAGAGATAGTTCACCCTGGAAAATATTGCCTTCCGTTAGCCCGGTTAATTTCTCAATGTCCCATGGTGATAAGACCTGTCGGTGCAAAATAATGTCCTTTAAATTCGGAATATAATCTGATAAAGTATCGATAACAGCATCCCCAAATGCTTCCCGTTTCTCGGGCCATTTATCCGCACCTTCTTTAAGATGATAAGGGGCATACTGCACAAAACAGGACATCACGTGTTTACCAGGAGGAGCGACACTTGGATCGGTTAGCGACGGAATCACCATGTCGATAAAAGGCTTTTTGGAATACTCTCCATACTTTGCGTCGTCATACGCTTTTTCCAGGTAATCAATGCTGGGGGCTATGGTGATATCCCCCGCCAGATGCGGGCCTTCACCTGGCCTGCACTTGAAATTTGGCAATGCATCGAGGGCGAGATTCACTTTTCCGGAGCTTCCTCTAAACTTGTATCTTTTTAAACCCGTAACATAGTCTTCCGGCAGTTGATCTTCACCGACCATTCCCATCAACGTACGTTTCGGGTCGGCATTGGATACCACAATCTTCGCATCCAGCTCATCTCCATTTTCAAGCACTACGCCAACGGCGCGTCCATTCTTTATTTTGATTTTTGAAACCGGCGCGTCTGTTCTTATTTCTGCACCAAAGCTTTCAGCGGCCCTTGCACATGCCATGCTCACTCCTCCAGTTCCTCCTTTGGAGAATCCCCAGGACCTAAACGCCCCGTCCAATTCACCCATGTAATGGTGGAGCAAAACGTAAGCGGTACCTGGAGAACGAACCCCCTGAAAAGTTCCGATGATTCCACTAACCGACATTGGCGCTTTCATACGCTCGCTTTCGAACCACATATCCAGAAAATCCACGGCTGACATGGTCAGTAATTTCGTATTGAGGTGCATCATATCCACACCAAGGTCCTTCACAGCTCCTCCCAGTCTCAGCATACTGCCAAGCTCCCTGGGACTAATCGATGTGATATCAGGAGCATTGTGATCAATAATATGCTTGGTAAATTTTGAGATTTGCGTCATGGTCTTCGCAAACTCCGGATACACTTCTGCATCTTTTTTACTGAATACGGAAACCTCTCTTCGGGTAAGTGCGGCATCGGACCATCGGGCCAAGCCCTTATCGCCATTCAACGAGGGCGTAAAAGTGCAAGCCATAGGAATTACCTCATACCCATGCCTGGCAAGGCCTAATTCACGAATGATATGTGGTCTAAACAAGCTCACTACATACGACATCACCGAAAAGGTGAATCCCGGGAAGACTTCCTCTGAAACAGCTGCACCGCCCAACACATGGCGTTGCTCCAGGACAAGCACCTTTAGACCTGCCTTAGCAAGGTAGCCAGCACAAACCAATCCGTTGTGCCCCCCTCCTATTATTATTGCATCGTATTTTTTCACTTGACTGCCTTTGCTTTGGGTTCTTGTTTAACTTCCTTGTCCAATGCAGGATTAGAGCGTTTCCTTTCAGGATTGAAAAACTGTGTTGGCCCTACTATCGCTGATACCAAATGACGCGTATGCTCAACAGTAACTTCAAACTGGATCCTCTTTCCGGGAGTATCATATTTCTTTTGAATGGTAGCAATAGCAATGTTTTTCTTTAAGGATGGAGACCAAGTCCCGCTGGTGGCATAGCCAATCTGTTTGTTGTGATCGTTATTGTCGTAAATGGGAATAGAAGTTCGCCAGGCGTGCCCATCCACCTCAGG
>JYMV01052640.1_pt1 | contig 10104 bp, 4 predicted proteins | sample 338911 | NCBI WGS metagenome assembly JYMV01 (sample SAMN03354496, study PRJNA234377) | hydrothermal vent metagenome | biome: Deep sea; feature: Hydrothermal plumes at the Eastern Lau Spreading Center, Western Pacific Ocean; material: Seawater | place: Tonga | collected 2009 | depth 2000 m m
TTTCTGATGACGCTTCAGGGAGAACTATTAGCACATTATACGGTTGAACATGGCATCCCTCACAATGGGATTCGGGCATTATTACGTGACAAAGACGGTGAAATTTGGGTGGGCACTCGTGCTGGACTGGCACGTTATTCCAGAGAAAAGGATGTTTTTGAGCGTGTGACCGCCAGGAATGCCGATGTTAAAAATCTCTACGTCAGAACACTCTTTGAAGATGATACTGGGCAAATCTGGATTGGCAGTAATGCCTCTGGATTATGGCGCTTTGATCCCGAAAGTGGACTTTTATTAAAAGCTCTGGCAGACCAGCCAGAAGAGTATCAAAAGAGCACTATTTACGACATTTTTCAAAAGGATGATAAGGAAATCTGGGCCGCGCGATTTGGCGGCATCGACCGAATCTCTATTGAAGATGGCCGCTGGTTGTCCCGCAGTATTCACGATCCGTCCGACAGCTTTAGTCTGGCTAACAATGATATTCGCACAATGTTAAAAGACCGCTCTGGCTTAGTGTGGATTGGTGGTTATGGCGGTGGTGTACAGCGGGTATTTGGTGATCAGGACTGGGTTAAAACCCTCAGATTTAGCTTGTTAACGGAAAATGCATTAACTGAACCTAATGTCAGTAGTGTTCTGGCATTGTCCACTGGCGATATTTGGGTAGGCACTCGTGGTGGTGGTATCAATATCGCACAAAGAGATCGCGGCGTCGTAGGGGGGCATTTCCCGGAAGTGGATGTACCTGGCAAGTTACAGTCTGGCTGGATAACGGCAATGGCAGAAATGTCCAATGGTGAAATTTGGGTGGGAGTCAATCCTGGGCAATTGTATCGATATAACCCGCTAAGTGATGAGTTTTTCTTATATACCCAAAAACAAGGGCTGCCCAGAGTAAACATTCGGGCGATACGACCCTCTGTGAATGGCGGCGTATGGGTGGGCACCAATTCAGGATTAATTTATTGGCAACCTGATACCGATAAGTTTATTCGCTACCTCATGCAGGATGGAAGTGCCATGCGGGATGGCATTAACGCCCTTCACGAACAGGAAAACGGACAATTACTGGTAGCCACTGGGGCAACTGGATTGTATTGGGTAAAGCCTGGAACAGATTATCTGGTAGCGGTTGAAGGGCAAGATGCGAACGGTCGATTGCTCAACACCATTAGTATTGTGGGTATGTTGTACGACAGTCAGGAACGCTTGTGGTTGGATACACCAGCAGGTCTGCATCTGGCTGTGTTTGATGATGCCGGTAGGGCACTGTTGCAAAACCACAGTGAAAAAGCCGGCTTTGGTGGGCGCCCTATGGGCGCAAATTTGCTGGAAGACAAACTGGGCCGGATCTGGAGCCCTACCCATGTCTATGAACCAGAATCAGCAAGAATGACGCCGTTGCAAAGGGCGGATGGTGTCGATATTGGCACCAACTGGTTTCGGGCATACACCAGAACCTCGCAAGGAGAATTTTTATTTGGTGGCAGCCGGGGCCTGTTAATGGTTAAGCCGGAGCGTTTTTCGTTGTGGGATTATCAACCCGCGGTATTGGCGTCGGAATTGCGAGTTGATGGCAAGCTGGTTAATGCTGGCAGACTGGCGCAAGAGGGCCTGACACTGGAACCCGGACAAAGAAGCTTCAGTATTGAATTCACCGCTTTGGATCTATCGGCGCCGGAAAAAAATCGGTATAGATATCAATTAGCAGGTTATGACAAAAGCTGGACTAACGTCGATGCTACCCGACGAATTGCCAGTTACAGTAACCTCTGGCCCGGCGATTATCAGTTTACCGTTGAAGGCACCAACCGCAATGGTCATAGTAGTGATAAGCAGTTGACCTTCAGTGTAAAAATCAAAGCCGAATATTGGCAAACCAGTTGGTTTATTGGCTTGTGTATCTTCCTGGCGATTTCGCTTTTCTACGGTGGATTTCGCATCCGTACCCAGTGGATAAAAGCCCGGGCCTTAGCGCTGGAAAGCCTGGTGGAAGAACGTACCCAGGAATTAAAAAAGGCTCAGGCAGACTTTATCGAGCAGGAAAAAATGGCGTCATTAGGTGGCCTTGTAGCCGGGGTTTCCCATGAAATCAATACGCCCATGGGAATTGCACTTACTGCTGCAACGGCATTGAATGATGATTGTCGTTGGTTGGAAAACAAAGTAAAAGAGAATCGTCTGAAACGCAGTGATTTGGATAAGCATATCAACAAACTGCGGGAGTCCAATAAAATCATTTTGAGTAGTCTGGAGCGCGCTTGTGCTCTGACTTCCAGTTTCAAACAGGTGGCAGTGGATCAGACCAGTGAGCAACGCCGCGAATTTGAGCTTAAAACCTTATTAAAAGATATTGAGCGTTCGCTAAATTCCTTGTATTCCAAAAAAGGCCACAAGCTCAAAATTGATTGTCCCGAAGGAATTAAACTGGATAGTTACCCCGGTGCACTGTTTCAGATATTTACTAACCTGATCAACAACTCTGTGTTACACGGCTTTGCCAATAAAAGTGGTGGTCGTATTAATATTCAGGCCGAAAAGCGGCCTCAAATGCTGTTTATCGAATATCGAGATGACGGTGTTGGTATGACCGCCGAAGTGAAGAAAAAAGCCTTTGAACCCTTTTTTACTACGCGCCTGGGGGTAGGCGGTTCAGGCCTGGGGATGCATCTGGTGTACAACTATGTTTCTCAGGTGCTGGGGGGCAAAATATCCATTGAAAGTGCACCAGGTGAAGGCTTTACCTGTTACATTGAACTGCCGTTCGAGGCTCCCAAAAGAAAAGAGGCGGGATAACCCTTCTCAGGTTACCGGCAGTGCATCAGGTAGCAAAAAATACATTTGTTGCGGTTCATGGTTCTTTATAGACAAGGCTCCCCGCGCTTCAACAGCAATTTCCTGTCCCAGTAACTTCAAAGTGTCGTTTGAAATGTTAATTTTACCCGGTTCACTGGCGCTTTCCATGCGAGATGCCAGGTTAACGGTATTACCCCAGATGTCATAACTAAACTTGCGTTGCCCGACAACTCCCGCCATCACCGGACCGCTGTGAATGCCGATGCGAATATCAAATACACATAGTCCCTTAGCGGGGTTATTGACTTTCAACTCTTCGCCAATCTCCAGCATTTTTAACGCCAACTGCACGCATCTTTGTGCGTGATCGTCGCTGCGAAGGGGCAACCCGCCCGCCACCATGTAAGCATCACCAATGGTTTTAATCTTTTCTAAGCCCAATTCTCCAACAGCCTGGTCGTAGCGTTCAAAATAGGTATTGAGGGAGTCCACTAAAATCTGAGGCGAAACACCAGAGGCAATGCGGGTAAAGCCTACAAAATCAGAAAATAACAATGTGGCGCATTGGTAATGTCTGGCTTGAGTGTGGCCCTTTTCTTTCAGCTCAATTGCGGTGTGTTCCGGCAATATGTTGAGAATGATCTTCTCTGACTTTTCTTTCTCTGCACTGAGCTCCTGAGTGCGCTGCTGAATAAGCTTTTCCAGCCAGGCATTTTTGCCCAGGCCCTGTATGCGCGACAGCACGTGTTCAGGATCCGGGCGCAGGCGAAAATTATCACTGCGCTGCAACATCAGTATTTTATCTGCGTGGTCAATCAGTACCAGGGTGGGCAACAAGGTGTCCTGGCCAAAACGGCTTAGCCCGGCCAGCGAGCCGCCTTCGTGCACCAGTTTATATTTTGAAGAAAAGCTGAAATCCCGGTCCACCAGGTAATCACAGGCCACATCGTATTTTGCCGCCAGCTTTTGCATTTCCTCATGGGGCTCAGTACTGACAAAGGCCAGGTGAATGCCTTCATCCTGAATTTGTTTGTAGTGAGTCATCAGTACGGCTATTTGTGCCGTACAAAATGGGCACCAGTTACCGCGGAAAAAATAAAACAGTATTGGCCCCTGACTCATTGCTTTTCGGGTGATCGGGTTGCCCTGAGGATCGTCAAACACAAAACCAGGAAACTGATTACCTTCCTCCAGACCAGTTAGCTGCAAGCGCAACTTAGGTAATACCCGGGTTAACAACCAAACCAGGCAAAGATGCAAGAAAGACACTGCTATGGGTAACAGATAGTTTAACCAATGATCTGATACAGAGAGGGTCAGTAACACAAAACTACTCAGCATAACCAGCAGTAATGTGCTTTGGCGGGATGGGGTTTCTACCTGTTGTTGCTGATTATTGATAATAGTGTAAATGGGAAACACACTGTTTATCAGAACAAACCCTAATCCGGGCCAGGAAAAATTAAAATACAGCCATAACATCAGGAGTGGGCTGCTGGCAAAAGTCAGCAGCATAACCGGTACAATCAGGGCATTCTTAATTCGCTGTTGTAATTTAAATGCCCGTGTCATGGTTACTATCCCGTCCAGTTGTTATTGGTCTTTGAGCCAGCCCTTGTTAACGGCGATTTCTATTTGTGCGCAAACATACTGCCAGATAGCCGGTGCAATCTCTTCCAAATATTGATTGCGTTTTAGCACCTGAGATTTTTTAACGCAGTGTTTGGCCCAACTTCCGCCTTCGTTTTGCATGTTTTGCAGTAGCGGTAAAATACGATCCATGGCCTTGGCGAATCTGGCGTCGGCTGTTGTTGCCTCTTCAAACTCTAACCATAAAGAACGGTATTCCTGGAATTGGCTTTCAGGCAGTAATCCAAAAATGCGATTGGCGGCTGCTAATTCCTTGCCATGCTGCTCATCCAAATCACCTTGCTCTGAAAAGGCGAAGGTATCACCGGCATCGATTTCCACGATATCGTGTATTAGCAGCATTTTAATAACCCGCAGTAAGTCCACCGCTTCTGCGATGTGTTCCTGAAGGACAGGGGCCAACATGGCAATGTGCCAGCTGTGCTCAGCACTGTTTTCCTGACGATTATTATCGGCTTTAACCAGCGCCTGACGATAAACGGCTTTGAGTTTATCCAGTTCCAGAATGAAATTGAGTTGTTGTGCTAGTGCATCCATGAAATTTCCTTTAATTAACCGGGGCGGTGGGGTGCAATGGCGATTTTTGAATCTTTTGAAACAGCCAGCCAATTCCCACCAGAGACAAACCTAAGCCTATAAATGACAAGGCTCTGTACAAGCCTTCGAGGTTAGCCATATCCACCAAAAAGGCTTTCAGAACCACCATTGCCAGCAGTCCAAAGCCGACTTTCTTAACAGTGTTATTGCCTTTCAGGTGTGCCATAAAAATACTTGTGGTTGCCAGTAACAACCAGACGAACGAGTAAGTATACAGCTCTGAGTCAGAAGTTTCAGCCAGCAGGTTTATGGTACCGCCCTGAAACTGGTTGCGGATCATGCCATTTACAAATAAAAACAGATACACACCGGCGATGGTTTGCGCCGGTTGTTGTAGCGAGTTTGGCAACAGACGAATGCGATTTAATCCGATGAGTAGTAACGCCGGTAAAGCCCACAAGGGGAGCAGCCAGTTAATGATGCCTGTGCCAACAGCAATATCGGAAAAATACGGGGAGTCAAACACTGTAATACCTAACTGCAGTAATAAGCTTAAGGTCAGCAGTCCAAGTCCGGCCAACTGATACAGGGATTTTCCTGTGTTGGACGTCTGCATTCGCCATAGATAAACGCAACCCAATAGCATCCAGTTGAATGCTAATAACACACTTTCGTTAAAGCTCAGGTCACCGAGGTTCGGGTAATGGCCCACTAGCAGCCAGGAGGTTTCGGTAGTCACGAATAATGCGATCAGATGCAAGATGGCACCGGTTATCCAACTGCGCAATGTCGTAGAGTCGCTGTAGCGATAGGCCAGAGCAAGGGCACAGACGGCAAGCGGGTAAACAATGAGTGTCCAATGCAGGGTAAACAAGGTTTCATCGGCATAGTTATCCAGCCAGGGGCTTAAGGTTAGCCGCAGGGTGGCGATACCAATAGCCACTTTAAATAGCCAGTCAGGCAGAGCTACCAGGTATTTTCGGGTCAGGTAGCACATGCTGGTGACCTGCATCAGCAAGGCTAATGTTAACAGGCTCTTACTCAGAACAAGGGTCAGGCACAAGGTGACACAGGCATTACACAAAATTAGCCAGCTCACTTTATGCAAATGATTGGCCGCCCTGGTTGCCACATAGCAACTGATAGCTGCCAGGAGCAGTAATTCTGTGATCCAAACCGGGTTGAGTATGCTGTTGGCCGCAACCGGAGACCAAAGATAACTCAGACTGTAGCTGCTAATCGGGGCTAAAACCAGCAGCAACAGATAGGCGATTCTGTCGGGATAAACTTTGCTCATTAGCGCTGCGTAGATGACAAACACAAGCGCCAGTATTTGAGCGAACAAATAGCCACTGCGGAAGGGGAACAGGTTGTCATTTAAGTCGACAGGGACAGCGAATAAATATAATGAGAACAGCGCAAAAATTAGCGCTAAAAATGGCCAGCTATCAAGTGCACTGTATCGAACAGCACTGACTAATAACACCGAGCCCAACACCAGGTTAATCAGTGTCAGATTAATATCGCTGCTGAATTGCCAAAGCATAAAGCTCAGCAGTATGACGCAAAATAATATCGGAAGGTGCTCTTTACGGGGCATTAATAAGGTATGTACCGGAAGTGCCTGAGTCATTGTTTTTTGTAATCGCCAACCCATTAAATCCGACAAAATAAACAGGTAAATCGACAACAGTGCGGTGATTAAAACGATCAGAATATCCGTTTCTTTTGCGAATGCTGTTGCCGCTGCAAACCACACAAAATGACCAATCAGAGCCTGCCACCAAAGCCAGGATTTTGATACCCGCTGACTCACCCAAATGGCAGCTGCAGAAATAAAACAAACATAAAGCAACAACAAGGTAATATTGGCAGAGTCTGATGAGACCAACACTGGCACCAGATAAGCACCAATAATACCCACCACCGCCATGATTGGCCCGTAGCGCAACGCCAAAGAGATGGCTGATAAAGATATGATGGCCAGTAAGCCGAACGCCGCCGGATTAGCAATAAACTGATAAACATCCCAGGCCACCATAGTCATGGCAAAGCAGGTAATACTGCCGCCACTGGCAATAGCCGCCACCACATGACTGGAGTGAATAGCAAAACGTTTGGCGTGGCGATTCAGATATTCTGCCAGCGCTACCAGCGCAATACCAAACAGGGCACCGCCTGTAACTCTCAGGGCGGGTGAAATTAAATTAGCCTCTATCGCATAGCGGGCCAAAAATAACCCACCCATTGCCAGTACCAGACCGCCCAACCAGAAAAATAGATTTTTTCTCAACCAGATTTCCAGGTCGAACCCTTGCTTGCTGGTGGAAGGGGACACCTTGTTCTTAGCTACTTTAGAGGACTCGGTGACAGATGCAGGTACTGGGTTTATCTCTGTTGCAGCATGCTCAGCATCAACAGGTGGCGTTACCGTGTTTGAGGGAGTTGAATCTGTGGTTGCACTGGCGCTGATTTCGCTGGTGTCATTTTTCACAGCCATAGCGCTGATATCATCGGGGGGATTCTCCAGCTTAGCCAGCCGGGACTGCAGCTTGTTGAGCTGAATATTAAGCAGCTCAATCCGACTGGTGAGTGTCTTGTTGACCTGCAACAATCGCTTGATTTGAGTTTTGTTTTGGAACGATATAATTGCCGCCACAAAAACAAATATTCCCAATAATAAAACTAATACCATGACTTCCATTTTGTTTAACTCATAACGCTTTCCTGTTATTGATTCTACGCCTGAACAGAGTGAAATGGGAAAATATTTACTGGCAACATCACAAAATAAGGGGCTACACTGATAACGCCAGCCACGTTTTAAGGAGAACTCTATGAGCCACACTCAGTCAGGTCGTTGTCAGTGCGGTAGTGTAAAGCTTGAACTCAATTTGCCGCATCCGCTCAAGTGCTATGCCCCAAGGGCCTGTGATTGTGATTTTTGCACCTGCAGAAATCTCAGCTGGTTATCTGATCCTGAAGGAAAACTAGCGATTCACGCTGATTCTCACATAGACAGATTAAAGCAAGGCTCTGAGCAAGCTGAGTTTATCACCTGTCACCATTGCCATGACGTGGTGGCAGTGTGTTTAGCGATAGACGGGGGATACGTGGGAGCGGTTAACAGTCAGGCGCTGGATGAAAGTACTTCCTGTAAACCTGCGCAGGTGGTGTCACCACAAAAGTTGGCGGCAGAGGAAAAAGTGAAACGCTGGTCCCGCATCTGGATGCCAGTCACCCTTTAAGCAACTGCAAACGTATTCATCGGGTAAACGCAACAGAAGGCACTAGTATTAGGCTAAGCCCGACTGAACATAGTGCGTTTATTTGTGAATCATAAATACCTCGTTGCTCTCCTGCTTTATCTCTTTCTGATAAGTGTCGTCACTGCCTGTTCGGCTCAAAAGCCGCAGCCGGCCAGTGATGATATGCAAAATAAGGCGATATCAGAAAATCAGACACTTAATAGAGAACTCCTGCATGTACCGTCTCCGCAGTGGCAGGATCAGATCATTTACTTTTTAATGACCGACCGTTTTAACGATGGCGACCCCACTAATAACGACATGGGACGAGGTGAATACGATCCAAGCAAGGAAAGCCATTATAACGGTGGTGATATCCCTGGTATCACGCAAAAGATTGATTACATTCAGGATTTAGGCGCTACGGCTGTGTGGTTGACACCGCCGGTAGCTAATCAGTGGTGGAGTAGTGACTCTGAGTATTCCGGGTACCATGGCTATTGGGCCCGGGATTTCAAAAAAGTGGATGAGCATTATGGCACCCTGGAGGATTACAAGGCGCTTTCAGCGGCTTTGCATCAAAAGGGCATGTACCTGATTCAGGATATTGTCGTCAATCACACCGGTATTTTTTTTGGTTATCAGGGGGAATATGACCCTGAAGATACAGCAAAAAACTTTGTGCTGTTTGAGCAGGGCTTTCAGTCCGCACCAGAGATGGCACCATTTCATAGAGTGAATCGTTTAAATCCGGAACATGCCGAAGCGGCTATTTACAACTGGACCCCCGGAACCTCTAATTATCAGAGTCTGGAGCAGCAATTTACCTATCAATTGGGCAATCTGTCAGATATCAATACCAAAAATCCGGCAGTGATTGCGGCATTTAAAGATGCTTATCGCTGGTGGATGACTGAAGTTGGCGTAGATGCCTTTCGCATCGATACCGTTAAATATGTGGAGCACAGTTTCTGGCAGCAATTTTTGCACGATCAGGATGGCATTTATGCCCAGGCAGAGGATCTGGGTAAAAATCATTTTTTAACCTTTGGGGAAGTGTTCGAAGCATCAAAACCTTTTGACACAGAAGGCGAGAGCAAGGTTGTTAGTTTTTTAGGTAGCGAGGATAAACCTGAACTCAACTCAGTGATTGGCTTTCCTTTGTACTTTGAAATTGGCAGTGTTTTAGGGGAAGGCAAGCCAACAGCGCAACTGGCTTTTCGGTTGCAGGCATTTATGGAGATGTATCCCGATCCCCATGTAATCCCTAACTTTATTGATAATCACGATACCAAACGCTTTTTAGCAGGAGCCAGTGAAGCAGCATTAAAACAAGCACTGGCGTTGTTGTTAACTATTCCGGGTATACCTGTGATTTATCAGGGCACAGAGCAGGGCCACCAAGAATCAAGACAAGCCATGTTTGCCGGAGGCTTCCTCAGCGAGCAAGACCAGTTCAATCGAGACTCTGAGCTATTTCAATATATCAAAGCGTTAGCTGCAATACGCAAGGCCCATCCGATATTCAGCCGTGGTGACTTGACCTTGTTGGCGTCCAATCGATCCGGCCCCGGCGTACTGGTATACAAGCGTCAATATCAGGGGCAGACGGCTATCATTGTAATTAACAGCGCAGATCATGCTGTGTTGTTACATGGCGTAGAAACCGGGCTGCAAGCCGGTACGCAGTTGCTTAGTTTGTACCAAAACTTTGCGCTGACAACGCCTGAAATTGCCGCAGAAGGGAACCTGTCGATGGAGTTGCCCGCCAGAGCGGTAGCTGTGTATTTGTCCTCTGATAAACCGCCACAAGCTTCGGAAAAAAAGGCGCCTCAGGTTTCTATACATTTAGATAGCCCGATTGATGGCA
>JYMV01041186.1_pt1 | contig 10103 bp, 9 predicted proteins | sample 338911 | NCBI WGS metagenome assembly JYMV01 (sample SAMN03354496, study PRJNA234377) | hydrothermal vent metagenome | biome: Deep sea; feature: Hydrothermal plumes at the Eastern Lau Spreading Center, Western Pacific Ocean; material: Seawater | place: Tonga | collected 2009 | depth 2000 m m
TATGGATTAGAGCTTGATCTTAATATGTGGGGAGGTCGTTTGCCTTATAGTAATCGAGTAAAACCGAGTTTAACTATGCATATGGTCGACTCCTCAGAAAAAGTCAACTGGTTGCGCGGGTTCTTTATATGGAATCTGGTTCCCTGGGAAGAATCAATCATTCACGATGCCATTCGAAATGTTAAAGAATTTAGAGAAAAATTTAATATTAAGAAAACTCCGATTATGAAACGTGATCCTAAGGATATTAAGTATTTGCTGCAGGATGTAATTATAACTTATCGCACTTTGGAGAACTCTTTTTCATCGGACTTTCTGGAACACGCGCGACCTATTATTGATGAGATAGGGGGTCGTTTTCTTGAAGGCCTGTTTGATCCAGTATTGATTCGAGAATTTTTTTTCAAAGTGAGAGATAATAAGTTAATTATAGGGTTTGAGGAAACCCTACAAGAGTATTACTTGAAAGAGGGTCTGGATGTGAGGCGGGTGGAAGATTGGCCGGTTGAGAAAATCAATTACGTCCCTGAAGCGCTCAAAGAAAAGCTTATTCCTCCCATTAAAAATATTTTTGCGTCCTTTAAATCTAATTTAGACCGGAAAAACGCTTTATTGTGAACTAAAATAATTGAATAATTAGATATAGTTGTAGAGAAACAATGCGATGATGTAGCCTCCTTGAAAATTTATAGGACTGACGATTGAATTATGTCGTCTTTAATTTTTGTTGGATAGCCGTCAAGGTTTAAGAAAACCGATTTAATGGCCGATGTGATTTTTATGACCATTGAACTTATTGATTTAAAGAGAAAAAATTTTTCAATGAAATTTTTTTATTGGGTGGTATTTGTAATTTTTCTTGCTACTTCTTTAGGCTTTAATCTAAATGAGGTTGCTGCTGCGGAAAAATGTAAATATGCCCTAGTATGCGGTCAGGGGAAGAAGTCTACTGTAAAAGCGGCGCCGAAAAAAATTATTAAATTTCTTCCTGAAGAGGAAACAGACGGGCCTGGTATAAAGGTATTGGTGATCAAGGAGGCGGTGATAAAGTCGTTGGTGGACTCAATTGAAAAAAACTACAGGGCATATACTGGCATAAATCGTTACGAAAGAATTGATAAAGCTTCCTCTAGCACTAATCAAGGCCGATTAAAAATAAAATTAACACGTGATATTGACCCAACCATTAGCTCTACTGACAAGCCTTTGACTCTAGGTGGCAAGGGATTTAGTGCTTCGGTGTTTAAACCCGTCAACCAAGGTCTGCACTTTTCCTTTAATGGTCATATGAAGGATTCACCTGTTTACAAAATTGAGAAGGAAAATACATCGGGCCATTTAGATCCTGATTTTGAAGAAGCTCAAAGTGAAAAATTCTTAATTTTTCATGATAGCAGTTCAATCTTTGGTCGAGAACCTGATATTCTCATGGATCCTAAGCCGAAACAATTTGCTAAACAACAAGAAGAAGCGGTTGAAAAAATCGATCCAATTCCAGAAACTGGTGTTTATTTTGATCAAAATAAAAAAGTAATAGTTCACCTTAATTCCGCTGAAAAACCATTGGATTTGATTCGTGACAATTCCGCTCTTTTGAAATATGACTATCAGGCTTTAATTTCTAGCGATCCTTAAAGAGTCGATTCCAAAAATAGTTTTTAGAGAATGGGGGTGTGAAAGCCGCAGTCCTAAGGTTGCTTTTTTGAGGTACGGGATTCTGACTTTCCCGGAGGGGTCGTTTCAATGGAAGGCTTTTTGTCGGAGTATTCAATACCTCGATACCAATAAAAGAAAAGCCAGAACCCAATAACAAAGGCCAACAATAGTACCTTGCGAATGATGCTCGTTGGACGTCCTATGTTCTTTGGCAGCATTTTGTTGTCTCTTTTAGAGGCTTTTCCGCATGCTTTGTTTTTGACTAATGAAATTAAGTCTATTTATTTTTAGGCTAAACGAAAAACAAGTCAAGCTATACCTCGCTAGGTCAGGGGGATTTTGCGCAACGAAACCCGAAGCTATTATTTTTTACTTCGGGAGTAAAGAAACTTCGATTAAATGTTGGAGCGCTTAAACCACATCCGTAGGACAAGCAGTCAAACCATGACCCACCTTTAAGTACCCGCTTGTCCATACCGTATTCACCGCGATTTATATTGTTTCCTGGGTGTGGAAGGTAAAAACTATCGACCCACTCCCATACATTCCCGGACATGTCGTACAATCCATAAGGACTTTTCCCATTAGAGTACGAGCCGACCGGTTCTGTACCCGTAGAACCTTTGTAGGGGTGATTTGATTTATTTATGGCCCAAGTATTACCCCATGGATAAATATTTCCGCTATCACCGCGAGCGGCTTTTTCCCACTCCTGTTCAGTCGGGAGTCGCTTGCCCCTCCACTTGCAATATTCACTAGCATCGTGCCAATTGACATAAATCACAGGATGGTTTTTCTTGTTTCTAGGAACTTTTCCATTAGGCCAATGATAGGGTTCCTCACGCTTTGTGTCGTAAGTGAACTTTTCGTATTCTGCGTTAGTTACTTCGTAACGGTCGATATAAAATTTATCTACTGACTCGATATACTCAGGAGCCTCATCGTCCCATCTTTCGTTAGAGCCCATAATGAATTTTCCTCCAGGAATCAATGCCATTGAACCTGTATCCTTAGGAGCGCCTTCTCGTACCCTAACGTCTGAATTAGCAGCCAAGGTGTACGAGGTCGGATATGTTTTTGTTATAGGTAATGAGAACTTGGACTGAGGCTTGATCATGATAGTAGAATCTCTTGATAGAAAAACTTTCTCAGGTGAGGAAAATGGAGAAATGGGGTCCTTGCTAATTCCAACGTGGCATTGCTGGCATTCCGGACGCGTCGTCCGATTTTTTTTTGCTAGAGTTATATTTTTGACCTTGTGACATGCAGCATCACATTTTAATATGTGAGGATATTCTTCTGCCACTTCAAAAACAATTTTCGATGTTTCGTAAGCTAGCAATGGAAACGGGCTAACTATCAGGAAGTTCATTAATACGACTAATCTTAGACTATAACTTAAGTACGGGTTCACAGTTTATAAAATGTGGTTGGTTGTTATCAGTAGTTAGGGTGAGGAGTCATAATTAATTGAGAAAATATTATCAGGGTACAGAGCAGAGAGTCAAAGCAAAAGTCGGTTCTTTGAGTAGTTGTTTGAATGTTCTTTAAGGTGGGTTCGCTATGCAAGAATGGAGAGTGATTGAGGATGGTCCTCAAGACGGTGAATCAAACATGGCCATCGACAGGGCAATTTTGGCGTCGTGTGCCTCAGGTAAAACCCTGCCAACTTTACGCTTGTATAGCTGGGAGCGGCCCACACTGACAGTTGGGTATGCACAAGACTTCGCTAAGGAAATTGATGTTAATAGGTGTCGAAAGTTAGGCATACAGATAGTACGCAGACCAACTGGAGGGAGAGCGCTATTGCATAATCATGAAGTGACTTATAGCTTTACAGTCCCCATTCCTCATTCTAAGTTTCCACCCTCATTAATCGGTGCTTATAAAGTTGTTGCCAGAGCCTTGCTTGAGGGACTTAAGGAAATAGGTGTCTGCGGTGCAGACTTGGCCTCTGGAGGAAAGCCCGATAGAGGCAGGTATTCTTTTCACTCTCCCTCATGTTTATCCAGTATCAATCATTTAGAAATAGAAGTTCAGGGCGCCAAATTGGTGGGTAGTGCTCAAAGGCGAACAAAGAGGGCGTTGCTTCTCGATTGCGATAGGGCGCTTTTGAATTCTTTATTTAAATACGCAACAGACGATGATCGTTCTAGGTCAATGGACATACTGAATAATAAAGTTATCACTTTATCCGAATGCCTTGGTGAAAGTGTGACGCGTAAGGAGGTTTTTCTAGCTCTGAAAAAAGGGTTTTCTAGGGTCTTGCAAGGAAACTGGATTTCAGGACGTTTAAATTCTTTTGAATTGATTAGGTGTACCCCGAACCCATATTCGGTAGAGATTATTACTGCCTAGCGATGTTCCTTAAAATAATTAATGAATTTCCGAAACAGTTGACACCGATGGATGTAAAAATATTTTGTAGAGCATGGCTACTTTCTAGGATTTGGAGATTTCTGTTCCACAATAGGGGAACCTGTTTGCAAAGATTCACAGGAGTTTTTTTAGTAATTCTTTTGTTCAGCATTGGAGTTGGTTGCTCTCAAAAGCGAGGGATCGCAAACCAACCAAGACATCAGTTGTATCAAGATGTGACAGAAAGTTATCTTCCCGCTAGCAACGTCTCTCTCCAAGGTGCTACTTTTGTTAGAGCAGACAGAAAGCTCGGTTCCGATTTGATCTGGTTTGTTTCAACTCCAGGGAAAGGGGCAAAAATAAAAATTCTCCTTAATAGAGGAACGAGTGGGATAGGTCGTGACAAGGGGGCGAGTAAAGTTCAACGTTTTGCTGAAAATATTCGCTTTCTAGCTAAAGGAGATATTAGTGGTAATGGTGTGGATGATCTTGTGTTGATTGTGTCTCCCCAGAAAAAAGGATCTGCAAAAGTACTTTTTAATAATGGTAAAGGATATTTTTACCCCAGACTAGAATTTGAATTACCTTTTGTTTCCAAGGGTGTGGAGCGTGTCGATCTGATTGACTTGGACCAAGACGGCGATGTCGATTTTTTATTCACCGGAAGAAAAATACTGGATGAAAACGAAAAACTTGAAAGAAGGCAAGGCCAGGTTTTGATTAACAATGGTGGAGGGCAATTTAAAGATGAGACCTTTCTACTGTGGCCCAATCTGCCCTCAGGGGTGATTGGTACAAGTATTGCGGACTATAACCAGGACGGATTCCCCGATGTGTTTTTGGTTTATGGTAACGCACAAAATCGACTATTGATAAACAATGGAGTTGGTAAATTTATTGATAAGACAGGCTGGTTACTTCCAAGAATGATAGATCAAAGTACTCATGCTGATTGGGCCGATTTTGATCTTGATGGTGATAATGATTTGCTTGTTACTAACAAGGTGATCAGGAAATCTTATCAGAGCTATTCTGGAGAAACGATCTATTTTTTAGAAAATGTTGGGTCTGGACGGTTTGTTAAAAAACCAAGCAAAATATTTCCTACTTTACCAGCATTTCGGGTTTATCTTCTGGATGCAAATGGAACAGGTATCCCAGATGTGATTATCCTCAATGAAAAAGGGTTGCTCTATTTAGTTGGGAAAGGGGAATGGGATTTCAGTGTAGAAACAGAAAAACGATTTCCACAAACAAGTCCTATGAAGGAAATGAGATTTGGGGATATCAATGGAGACGGCTTTCTCGATTTATTAGGCATTACCGCAAAAAATAATTACCCTAAATTGTGGTTGAATAGAGTTAAGTAGAGTTTTTCTCTAAGTGTTTTTAATGTCCAAGATATTTGGCGGTTGAGTAGGCGTTGAAATAATTTTTTTATAAAAGAAAGGCCGTTATGTCATATTTCAAAAAACTTACATTTTTGAAGGTTTTAACCACTATTGCATGGGCAGATGGCGAGGTAACCCAATCCGAGCTAAACATTCTCAAATCTTTTTACAGAAAATTCGATTTGAATAAAGATGAACTTGCCGAATTAAGGCATTATCTTGCTGCACCGGTTTCAAAGAAAGAACAAGCGGAGTTGTATGACCAGTTAGTGCATGAGTTGAGCGATGAAAGTGAAAAAGAAGAAATTTTAACTGCGTTGGAATCCATGGAACAGGCCACTAAACGAATAGGGAATGAAGAAAAAGAACTGGTGAGTGAATTTCGTGCATTGCTTGATAAAACCTCGGTCACAAAAAGGTCGCTTGGGAAAATCCGAAATTTACTTGGCAAAACAATTTTCTCTCATGCGCGTGACAAGAACTTGGATTTAGAAAAATATTTCAAGCGAAAGGTTCTTAAGAAAGTAGAACTGAAAGCAGCAAGGTTGGGTGTGGAAATGAATCTACCCGAAGACAAGTTGTACTTCATTTGCCTTCTTGGAGCATTAATGGCATCTGTTTCAAATGTTGATGGGCATTTCGATAGTTCAGAAAAAAAAGTTTTCAAAAAAGAACTGTCAGGTCACTTTGATTTTAAAAACCAAGAACTTGAGATCTTATTTGAAGTAATTTTAGAGCTGACTAAGCATGGTTTTGATTCCCACGAAGTAACAACGGAACTTAACAATCTAGTGACCTATAACGAGAAAGTTGGTATTGCTAATTGTATGTTGGCAGTGGGCGGTGCTGATGGAGAACTTTCTCACGAAGAAGCAGAAGAAATTAGACGAATTACTAAAGCTTTGCGTATTCCTCATAAAGTGTTTATTGAAGCTAAAATGAAAGTTGTCTCTCGTTTACGCCGACTTTAAGCACACTAGTTGTTCTATGATTTTGATAAAGTTTAGAGTTAGGGGAAAACTATTCTAGTGCAAATAATCAGGCGCCTTAGATGACAATGGAAAATAAATTTATTGGAATCTTATTCGAGTGTTGCAATATTTATCGTCGTATTTATGTAAACAAGGAAAAAAATGCTTACGAAGGGAAGTGCCCTAAATGTAATGGAGAAGTTAAAGTAACGATCGGACCAGGAGGAACGGAGACACGTTTTTTTTCAGCGCGATAGACTTTAGCTGTGATTATAGTAGCGTAGTTTTTTTACCGAGTTTTTTTTTGGTGTTCTTTTGAAAAAATATGAATTTTTATCAGAGCTTTAACCAGTGAAGTTGATTCTTCAGCGTGTAGCCTGTGCCTCTGTCTGTGTCGACGAGGAGGAAATAGCCAACATCAATAGAGGAATACTGGTTTTATTTGGTGTTGAAAAAGGGGATGGGGAAGATCAAACTTCTTTTCTGGCCGATAAAACTTTGAACTTAAGGATTTTCCCCGATGATAACGGAAAAATGAACTTCTCATGCGTTGATATCGGGGGTGATATTTTAGTGGTTTCTCAGTTTACCCTTGCTGGAGACTGCTCGCGTGGTAGGCGTCCAGGGTTTGATAGGGCAGCAGACCCCGATACTGCTCGGACACTTTACGAAGGTTATGTCGAGTTATTGAAGCGATCGGGGCTTAAGGTTGCCCTGGGAAGATTCGCGGCAGATATGAAAGTGCAATCGGTCAATGATGGCCCAGTTACTTTCCTGCTAGAGCGTTAGCCATTATGTTGCAACTAGTATTACTTAATTTCTAGGTTGATAGCCCAAGACTTATTGTGATTTAGCACTATTCAAGAAAACTTAAGCAAGGTACATTTCCCAGATTTTTTTCATATACCTGGATATGTTTTACCTTTGCAGACTAGATTAGAAGGGAATCGAGTCCAACGCGATACCCATCAGACCTGAGGGAAAGAACCCAATCAAAATAATAGCGATGGTACTTAAAGCAATGAGGGTTCCCATACCCCGGTGGATGACTACTTTTTCTTCACTCTCGTTTTCATGAAAATACATCATGACAATGATTCTTAAATAGAAATAAACGGAGACTACAGTGGCAATCACTCCCATGATGGTGATCAAGATGTATCCTTGTTTGATGGCGGCCATAAAAACGTAAAATTTCCCAAAGAACCCAGCGGTCGGGGGAAACCCGGCAAGAGAAACCAAAAACAGGCTCATTGCTCCAGCGAGTAACGGGTGGTTTTTGGCTAGCCCTTTGAAACGAGAAACAGAATTTCCTTTTTCACCTTCTCCCTCCATTATAAAAACGACTGCAAATGCTCCGATATTCATGAAGAGATAGACGTTGAGATAAAATATAAGACTTGCTACGCCGTCCTGACTGTTAGCGACAATACCTATAAGCAAATAACCAGCGTGAGCCACACCTGAGTAAGCGAGCATTCGTTTAACGTCATCCTGAAAAATAGCTGCGATGTTTCCTACGAACATCGTGAGGACTGATATTCCAAAAAGAAAGGGCATCCATATGCTGTGTAGTTCTGAAAACGAAGTAAAAAAAAATCTTGCGATCAATGCAAAGGCAGCGGCTTTTGTGGCGACAGACATGAAACCAGTAATGGGAGTGGGTGCTCCTTGGTAAACGTCTGGGGTCCAGGAATGGAATGGTGCAAGGGAAACCTTGAACGCAAGCCCAGAGAATAACAAGCCCATTCCAATATATACGAGTGTGTTACGACTATAAGGGTTTGTGCATTCTCCCGCTTCATCGCAGTGCAAAAGCTGACCGATAAGGCGGATTTCTGTTGTGCCGGTGCCTGCATATATCAGGGCCATCCCATAAACTAAAATTGCAGAGGCGAATGCACCTGTTAGAAGGTATTTGACAGTTGCCTCTTGCGAGGCAAGGGTTGCCCATTTCAAGTCAGGAGCGTTTGATGGACCTTCCTTTCCTGTACCATGTTTAGCTGAAAAACCGCAAAGGATGTACAGAGAAATAGAAAATATTTCGAGCGAGACGAACGCAGTGATCAGGTTTCCGGATTTTGTTAAAAACATCATTCCCACAACTGCCATAAGTATCAGCGAAAAATATTCAGATTTATTTTCGTGATCGGATTGTGGATATTTGGCTGACCCCAGGACTGCGAATATTGCCATGAGTAAAAAAATAATATTAAACCCCTGGCCAAATTTATCGTGGATCAGCGAATTGCTGAACATGTCTGGTTGTAGACCGTTCCCTATGGTTGGAGCACTTTCCCATAACGTAAATGAAAAGAAAAACGAAATAGCAATGCCCACCAGTGTTACCTTGGATAGGTATTCGTTGGTGTTAAATTTTTTTTTTAGACCAATTAGTAGGAGAAAAAATGCGGTAGACAACAATGTGAACTCTGGGCTCAGAGCAACCCAAAACATATCTTGATAGTTAATTTTAAATTCCATGTCGGAACTCGTGGAGGCTAGTGAGGTCAGATAACTCGTGTTCGACCAGACTTATTTGTTTGAAGACGTCTTTGTAAAGTATTTCACCCGTTTTTTCAAGTTAATGTTTGTCGGCCTTGGTTTTTATTTATATGGCCTCTTTCAACCCTTAATTAGTCAATTGAATAAATTTTCTTATATTAAGGCCTGAAAATCATGAATAAACCAACGAGGGGTAGTTAGTCAGATACTTTGAAATTCCGTTCGACGAATTGGTTTGTTTAGTTGTCTTGGGTCTCTTTGAAAAACTCCCTGGAGTCTATTGTTCAGACGTTACAATAATAAGAAGGGGTTATTAATTCAAGAAAATCTCTTTAGATGCTCATTGCTTTTTTATTTTTGGGTAGGCTTGGCCTGCTTCCAGTAAAACCCATTTTTCAGAAGTGTCTCCCACAATCAAATCTAGATAATCGTCTAATTGGATGAGTTTAATGGTGTCGGGTGGGAGCCTTAGTCGTAGGAGTTTTTCCTGATGACGTCCTTTAAGTGAGACAAAGTTCCCTTCAATTTTTTTGACCAAAAATACATCGTTGAGCGTATTTTGGATAACTGGTGGGTCTTTAAGAATTCGGGATGATTCGCTGTCTAGTAGTTGGCTGAGCTTGAGGCATCGTTCCTGCTTGGTGCATAGCTGTTTTACTAGTTGCGAAATATTTGTGTTTGCGAATCCATGAGAGATCTTTTTTTTATCTAGCCAGTTAAAAAAAGAGTATATTTCAAAAAGAACATGATTGATTTCTGTTTTTTCGGTGATGGAATTAAAAGGTAGGTAAGCCACAATGAAGTGGCTGAGGTGCGAGGGTTCAATGTCACAGGGGTCTGCGATTAAACGAGATGTTCCTCCCTGTTCCTCGCTTGCTAGATCACATTCGATTAAACTTGAATGAAGAAGAGATAGGCTTTCCCCTAGTTCGGGTGTTAAGTCCTCCTTGTTAGATGGAGTAGGGTTTGCGGTAGCGTATTCGTTCATCAGTTCATACAAAGTCATAAAAAATTTCTCCTACTTTCCGGTTTTTGGGAAACATTCTTTGAGAACTTTTAAGCAGAGATCGAATTTTTCATCCTCAATGTTTCCCATGTTAGCGATTCTGAAAATTTTTTTATTAAATAGACCTTGTCCCGCATAAATGATGAATCCATTTTCTTTTAGCTTGTCGTGGAGCCAGTCATAGGAAAGACCGTTGGGAAGTTTTAATGCAGTGAG
>JYMV01019451.1_pt1 | contig 10102 bp, 5 predicted proteins | sample 338911 | NCBI WGS metagenome assembly JYMV01 (sample SAMN03354496, study PRJNA234377) | hydrothermal vent metagenome | biome: Deep sea; feature: Hydrothermal plumes at the Eastern Lau Spreading Center, Western Pacific Ocean; material: Seawater | place: Tonga | collected 2009 | depth 2000 m m
CCACACCAGGCGTGTACATGAAGCCAACTTGGCGTTAGTTTTTATTCTGATTTAACCAACGGTCAAGGTGATTGGCAAAAGCTTGTCGATCTGCTTGGTTGAGCGGTGCCGGCCCGCCTGTTTGTACACCGCTCGAGCGTATCACATCCATAAAATCACGCATACTGAGTTTTGACTTAATATTACCAGCATTAAACAATTCTCCTCTTGGACTTAGAGCAAGGCCACCCTTGGTAATTACCTCATCTGCTAGAGGGATATCAGCAGTAATCACCAAATCCCCTACATTTAAGCGCTTAACAATTTCATTGTCAGCCACATCAAATCCTGCATTGACTTGTATAAAACTTAAGTAACGAGAGGGCGGTAAGTGCAGCGCATGATTAGCAACCAAGGTTATTTGAGTTTCGGTGCGATCGGCCGCTTTAAAAAGTATCTCTTTAATCACCACAGGGCAAGCATCTGCATCGATCCAAATTTTTAATTGATTTTTAATCTTCATTAACAAAACACCCAAACTTCATTGAAGCTTTATTTTAATTCTAGATAATAATAAATCCTAACAGCATCCATCATCCTATTATCTAGCATTTGGCTGCCCGCTTTATTAGGTCAACACTACCCAATCGAGGGCTGGTTATCTACGCCAATCAATCTTAGCTTTATTACCATTTATGTTCTAGCATTCTTAACCTTGCTATCTTCTTTTAAAAACACAACAAAAGATTAGTAAAATACAACAAATTATGGCGCAAAACAACACCATAAATAGTTAAGATAATGCCAAACTTAGGAGTAATATGAAAATATTATCAACATTTATCTTGTTATTTACTTTTATTTCAGTTAATGCAGGTTATGAAGAGGCGCTTGTTGCTTTTGATAAGGGTGATCACAAAACGGCAATTTTTAACTTGAAAGAAACGTTGAAAGATGAAGAATACGATAGTTTAAAAGATATAATTTACCGAATGTTAGGTGCGGCTTATTATGCGGCTGACGACGATATAGATAGTGATTATAAGTTAACTTTTGATTCATTATTGAAAGCTTCAAATACCCATGATAAATTTACATACACAATGCTAGGTGATTTTTATTCAATGGGCAAAGGTGTTGAGCAAAACTATATAAAAGCAAAAGAATACTATGAACTAGCAATTAAGCACAAAGATTATGAAGATGCGCTTTGGAGCTTAGGCAAAATGTATCTGCATGGTTTAGGTATCGATCAAGATTATCAAAAAGCCAAAGGATTATTCTTAAGAGCTGATGCACTTGATAATGGCAATTCTCAGTTTGAATTAGCGCACTTGTATGAGTATGGTAAGGGTGTTGAGAAAAATATCGATAAAGCGCTTGAATATTATAAAAAAGCCGCCAAGCATGGCGATGCTGATGCAAAATATAAAATCGACCTGTTAGAGGGAAAGCCCTCCAAAAATAGGCGTAATTTTAATTTTGAGAAAGCACTCGACTATACCTATGGTTATACCGTTGAAGTCGATTATGATAAAGCAATAGAATACTATAAGATAGGCGCTAAAAATAATCACGGAACCTCTATTTACAACATCGGTTTTTTGCTTGAACATACGAGCAAAACTAAGAAAAATAAAGAAGCATCCCAATACTTTTTACAATCAGCAGAGCTGGGTAACACCTATGGTCAAACTGTTATGGCAAATAAATATTTGTTTGGCTGGGGCGTAGAGATCGATAAAGAAAAATCAGTTTACTGGGAAGAGCAAGCTGCTAAGCAAGGCAACATCACTTCTATAAGAGAAATGGCACAAAAATACTACTATGGCGAAGGTGTTGATAAAAACTTTGAAGAGGCTGTTAAATGGTACCAAAAAGCTATCGATGCAGGGGATCAAGAGTCTCTATACCTGCTCGGAAAAATGCATGAAAATGGTGAAGGTTTTGATAAAGACTTTGATAAAGCACTAGAGTTATATACCCAAGCTGCAAAGCTCGGTTACGATGAAGCTCAAAATGAGTTGTCAGATGTATACTTCAAAGGTAATCGCGCAAAGAGAGACTATAAAAAATCATTTAAGTGGGCCAAGAAAGCAGCAGAACAAGGCTATTCTGATGCTCAAAATAAAATGGGTATTTTCTATTCATCTGGCAAAAATGTTGTCGAGATTGATATGGACAAAGCTTTTGAATGGCTTAAAAAATCCGCCGAGCAAAGCAATAAAAAAGCATATAACAACCTAGCAGGCTTCTATGCGACAGGTGTAGGGGTTAAAAAAAGTAAGAGCAAGGCTTTTAAATGGTACAAAAAAGGGGCAGATAGAGGAGATGCCGAATCACAATATGAAATAGGTAGGTTTTATGATTTTGGATATGTTGTACAAAAAGACGTAAAAGAGGCCATCAAGTGGTATGAAAAATCAGCTGCACAAGACTACAAAAAAGCAGAAATAATCTTAGGCACCACATATTACTACGGCGATGAAGACAGCAACATACAAAAAAACTACAAAAAGGCCGCAGATTGGTACTATACAGCCGCTAAAAACACCAATGATGAAGACGGAGAAAGTATGGATGTTAAAGTTACTTCATCAGGATCTGGATTTTTTGTAACACCAACACACATCATTACCAACAATCATGTAACTGCGGGTTGTGATGAGATTGAGGTAAAAAATAAAGGCTATAGGTCAACAGTAGAGTTGCTGGATACTGACTCTACCACTGATTTGTCAATTCTAGTAACAGGTAATCCTAGCAACAGCTTTTTATATTTAAGAAACCGAAAGCCAGTAGTCACAGGAGAGCAATCTTTAGCATTAGGTTATCCATTCTCATCATCACTAGGCTCAGAGATTAAGGTAACCTCTGGCAACATTGCAGCACTCACAGGTTTTAATAACAACATTGCAGAGCTACAGCTTACATCACCTGTGCAACCTGGTAACTCTGGCGGCCCATTACTAGATAATAATGGCAATGTCATTGGCGTCATTGTTGCAAGGCTAGAAAAATCTGAAGAAATCACAGGTGATAGGCCTGCACAAAATGTAAACTTTGCAATTAAGTCAAACATGGCCAAGATCTTTATGGATCTTAATATGGTGGATTATCAAGTTAGAAAATCTAATGGAGCTAAGGAAATTAGTCAGATTGTGACTGAGGCAAAAGAAGCAACAGTGCAAGTTATTTGCAAGGAGAAAGAATAATTTAGTTATAGGTTTGATTATGTATCAAGTTAATTTGTAAAAATAGGCGTTATTACTTTTAGAGGTGAAGTTGTATTTTTCACCCTTGCGATTGATTGTATAGCAATAGTATGAATTTCGCTTTTTTGACTGAATTAGATTTTTAGTAAATTTTAATATGAAGGGTTATGAACTATAATTGAATAAAATATGAAAATTATTGATTTACCACCATTAGCAAGCTCATTAACAGAATCTATACGAGATATCGGTTATTCATTAAATACTGCAGTAGCAGATATTATTGATAATAGTATTTCAGCTAACTCCAAAAATATTAATGTGTATTCGCACGAAGATGAGGGTATCAAATTTGCCATTATTGATGATGGCATGGGATTGGTAGAAGAGGATTTAATTAATGCAATGCGACTAGGAAGTCAAAACCCATTAGAACAAAGGGATTTAGGTGATCTCGGCAGGTTTGGCTTGGGCTTAAAAACTGCTTCATTTTCACAATGCAGAAAATTAAGTGTGGTTTCTTCAATAAATGGCATTAAAACAGGTGTTCAATGGGATTTAGACCATATCTCAAAAGTAAATAAGTGGGAGTTGAGTGTTTTAGATGAAAATGAAATTTTAAATTTATATCAAATAAATCGTCTTGAAAGTGATGGAACAATTGTAATTTGGGAAAAGTGTGATCGGATTATTGACACAACCGCAAGAGATTCAACGGCATATTATGAAAAATTAGAATCATTAGAAAAACATCTTCAATTGATTTTTCACAGATTTAAAACCTTAAAAATAAATATCAACGATAAGAAAATTTCATATTTTGATCCATTTGTAGAAAATTCTGGCGCAACACAACACTTGTCTGAGGAGGTTGTAAGAGTTAACGGTGAAGATGTTTTAATCAAGCCTTTTGTACTGCCACATCATTCGAAAGTGTCCAAGGAAGAATATGAATACAATGCAGGTGAAGGTGGGTATCTACAAAATCAAGGTTTTTACATATATCGTAATAAAAGATTAATTGTGCATGGTACTTGGATGAGAATTAGGCCAAGATCAGAATTAGCAAAATTAACTAGAATTAGAATCGATCTACCGAATAATATGGATCATGAATGGAAGATTGATGCAAAGAAATCGCAAGCTATTCCACCTCAAGTTATTAGAGAAAAACTTAAAACTATAGTTGATAAGTGCATTGGTAAATCTAAGAGAGTTTATACCCATAGAGGGAAAGTAAAAGCCAGTATCAAAACCCCTTATTGGAATAGATCTTCTGCACGAGGAAAAATTGGCTACCAGGTGAATGAGTCTCATCCAGACATAAAAGATTTTATTGGCAGTTTAGATGATAATCAGAAAAAAGAATTTCAATCAATCCTTAAAGACGTCGGTGAATTTTTTCCAGTTGCATCTTTATATGCGGATTATGGGTCAAATCCAAGGGAATTTGATAATAATGTAATTGATAGTGAAATTGAAGAAAGAATACTTAAAGATATTGAAAAATATAAAGATGATTTTAATGAGAATGATTTTTTTGAAAAATACAAAAGAACAGAGCCGTATTGTTTTTATACGAAATCGTTAGTAGAATTTATACATAAAAATTATGAGTGATATGCAGGAAATAATAGAAACAGTAAGGGTTAGATTGTTTGATAAATTTTATTCAAAAGATCTAAAACCAACTAAAAAAGAGATTGAATCTTGGGTTAACAAGACCATTGAGTTTCTTGAAAAACGAATCGATGTAGAGCAGAAAAGTGAAATTGTTCAGAACTTGTTTAATGATTCTAATAAAGAAACGTCTGGTTATGAAGTGATAACCAATGAAAAAAGTAAACCATGGATACACACTAGGGCGAATGAAGAGGGTGTAGATCAGTTCTCTCGTCTTTATAGGCAGCATTTGCTAAAACAAGGAAAAATACCTTCTGTTAGTATTCATGAAATTTTTGACGAGTCAGATTACATCTTAGACCTTTTAGCAAACCCCTTATCAGGCAGTAATTTCAAAAAGAAAGGTCTTGTTATTGGTAATGTACAATCTGGGAAAACAGCAAACTATTTGGGTTTGATCAATAGAGCGGCTGACTTTGGTTATAAGTTGATTATTTTATTATCTGGAATACATAATAACTTAAGAAGACAAACCCAGATGAGAGTTAACGAAGGGTTTGTTGGGTATGATCCTTTGTTGAGAAAGAAAATGGGGGTTGGATTGTTGGAGGGTTATCTTAACATTCCACAACCCGTTTCTTTTACAAATTGTGAGTCAGATTTTGATAAGCATTTGTCACAAACAATTAACTTTAATCCTAACATTTCAAATAGTCCTGTTATTTTGGTTTTAAAGAAAAACTACCACACATTAAATAGTGTGATCAATTGGCTAGAAGTTGATAGTGATAGAGGTGTTTATAGAAATAGCTATCCGTTATTGTTGATAGACGATGAGGCCGATAATGCATCCGTCAATTACAAGGATGAGAATGACTCTCCAACGACTATAAATGGACAAATTAGGCAGATATTAGGGTTATTTGATAAGAGCGCTTATGTTGGCTATACCGCAACACCATTTGCAAATATATTTATCAATCCAAATTCTTCTGATAATTTTGAACATGACGATCTTTTTCCTGAAGATTTTATTGTGTCATTAAACCCACCACCGAATTATGTCGGTCCAAAACAATTTTTTCTTGATGATTCAGAACAATATATTTCAAAGGTTTTGGACAATGAGCAATGTATACCTGTTAAGCCAGATCGAGATTGGAGTATTCAATGTATACCTAACACTCTAAAAAGAGCTATAGAACATTTTCTTTTAACTATTGCAATAAAAGAATGTAGAAATACTAGTCAAGCACACACATCAATGCTGATCAACATTAGTCATAAAGTTTCTTTACAGACTGCAACGTATGAAATTGTATCCGAGTATCTGGATTCAATAAAAAGAGTTATTAGGTTTGAATATTTAAAAAGTTATGAATATTTAAAAAATAAGAAGGAGTTAAAGCATTTGCATGACATTTGGGTAAATGATTTTAATGAAGAGGGTGATTTTGTTGATTTACTAACAACTATTGTTTCAAAAGACAGGTCAATTAAAACCTACTTGATAAATTCAGAATCAACAGATGAATTAGATTATGACTTGTATCCACAGGGACTGCACGTAATTGCAATTGGTGGATATTCTTTATCTAGAGGATTTACACTTGAAGGTCTGACAACAAGTTATATTTTAAGGAACTCTAAAATGTCTGATACGATTCTTCAAATGGGAAGATGGTTCGGGTATCGTGATGGTTATGCTGATATATGTAGAATATTCATAACACCAAAATCTTTTGTTTGGTATTCCCATATTGCGGAAGTCATTGAGGAACTTAAGAATGAGATTAAGATACTTAGGCGCCATAAGTTAACACCAAAAGAGTACGGATTAAAAATTAGAAACCATCCTGGCGCATTGGAAATTACTGCCAAAAATAAAATGCGATCTGGTCAAAGTGTTGTTGTAAGTGCAGACTTTTCTGCCACTTTGTTTCAAAGTAGTGTTTTATCCGCAAAAACGAACACAATTCATAAAAATACTGAGACACTAAATAACTGGATAAAAAGTCTAGGTGATTTTGAAAAAATTGACTCAGGTTATTTATGGAAAAATATATCGAATAAGAGTGTCTCTCAATTTACATCTGATTTTGAAATGCATGATTCTTATATTGGTGGAAAACTTGTTGGTGACTACATAAAATCTGGAAAGCGTGAAGAATTGGAAAGCTGGGACGTATATTTGCCAGACGCTGGCGAAGAGCAAGAATATTCAATCAATAGTAATATTTCTGTAAATAAACAGAGAAGAACATTTACCAGTATAGAAGACAACATTATTTCTTTTGAAGGCGGCGGCGGCAGGGTTGTTCGTTTTTTTGATGAAGAGGTTGGATTAAGTAAAGACGAGCTAGAGCGAGCAAAGGAAGCACAAAATCAAGCAAGAGTAAAAGAAACTGCTCGTTATTACAGAGAGTACAGATCAAAGCCATTGTTAGTACTAAAGCTATTTACTGTTAAGTTAAAAAGCGGCGAAGTTGTTGCAGATGTTATTCCAGCTTACGGTATTAGTTTTCCTAAAAATAAAAAACACAGATCTGTTGAATACACAGTAAATAAAACATGGATCAAAAATAATTTTGAGGAATAAGGAGAAGTAATCATGAATGAATTAGAAGAATATTTTAACCAATGGATGATGTCTATCCAGAACTTGGCCGAAGCTAATTTGACTTTTTCCGAAGCAATATTTTTTGATGATTGCATGAAAGTCTTAATTGAAGATGGTCACTCTTATGAATTTGAAGAAGATGCTGAAGGATTTTCAAATGGTGGGTATCAATACACCCCTTTTAAAAGGCAAGGTTTAAGAGTTGACGGGTATGAATATTTGAGCGATCTATCTTTACTAACTTTATATGTTTGTGAATATGCGCAAGATGAAACTATTCAGAGTTTAAATCAATCAACTATTGATCAATTATTTAAGAATACGAAGAGATTTTTTGAGAAATCACTTGGGTACACATTTGTTGAATCGCTAGAAGAGACTGACGATGGCTACGAAACTGCAGATTTTATTTTGGTAAATCAAAAAGAAATTGAGCAGGTAAAAGTTGTAATAGTTACAAATAAGCAGTTAAGTGCAAGAATTAAAAATATCGAAACAGATGAAGATGATTTTTTCGCAGAAATTCCAACATCCTTAGATATTTGGGATATTCAACGTTTTTATGATAATGAAAGAACGCATGGCGCTGCCGAAGCGATTGAAATTGATTTAGTTGAAGATTTTGGGCGTGGCATTCCTGCATTGCCAGCACATGTTGAATCATCACAATATCGATCTTTTTTATGTGTATTACCGGGAGACATTTTAGCGGGGTTGTATAAAAAATATGGCGCTAGATTGCTAGAGGCAAATGTTAGATCTTTTTTACAATTTAGAGGCAAGGTTAATCGTGGAATGAGGGCGACTCTTCAGAAAGAGCCTGAAATGTTTTTTGCGTATAACAATGGTATTACAGCAATAGCAGAAGATTGTGTTCTAGATGAAAATAACAATATTGTAATTATTAAAAATCTACAAATTGTTAACGGTGGTCAGACTACAGCTTCTCTTTTCTCTAGTAAGTCAAAAAATGACGTTGATCTTAGCAAGGTTTTTGTACAAACAAAATTATCAATAGTCGATAGTGATATTGCAGAAGAAATTGTGCCCAATATCTCTAAATATGCAAATACCCAAAACAAGGTTAATGAATCTGATTTCTTTTCAAACCACCCGTTTCATAGGAGAATGCAAGATAAATCTAGAAGAATACTTGCGCCAATGTTACAAGGCGCTACTAGGCAAACTAAGTGGTTCTATGAGCGCGCAAGAGGGCAGTATCAAGATGAGATAGGTAAGAGAACAGCCGCTGAAAAAATAGCTTTTCAGCTTGAATATCCAAAGTCTCAAATGCTTACTAAAACGGATCTTGCAAAAACTGCAATTATTTTTGAAGGTAGTCCACATCATGCAGTGAAAGGTGTACAAATTGCATTTAAATATTTTGCAGAGAATGTCCAAAAAGAATGGGAGGATCACGACAACAGGTTCAATGATGTTTTCTATAAGGTGATTATTTCTAAACAAATTATGTTTAAGGAATGTAGGTTTCTCGTTATGGAGAAAGTATCTGGTACTGCTATCCAGCCAACTATTGCATACACTCTTTATATGTTAAACATGCTGGCTGATAAAATTTCACATGGTATTGATTTTCAAAAAATATGGGATAAACAGAAGCTGGATAATACAACTATCTCCCAGTTAGGAGAAATTATAAAATATGTGAGTGAGTTTTTTGAAAGTCAAGTTGAGGGGGTTGAGGGGAGAAGTGTTCGTACTTTTGCTATGAATAAAGGCTGTATAAAGTCTTTTAATGAAAGAATTAATCAACTTGGTGAAGATTTTTTAGATAATGATTATCGCGATATTTTACGATTTGATGATCAAGATGCTGGCACCAATGAGGGAAACTTGGATAACGAAGTTGAATTACTTAGAAAGTTTGCTTCAATCCGATCAAATGTATGGAGAGGTGCAATTCTTTTTGCACAATCAGGCGGTGAATTTACTGAGACAGAAATTTCATTATTGGGAGTATTTCCAAACTACCTCCGTGGCGGTAGACAACCAACGTTTAGACAACTAAAAACCATTAATAAAATTCTGGCAAAGTTAGAAGATGAAGGGTTTATTATTTAGCTAGAATTACAGAATTAATAGGGACGGTATCCGTTTTTTATTCTTCAGCAAAAAAAACAGGATTCCCAGGTTTGTTTATTAAAATTTATATAGGGTTATTGACATACAGTGTTATTGATGTGTGCGCAACAAACTTATTACCATAACAATGGACTAACGTTGGTAAATTAAATCTTCCACTAAATATATAGAAGTAAAGGAATAAAAATATGAATGAAATTATTTGTCCAAATTGCAAAAAGGCTTTTAAAGTAGATGAAGCTGGCTTTGCTGATATCCTCAAACAAGTTCGCGACCATCAATTTGAAGAAGAGCTAGCAAACCGACTAGCTCTTGCAGAAAAGGAAAAGGATGCTGCAGTTGAACTTGCAAAGGCTAATATTAAAAATTCTTCACAAGAAGAGCTAGCAAAAAAAGACAAACAGCTTACTGAATTAAAATCTAAAAGCGATGCAGAACTTGCTGGAAAATTAGCGCAAAAAGAGGTAGAAATCGCTGAAATGAAATCCAAAATTAAGAATGCAGAGATAGAAAAAAAACTTGAAGTTTCAGAAGCTGTTAAAGAAATAGAAAAAGAGCGTGA